>Ga0208132_1000480_pt1 | contig 18546 bp, 18 predicted proteins | sample ETNtaG_16_FD_185785 | JGI IMG/M metagenome (GOLD analysis project Ga0208132, IMG submission 185785) | Marine microbial and viral communities from oxygen minimum zone, Eastern Pacific Ocean - ETNP201406SV199 (SPAdes) (version 2) | ecosystem: Environmental > Aquatic > Marine > Oceanic ... | reverse complement strand
ATTCCTCTAGTAAATTACAGAATCTTGTTACATTGGCATCATCCAAGGGAGCATCGACTTCATCCAAAAAGCATATTGGTGCTGGGTTAGTTAGAAAAACTGCAAAAATTAGTGATAGAGCAGTTAGCGCCTGTTCTCCACCCGAAAGAAGAGTTATTGATTGCAATCTTTTACCTGGAGGACTCACTAGCATTTCTAAACCAGCTTCTAAGGGATCTTCGGAGTCTACTAGTTCTAATCTAGCATTTCCTCCATTAAATAGTTTTGTGTATACATCGTTAAATTTTCTATTTACCTTTTCGAAAGCCTCAATTAACCTTTCCCTTCCTTTTTGATTTAACTCATTAATACTTGCTTTTAATTTAATTATTGCAGAGACTAAGTCTTCCCGATCTTTTTGCATTTTGGCTATTTCGATTTTAGACTGTTTTGTCTCTTCATCGGCTCTCAAATTTACTGATCCAAGTTTATCTCTTTCTCTTTTTTTTGCATCCAAGGTCTCTTCTTGTTCCAAGGCATCTGGAAAAACATCTTTTCCAAGCAAATTAGATGAATTAAGCAAGTTGGCTTCATCAAGTTTAAGATCGCTTTCAATACGTTCCAGTAAATCTCTTTTTCTGTTTTGCAACCCCTCCTCTGTAGCTGAAGCACTAGCTCTTTTCTCTCTTGCAAACATAATTTTTTCTTGTGCAGTTTTTAGCTTTTTATTATAATCTTCATAAATTACTTCAATTTTTTCTATTTCTCCTTCAACCTTTAATTTTTCTTGCTCTGTTATTTTAATCATTTGTAAAGTCTGACCTTTTTCAACAGCAATATTTTCAGGAAGTTTTTCTAAATCAATTAAGTTTTGAACAATCTTTTCTTTTCTTGTTTTTAATTCGTTCATCATTTTTTCCGAATTAGAACCTAAATTCTTCCAGTTGTTAATTTCTTCATCGATGTTTTTTATTCTTTCCCGTCTTTTTATTGAGTCAGCTTTAATTGTTTGATTTTTACTATATGCTTCAGCATAATTTTCCTGAGAGATTTTTAATTTGTTATTTAATTTATTTAATTCTTCTAATAGCTGATTATTTATTATGCTTTCAAATTTTGAAATCAACGTTTTCAAGCTGTTCATTGTTTTGTTTATTAAGATTGATGATTTGTCAATATTTCCTTCTTTCATGTGTTTATGGCACAACTCTAAATCTGATAGAGAGTTTTTTATGATTTCTAAATTTTCTCCCGAAGTAGAATTCATAACTAATTGTTGAGAGGTTTTTTCGAGCTTTTCTCGTTCAATTTTAAGGTTTTCCGTAGCTATGTTTAGGTCCCGGTTAGCTTGCTTTTCAAATTCATAATATTTTGTTTCTGTATCAATTAAATTTTTTTTTTCTTCTTTTAGCCTCTTTTCATTCGATGAAGCATCAATTATTATTCTTTTTTCTCTATCTGTATCAATTTCTAATGTTCTTTCAGCATCAATTAAGCTTTCTTTCTCAGTTTTTATTCTAATTTCTTGTTCTTCTAGATTTTTTATTTCTAAATTTAACCTCTGTAATTTGGATAGTATTTCAATATTTTTGTCCCTTAAAGGTTTCAATTTTAAGTTTTCTTTGTCTAGTAGTTCGGTACAATGGTTTAGTTCAATCGTTAATCCACTTACTTCATCATCAAACTCACTAATATTTTCATTTTCTAATTTAATATCTTTTTCAATATTCTGTAATTTTATGTAGTAAAGGCCTGCTTCAAATTTTTTAATTTCTTCCGAAATCATTTTATACCTTGTTGCTTCTTCTGCTTGTTTTCTTAAATTTTCCAATTGTTTTTCTTGCTGTCTTCTCAGTTCATCTGCTCTTTTTAAATTATTTTCTGCTGAATTAAGTCTTAATTCAGACTCGTGTCTTCGCGCATGAATTCCTGAAATTCCAGCGGCTTCCTCTAAAATAGTTCTTCGATCAGATGGTTTTGCAGTTACAAGTGCCCCAATTCTTCCTTGACCAATAATTGAAGGTGAGTGTGCTCCAGTAGACAAATCTGCAAAAAATGTTTGTGCATCTCTTGCCCGCACTTCTTTTTCATTAATAAAATATTTAGAACCCTTGTCTTTTTCAATCCTTCTCTTTACATCAATTTTTTCAATATCCCTAAATTGCATTGGTCCGTCTTTCTCGGTGTTTCCCAAAGTAATAGTTACCTCAGCAATATTTTTTGAAGGTTTATTAGCGGTACCAGAAAAAATCACATCTTCCATTCCTGAACCTCGCATGCTTTTTGCAGAAGTTTCTCCCATACACCATCTTACAGACTCTACAATATTTGATTTACCACAGCCGTTGGGACCCACAATTCCTGTTAAACCGTTTTCAATTAAGAAAGTTGTCTTTTCGATAAATGATTTAAAACCGATTAATTGAACCTTTTTAAATTCCATATAATTTATTATATTAATTTCTCAATTGCTCTTTTTAAATTTTTGTATTCAAGTGTATCTTTAAATACCTTATCATTAATAATAACTTTAGGCGTTGAATTGATTTTAAAATTTTTTACAGCTTCAATTCTGCTATTCAAAACATGATTTTCCACGTCTTCAAGATCCAAACATTTATCAAAATCTTTTTCACTAAGACCAAATTTTTTGACAGTTTTTTTGAGATTTTGATTTATATCTTCTATTGTTGTACCTTTTATCCAGTTTTCTTGAGTCTCATATAAGTGATCTAAAAAAGAAATTCTATTTTTCTCATCGATACATTGAAGAATTTTTGCAGCATTAAGTGCAGCCAAATCTAAAGGAAAATGTCTAAAATATATTTTTAGAACTCCAGTGTCTATATAGTCTTTTTTAAGAAGAGGATAAATCTCAGTATGAAAAACCGCACAATGAGGACAGGTTAAAGATTGATAAACATAGATCTTTATTTTTGCGTTTTCGCTTCCTTCTGTGATTTCGCTTAATTTATTATTTTCGATGGCAAAAGAATTCAGGTTTAAAAAAAAAATTAAAAAAATATAAATTATTTTTTTCATTTTTGAATTGCGTTTATTAATTTTATTAAAGATTTTTTTATTTTTTCATTATTTAAAGATTTTAGAGAATCTTTAAATTTCTCAGTAGTATTTTTGGAAATATGCATTTTCTTTTTATTAATATTTTCTTTTAAATTATTAAATGTTTCTAAACGGATATTATTAAGGACTTTGTAACCAAAAAAACTATTAATCTTTTCTATAATGGTATTTTTACTATATTCTACACTAATTTCATTTCCTCTTTGAGCGCTTATAATTAGTGTTCCTGGAGCATTTTTTCCATTAGGCTTAAATGTCTTAGGGAAAGATACCTTTGATATTTCATTGCCTACCAAATAATTCCATCTGTTTAATATTTCAGAATAAACAAATCCTTTTTTATTCAAGATTTTTTTTACGTTTTTTGGCAAAGAATTCTTAAAAGACCTTAAACCTTGAATGTAAAATGTCTTTTGCCTTATATTGTTTTTTATATGCATGAATTCCTATCAGTTTTACCAAAAAAAGTACTTTATTGGTATGATAATAACAAAAGAATTTTGCCTTGGAGAATCAATACATCAAAAAACAAAAAAGAATACTACGTACTTGTAAGTGAATTTATGTTGCAGCAAACACAAGTTAAAACTGTAATTCCATATTTTTTAAAATTTGTTACAAAAATTCCAAATTTAAAAGCCTTATCTAAATGTAAAGAAAAAAAGGTTTTAAAACTTTGGGAGGGCCTTGGTTATTATAGAAGAGCAAAAAATTTGCATAAAACTGCAACAATTTTAGTAAAAAACTATAATAGTAAGCTTCCAAAAAAATTTGAAAAAATTATAAAATTACCTGGGGTAGGAGAATATACAGCCAGCGCATTATCAGCCCTAGTTCATAACAAAGAATGTATTCCAATTGATGGAAATGTGAAGAGAGTTTTTTCGAGATTATTTTTAACTGATGTAAATATTCAGAATTTTGATACCGAAATTAAAAAAATTATTAATAAACTACCCAAAGTAGATAGAAATGCAGATTTAGCTGAAGCTTTAATGGAATTTGGTGCTGTAGTTTGCAAACCTCAAAATCCATTATGTAAAATTTGTCATTTACAAAAATATTGTAAATTTTTTAATGGTAAAAATTATATTTCGCTTAACAAAAAGTTTTCTATTAAAGAAAAAAAAATTAATATTTATTGCTATTTAAATAAATATAAAAAAGAGATAGCTCTAACTAAAAATAAAAATTTAAGTTTTTTAAATAACTTTAAAATGCCAGAAATTCAAATTGTAGTTGCAAATAATAATTTAAAAAAAAAAGGATGGCACTATTTGTGTAGTTACAAAAATAATATTTCAAATATTAAAATGAATATAGATTTGTTTTATAAATTTACAAAAAACATACCAAAGAAATTTAATTGGTATTCCGTAGATAGATCGAGCCAGGAATTTATACCTTCGTTTACAAAAAAGATTTTTAAAAAAATAGCTAAAGTTTATAACTAAAAAATTAGATTAAATACCTTTAGATAGAAACCTTTGTCTTAAACTGTCGATTAAAACTGTTGAATTACCAACTTTACAATGCCAGTAAGTCCATCCGTTGTAACTTTCTGTACCCATTATTTTAGCTGCAACTTTATGTATAGATCCTTCAGATTCTTTATATTTAATGCTTCCATCAACCATAATTTTGGCATTAAATTTCTTTTTTGGATCAAATAAAACAGTTCCAGGTTTAAGAACTCCTAACTCAACTAATGAGCCAAACGGTATTCTAGGTTTTGATTTATTGTTTTCAATTGTATCTAGACAATTATTTTCGATAATTTTTGCTTTGTTAATTCTATCATTTGCTGCTTTAAAATATTTTTTATCTTTCTCTATTCCAAAATATTTTCTGCCCAATTTCTTTGCTACAGCTGCAGTAGTTCCAGTTCCTAAAAATGGGTCTAAAATAGCATCATCTTTATTTGTTGTTGCTAATATAATTCTATGTAAAAGCGCTTCTGGTTTTTGAGTAGAATGAACTTTTTTTCCATTCTTTTTTAATCTTTCTTTTCCGTTGCATATGGGAAAAGTCCAATCCGAACGCATTTGTAAATCATCGTTTAAGCATTTCAAAGATTGATAGTTAAAAGTATATTTTGATTTTTTGTTTTTTGAGGCCCAAATTAAAGTTTCATGTGCATTAGTAAATCTTGTTCCTCTAAAATTTGGCATTGGATTATTTTTTCTCCAAATTATATCGTTCAGCAACCAATAGTTTAAATTTTGTAAGTGATAACCTAGTCTAAAAATATTATGATATGATCCAATAACCCAGATGCTTCCGTTGTCTTTTAAAATTCTTTTACATTCGCTTAACCATTCTTTAGAAAAATTATCATATTGTTCAAAATTTTTAAATTTATCCCACTTATCATCTACACCATTAACTTTACTATTATCTGGTCGTTTTAATTTTTTTTCTATTTGTAAATTGTAAGGAGGGTCGGCAAAAATTAAGTCAAAACTCTTATCAGGAATTTTTTTTAATTCCCCAACACAGTCTCCATTTAAAATTTTATTTTTAAACTGTTCAGTATTCATGATGATTTCATGCGAACAATTAGACTCCAAACTAGAGTCCTGGTCAACTTGTGATTGAAAATAGTTTAGTTAAATAGTGTTTATTTTTTTTTGTCTAACAAGATATTGTATATCGGCTTAAAAGATTTTCTATGATGATTAGTGACACCAAATTTATTAATCGCATCTAAATGTTTTTTTGTCCCATATCCAAAATTGGTATGCCAACCATAGGATATAAAATTTTTTGCTAATTTAGTTATGTATCTGTCTCTTGTTACCTTAGCAATAATCGAAGCAGCTGAAATAGCGGGAATTTTTTCATCTCCTCGAATTATAGTTTTAAAATGATAACCCATATTTTTTGGAACATGAGTTCCGTCAATTAAAATTATATTTGGTTTGTGTTTTAAATTATTTATGGCCCTTTTCATAGAGAGTAGAGTTGCTTGCAAAATATTCAATTTATCTATTTCTTTTATTGAAGCTTTGCCCACAGAATAAATAGAATTTTTTTTTATATAATTTGCTAATTGTTTTCTTTCTTTAGCTGGGATTTTTTTTGAGTCCTTAAGTAAATTTTTATTGATATTTTTTTTTAATATTACTGCAGCCGAAAAAACTGGTCCAATCCAACTACCTCTGCCCACTTCATCAACACCAGCAATTAATTTATTTTTATTCAAAAAATTTTAATTATAGGATTAAAAATTTAGTTGCTTCATTTTTTCTCTTATTAACTTTAAGTCGATCCAAGCCAATTTTTTCTGATCAGGCTGTCTCATTAAAAAAGCAGGATGAAAAGAGGCTATTATATAGGAATCACAATTTCCAATTTGTTTTTTTATCCATTTACCCCTCATTTTTGAAATTACTTTATCATTTCCTATAATTGCATTTAGTGCAGTACTCCCTAAAAGAACAAGGATTTTTGGATTAATTATTTCTATATGTAATTTTAAAAAAGGATAATATCTTTCAATTTCCTGATCCGTGGGTCTTCTATTTTTGGGAGGTCGGTAGCTTACCACATTTGATATATATACTTTTTTTCTATTCAAATTTATTGATTCTAACATTTTGTCTAGTAGTTTTCCTGCACGTCCTACAAAAGGTAAACCCTCTTGATCTTCTTGTGCACCAGGCCCTTCACCTATGAACATAATCTTGGAGTTTATATTTCCATCAGAAAAGACCATTTTATTTGCTGAATTTTTTAATTCACAGTTTTTTATTGATCCAATCATTTTTTTTAATTCTTCAAGTTGTTGCGATTTTCCTAGACTATTTGATAATTTCTTATTGTTATCAAATCGATTTATAGGAGAATTGTTTATTAACAAATTTATATTTAACAAATTATAATATTCAATAAGCGAAAGGACTTTTTGATTTACTTTTTTATTCATTGTAAATTATAGTATTTTATGTATTTAAGTTTACCAAAAATTTTTGTTTATATCCTAATCTTTTTTAGTTTTCTTTTAAATTTTAACGCACATTCAGCGAATCAGAAGATATTATATTCTAGAAAAAGTATTTCTGATTATTTTTCAGGAATAATTTCATCTAATAATAATAATAATAAATTAGCCCTGAAATATTTCAATAACTTAAATCACTTAAAAGACAACCATGATCAGTTCAATCGTGAACTGGTTTTTACACTGGTACAAACAAAAAAAATTCCAGAGTTATTTTCATATCTAAAAAAAATAAGAAAAAAAAATTTAAATTTTTTTGACGCAAATTTGCTATTAGGCATCAGCTATTTATTAGAAAAAAAATATATGAAATCTTCAAGTTATTTTAATTCAATTATTCAAACTAGAAAATTTTCTAATCATGAAAAATTAATTGCACATTCACTTTTGGCTTATGTCAAGGTGTTTGAAAATCGCTTACACGATTACGAAACAGAACTTAATATTATTTCAAAAAATTATAAAAATTTCGCTTTAATTAACAATGCTTTTATCAGCTGTTATCTTGATAATGAAAATGTTGATGAAAATTTTTTGAGAATAATCAATCCCGATACATTAAATTTTACTAGGTATAATTTTTTTTATATTAATTTTCTTGTTTCGAAAAATCGTAATAATGAAGCTTTAAAAGTTTTAGAGAAAAATAATGATATATTTAATACCAACTTGCTTTTAGAGCAAACTAAATCATGGTTAAAAAAAGGAAAAGCAAATAAAGTCAAAGATATATTTGATTGTAGGAATCCCAAACATTTAATTAGCGAATTTTTTTATTTAATGGCCAATTTACACTCTAGTGAAGAAAATTATGTACTTTCAAATTTTTATTTGAATTTATCTCTTTATCTTAACCCTGATTTTATATTTAATAATGCACTGTTAGCGGAAAATTATTTTTACTTAAATGATTATCAAAATTCAAAAAAAATTTATTTAAAATTCGATTCAAAAAACCAAATATATAGTTGGCATGCTAAACAAAGACTTGTATGGATAAAGAGTAAAATAGAAAACGACGAATCTGCAATCAATTTTTTAAATAAAAGTTTTAAAAAATTAGAAAATCCTACGATCAAAAATTATTATGATTTAGCAAATATTTTCAAAGATTTTGAAAAATATGAAGACTCTATTAAATATTATACCAAGGTCTTAAACGATATTAGTAACGACAATCCATTATATTCTAAAATTTTATATAAAAGAGGTGTGAGCTATGAAAGATTGAAATTGTGGAAAAAATCTGAAAACGATTTAATTCAGTCATTAAATTTAGTTCCAGAAGAACCTTATGTATTAAATTATTTAGCTTACTCATGGCTTGAACGAAATATTAATCTAGAAAAATCTATTGAGATGTTAAAAATAGCATTTAACAAAAAAAAGAGAGATCCATATATTATAGACTCGCTAGGGTGGGGCATGTATTTGACCGGAAGATATGAAGAAGCAGAGAAGCTTTTACAAAAGGCCGTTCAACTTATGCCCTTAGATCCCATAGTTAACGATCATTATGCAGATATATTATGGAAATTAAATAAGAATTTACAGGCAAATTATTTTTGGAACTATGTTTTAACTCTTGAAACTACAGAAAATGAAATGAAAGATCAAATTAAAGCAAAATTAATTTTGGGTGTTCAAAATCATTCTTAAATAAGAGATGAAGACATTTCTTATTTACTCATTTTGCAAAGTAAACTTATCATTAAGAGTAATTAAAAAATTGCGTACTGGGCTACATAAAATTCAATCTATAGTAACTTTTGTCAATTTATTCGATATTATTAAAATTAAAGAAATTAATTCGGAACAAGATCAAATAAAGTTTCATGGTAAATTTAAACATAATATTAATTTAAAAAACAATACTATTTCAAAGACACTAGATCTTTTAAGAAAAAATAATTACCTAAAAAAAAAAAAATTTAAAATTTATATTAAAAAAAATATACCACACAGTGCTGGACTTGGTGGTGGCTCAATGAATTCAGCTGCATTAATAAAATTTTTTTTATCAACTTATAAATTTAATATAAATCAAGAAAAATTATATAAAATTGCAAATAAAATAGGGTCGGACGTTTCACTGGGATTTAAAATTAGAAATACTTTTTTAATAGGTGGCAAAAAATATCTAAAAAGATTCAAAGGAAAATTGAAATTACATGTTATATTGGTTAATCCAGGAATAAAATGTTTATCTAAGGATATTTATTCAAGGAATAAACAGTTCTCCAATTCTTATCAAAAAAAAATTAATTCAAATTTTCAAAAATTGTTTAGCTTAAATAATATTAGATTAGACAGAAATGACCTTGAGCATGTGGTTTTTAAATTGTATCCGAAGATAAAAACTCTCAACACTTTCATAAAAGTGCAAGAAAATTGTATTTTTTCAAGGTTAACAGGTTCTGGCTCAACGTGTGTAGGATATTTTAAAAATTATAAAAGTGCTCAAAAAGCAAAAAAAAATATAATAAAAAAATTTCCAAATTATTGGTGTGAAGGGGCAAAGACTATATAAAGTAAAGTTTTTATGCTATATCAAAATGTATTTTGGGGCGTAGCCAAGCGGTAAGGCAGCGGTTTTTGGTACCGCGATCCTAGGTTCGAATCCTAGCGCCCCAGCCAATTATGTTTAACAAAATTAAAACATTAATTTCTGCAATAAAAAATAACAGAAAACTTGAGATAAGCATAAAATCACTAGGAGACTTAAAATATTTTAACGGTGCAAAAAATATTTTTTCAATCTTAAAAAATCACAATAAAAGAACCAAGCTTATGCTAGTTGGAGGATGCGTAAGAAAACTATTAAGCGGAGAAGAAATTGATGATATTGATATTGCAGTTAATCTTAAGCCAGAAGAAATTAAGAATATTCTAATTGAAAATAAAATAAAATTCTTAGAAACAGGAATTTCTCATGGAACAATCACAGTCATAATTGACAAATTAAAATTTGAATTAACTACTTTGAGAAAAGACACAAGTACAGACGGAAGATACGCAGATGTTGAATTTATTTCTGACTGGGAAATTGATGCCAAAAGAAGAGATTTTACAATTAATGCAATTTATTCTAATTTAAAAGGCGAAATATATGATCCTCTAGGCGGTCAAAAAGATCTACAAAATAAAGTTGTTAAATTTATTGGAGATCCCAACGAAAGAATTAGAGAAGATTATTTAAGAATTCTAAGATATTTTAGATTTTATACCCAGTACAGCAATCATCAACATGATATTAAAATTGCTCAAGCCATCAAAAAAAGCCTGAATGGAGTAAGAAAAATTTCAAAAGAAAGAATTTTTGATGAGTTTTCTAAAATTTTAAATTTAAAAAATTTTTATGAGTTATTTAACGATGAGTTCTCTTGTTCAGTAATCTTGGTCATTTTTCCGCAATTAAAGCATTATGATCGCTTTAGAACTATAAAAAATATACCCAATAAGATCGTTAATAAATTAGATATTCCTTTGATTCTCTCAATTTTATTAATTGATAATTCAGATAATTGTGAATTTTTTTTATATAAATTTAAATTTTCAAATCGAGACAAAAACAGAATATTATTTTTATTTAATAGATATAAAAAAATTAACATCAAAGAATTATTAGATGAACAAAAATTAGTTAAATTAGCTTATTTAGAAAACACAAAGAAAGTTATTGACTTGTTAGTTTTTTCAACTTTCGTATCAGAAGAAATAGATGTTAATATTCTTGAAAAACGTATTTTCTTTTTGGAAAAATTAAAGTTGCCAGTTTTTCCAATCACAGCAGATTATTTGAAAGCAAAATATAATTTTTCTGAAAGTAAAGAACTTGGCTTTGCGCTAAAAAAGTTAGAGAAATCTTGGATAGATAACGATTTTATTATCGATAAAAATGATATTAAAGCTATTCTGAAGTTAAGTTGAAACTATATCTTACTTCCCTAATTTCAAATTTCTTATCTCCAGTAGGAGTTTTCACATGAACTGTGTCATTTTTATTTTTTCCAATTAATTCTCTTCCAAGAGGTGATCTAAAATAGATTAAGTTTTCCTCAATATTTGCCTCATCTCTTCCTACAATTCTGTAGATTTTTGTTTTGTCTGTTTCAATATTTAGCAATTCAACAGTAGATCCAAAAATTACTTTCACAGAATATTCAATTTTTGTTACATCAATAACGTTAGCTCTTGCGATTGTATCGTTAATTTCTACTATCCTTCCCTCTATTAGAGATTGTTGTTCTTTAGCAGCATGGTACTCAGCATTTTCTTTCAAATCTCCGTGCGATCTTGCTTCAGCGATTGCAGTTATGATATTTGGACGTTTAACATTTTTAAGATGATCTAATTCTTTTTTTAATTTTTCTAATCCATTAACTGTTACTGGTTCTTTATCCATAAACTAATTCCAAGTTGCTATTGGTGGCAAAGACATTAATATGGCTTTAGTATTTCCACCTGTATTAAGACCAAATTGAGTACCTCGATCATACAATAAATTAAATTCAACATATCTACCTCTTTTTAAAAGTTGAATTTTTTTTTCTTTTTTTATCCAGCTACTAAGCATTTTTTTCTTAATAATTTTTTTGAATATATAAGTAAAAGTATTTCCCACATCTTTTACGAAAAAAAAATCTTTATTCCAGTTATTTTTTTTATAATCAAAAAATATACCTCCGACGCCTCTCATTTCTTTTCTGTGATTTAGGTAAAAATATTTGTTACACCAGTTTTTGTATTTTGTGTAATATTCTTTGTTATGACGATTACAAGTTATTTTTAACTCTCTATGAAACCACCTGGCTTCTTTTGAATCTTTTATACATGGTGTTATATCTATTCCACCACCAAACCAATTTTTTTCTGTCGAAATAAATCTAGTATTGAAATGCATTGCAGGAATTTTTGGATTTTTCATATGCATAACTACCGAAACACCCGAAGCCCAAAATCTAGGATTATTTTTTGCTCCTAAAATTTTATTTTTAAAATTTGCATTAAATTTTCCATATACTTCTGAAAAATTTACTCCAACTTTTTCAAATATCAGTCCATCGTTTAAAATTCTAAATTCACCACCACCCTCATCATTATTATCGGATTTTCTCCATATTTGAGATTTGAATTTTTTTGGTATCTTATTTTTTTTGGTTCCAAATTCTTTTTCTAATTCTTCAATTTCATAACAAATGATATCTCGTAATAAAATAAACCAGTTTTTTGCTAAATTTTTTTTGATTTCAATATTCATTTTTATAGACATTGATTTTGTTTTAGAGCTTCAGCCAAAGTAATTGCTACGCTTGAAACTATATTAAGAGATCTGATTTTTTTTTGTATTGGAATAATTAATTTGTAATCTACGCTTTTATGCACTGACTGTGGAACTCCAGCACTTTCACGACCAAATAATATTGTATCATTTTGGTTAAATTTAAAGTCGAAATATTTCCTTTTTGCTTTTGTAGTCATTAAAATTATTCTTTCGCTTTTTTTATCTTTTTTAAACTCAGTAAAATTTTTGAATGATTTTATTTTGCATTCATTTATATAATCCATCACTACTCTTTTAAATCTTTTGTCACTTAAAAAAAATCCACAAGGCTCAATAATATCTAATCTAACTCCAAAACATGCACACAGACGTACAATCGCAGCAGTATTTTGAGGTATATCAGGTTCATAAAGTGCAACTTTGATTAGAGTAGAGCTTTTAGAGTGTGGATGTGTCATTCTTGTAGTAGAAAAAAATGTATTTTCTTATAAAAATATATATTAGATACTTTAATTATTAATAATAAAAAATATGTATAAACTTAGAAAATGAGTACATCATATACAATTTTGGTGACGATTATTGTCCTTTTAATTTTATTTTTATACCTTTCATGGGTATTTGTTTCTATTAAAGTTGCAAATAAAGAGCAAAATGAAGAAACTACTGAAAGAAGATACTTTTTATTTACTGCCTCTTATGCTTTAGGAGCGGTTGCTGTTGGAGCGGCCGCATGGCCACTAATTGATCAAATGAATCCCGATGCATCTGTAAAAGCTTTGGCTACTACAGAGGTCGATATAAGCAATATTGATTCAGGTAAAACAATCACAGTACTTTGGAGGGGTAAACCAATTTTTATAAGAAGAAGGACTCAGGAAGAAATAAGTAAGGCTCAAAATGTAAATCTAAATGAATTGAAAGATCCTCAAAAAGATGAAGATAGAGTGAAAAAATCAGAGTGGCTTGTAATGACGGGAGTTTGCACGCATCTTGGATGCGTCCCTTTAGGTGACAAGGGAGATTTTGGAGGCTGGTTTTGCCCATGTCATGGATCGCACTACGATACCTCAGGAAGAATAAGAAAAGGTCCTGCACCCACGAATCTTGAAATACCCAAATATGAATTTGTTGACAGCAATACAATTAAAATAGGTTGATTTTAATGAGTGAAGAAAAGTATGTACCTAAATCAAAGCTTGGACAGTGGTTTGATAGCAGATTACCATTATTATCTTTAGCACATCATCTAAGAGACTATCCAACTCCCAAGAATTTAAATTATTGGTGGACCTTTGGAGCGATTCTTACTTTTTGTTTGATTGCCCAAATAATTACAGGCATAGTTTTAGCAATGCATTATGTAGCTCATGCAGATTTAGCCTTTGAAAGTGTTGAACATATCATGAGAGATGTAAATTATGGCTGGTTAATAAGATACTTTCATGCAAACGGTTCCTCAATGTTTTTCTTGGCAGTTTATGTACATATTTTTAGAGGACTGTATTACGGCTCGTATAAATCACCCAGAGAAATAATTTGGATTATTGGAATGCTTATTTACATATTAATGATGGCAACAGCATTTATGGGTTATGTTTTACCATGGGGACAAATGAGTTTTTGGGCAGCTACTGTTATAACAAGTTTATTTAGCGCCATACCTATTGTTGGAGATAGTATTGTAGGATGGCTTTGGGGAGGATATGCGGTTGGCAGTCCAACATTGACAAGATTTTATAGCTTACATTATTTGTTACCATTTTTAATTTTTGCACTAGTAGTTTTACACATCTGGGCACTTCATATTCCCGGAAACACTAATCCTATTGGTATCGATATTAAACAACCATCAAAAGATACCGTTCCATTTAGCCCTTACGTTGCTGTTAAGGATTTATATGCCCTGATAATTTTTTTAATTATTACCGCAGGTTTTGTTTTCTTTGCTCCAAATATTTTGAGTCATCCAGATAATTATATTAAAGCAAATCAAATGGTTACGCCTACACATATAGTACCAGAATGGTACTTACTTCCTTTTTATGCAATTTTAAGAGCTGTTCCCGATAAACTAGGTGGCGTGGTTGTGATGTTTGCTTCTTTGTTTATATTAATGTTTTTACCTTGGCTAGACACTTCTAAAGTTAGATCGGCTGTATTCAGACCACTGTATAAAGTATTTTTTTGGGTATTAGTTATTGATGTTATAGTTCTTGGTTATATGGGCGCCAAACCTCCAGAGGGTCTATATTTACTTATTGGTAGGGTTGCAACTATTTACTATTTTGCACACTTTATTTTGGTAATGCCAATATTGGGTTTTAAAGAAAAAACTTCACCACTCCCTATAAGTATTTCTGATCCTGTACTGGGCAGTGATACAAAAACAACTAATGACAGGTGATAATTTTGTGTTAAAAAAATTAAAAATTATTATAAAAATTTTATTTATTTATCCGATAATTATTGTTTCTGTCAATAATAGCATGGCAGCAGAGGGTTTAGATTTACTTAAAAATAAATGGAGTTTTGAAGGTTTATTCGGAACCTTTGACCGAGCTTCTTTAAGAAGAGGTTATCAAGTTTACAACGAAGTGTGTTCCGGTTGTCATTCTATAAAATTATTAAGTTATAGAAATTTATCAGAAAAAGGTGGACCAGAATTTTCACTAGAAGAATCAAAGAATATTGCCGTAAGTTTTGAAGTAATTGATGGACCAAACAGTGAAGGGGAGATGTTTACACGTCCAGGAAGATTATCTGATAAATTCGCGAAACCATATCCAAATGTTCAAGCAGCTGAGGCAGCAAATGGAGGCGCATATCCTCCTGACATGTCTGTTTTAGTAAAAGCCAGGAAAGATGGAGCAAATTATATTTATTCTATTCTTTTAGGATACGAGGATCCTCCCGAAGGTTTTGAATTAGATGAAGGAGTTTATTACAATAAATATATGCCTGGACATAACATAAAGATGCCAAATGTTCTTTTCGATGGATTATTGGACTATGCTGATGGAACTGAGGCTACAACGCAGCAGATGGCAAAAGACATTGTCACATTTTTAACCTGGGCTTCAGAACCAAGTTTAGAAGCAAGACACAAAATTGGATTTAAAGTTATTCTATATTTAATTATACTGGCTTTCGTAGTTCATCTGAGTTTGAAAAAGCTTTGGTCACGTGTTGAATCTAAATAATAGAATATCTCCATCTAGAACAATATAATCTTTTCCTTCTAGTCTTAATTTTCCAGCATTTTTAACTTCGTTGTAACCTTTATAAAAAACAAAATCATCATAAGAAATTGTTTCTGCTTTTATAAAGCCTTTTTCAAAGTCTGAATGAATTATACCTGCAGCTTTAATTGCCTTACATTGTTTTGATATAGTCCACGCTCTTGTTTCTTTAGGAGTAGTAGTAAAAAAGGTTACTAATTTTAAAATTTTATATCCAGTTTTAATTAATAAATCTAATCCTGTTTCCCTAATTCCAGATTCAGTCATAAAATATTTTCTATCTTTCGGATCTAATTCTATTATTTGATTTTCAATTTCCGCACAAATAACGATTACATTATTTTTTCCATATTTTTTTAAACATGCATCTACATGCTTGTTTCCTTTTACAAGACCATTTTCATCAACATTACACACATAAATTTTTGGTTTTATTGAAAGCAGTCCACTAAAATCCAGTTGCTTTTTTTCGTGTCTTTCTAACAAACTTGAAATATCAATATTATTGTTAATGCAGTTTAAAGCGTCATTTAACATTTTTAATTGATCTTCATCTAGAGTTTTTTTTTTATTTTTTTCCAATCTTTTTTGGATAGATTCTAAATCAGCTAAAAGCATTTCTGTTTCAACAATTTCTATATCTCTAATCGGATCAACACTCTCGTGTACATTTTGTATTTTTTCGGATTCAAAACATCTAGTTAGGTGAATTATTGCATCAACTTCTCTGATGTGAGATAAAAATTTATTTCCTAAACCTTCACCTTTCGAAGCTCCTTTTACTAATCCAGCAATATCAACAAATGAAATTACTGCATTAACAGCTTTTTCTGATTTTGAAATATTTGAAATAAAATTTAATCTTTTATCGGGCACAGAAACGTTTCCAATATTGGGATCAATTGTGCAAAACGGAAAATTTGCAGTTTCAGCTTTTTTGGATTGAATTAAAGCATTAAACAAAGTTGATTTTCCCACGTTGGGCAAACCAACTATTCCACACTTAAAACTCATAAATTTTTACTGTTGATTTACTTTGCTTGAAAAAAGATTCAGTTTCTTATCTATAAGTTCTGGAAGGTATTCAACTATATTTTTGGTCAATTCTGTAATACTGTTTTCCTCATCATCTATGAAGTTATCAAGAACATGGTCAGCAACCATATCTTTTTCCTTTGGTCTTCCGATTCCTATTCTTACCCGAGAATAATCTTTTCCAATAAATTTATCAATTGATTCTATTCCATTATGACCAGCGCTACTTCCGCCAAATTTAACAGTTACTTTACCAATATTTATGTCCAGGTCATCATGGAAAACAATAACATCCGCAGAATCAATTTTGAAATATTCCATTAACTCTCTGATACATATTCCTGAATTATTCATGAAAGTTAAAGGTTTAATCGCATAAACTTTTTTGTCTCCTATTGTCCCTGTAGTTAACAAACCTTTAAATTTGGGCTTTTGTTTAGTAAGACCAAACTTTTTATTTATGGCATTTATAATTTTAAATCCTATGTTGTGTCGATTGTTTTCATTTTCAGGGTTAGGATTGCCCAAACCTACTAATAATAGCATTTCTTAATCTTTCAGTTTACTTTTTAGTTTTATCTTCCTTCTTGCCTTCAACTACTTTTTTATCTTGATCTTTTGCTTTAGTATCTTGATCTTTTCCTTCTTCAGTCTGTTTTTCAACCCCATCAAGAGTAGTATCTGCAGTAGCCTTGTCCTCTGCAGCAGTTTCTTCAGCAGGTTTTTCAGGCTCGACAACAACAGTAGGCGAAGCAACTGTTGCAACCACAAAATCTCTTCCTTGAATAGTTGGCACAACATTTTTTGGAAGCTTTATTGAGGAAATTTTTATACTTGTACCAATTTCGGTATTATCTAAATCTACCACAAGTTCAGACGGAATATTTTCAGCAGGGCATTTCAACTCAATTTTTCTTCTAACAATATTTAGTACGCCTCCCTTTTTAAGACCGGGTGATTTTTCGCTGTTAACAAATTTTACGGGTATTTCCAAAGCTAATTTAGCGCCTTCAATAATTCTTAAAAAATCAATATGAATAGGCTCATCGGATAAAGGATCAAACGAAATATCTCTTGGAATAACTTTCTCTTCCTTGCCATCAATCTCTAAATTTAATATAACCGAAAAAAAATTTTCCGAATAAATTAAATTTTTGATCGAATTTTTGCTTAAACTAATTTTTTTATTTTCTTCACTTCCACCATACAAAATTCCTGGAATAAATTTATCTAATCGAAGCCTATTTATATCTCCCGAAGTTTTGGTCTCTCTTTTTTTTGCATTTAAAGTTGTCATACTAAATTCTATTTTAAAGAAACGTTTTTTAACTTATCAATAGAAATAAAACAAGAAAATTATTTAAATAGACTTGAAACAGAAGTTGAATTAGAAATACGTTTTATTGCTTCGGCCATTATAGAAGTGATTGATACAACTTGAATTTTACTGCTTTTTTTTAATTTCTTTGAATTATCAATTGAGTCAGTGGTTACCAATTTCTTTATTTGAGATTTTTTAATTTTATCAACTGCATTACCACTTAAAACAGCATGAGTAATATAAGCATAAACATCTTCAGCACCTTTATCTTTAAGAGCCTTAGCAGCATTAATAATTGTACCTCCCGAGTCTATTATATCATCAACTATTATACATGTTTTACCTTTAACATGACCAACAACATTCATAACCTCAGATTTACCGGGCTCGGGTCTTCTTTTATCTACAATGGATATACTTGAATTAACTCTTCTTCCCAAAGCTCTTGCCCTTTCGACTCCACCAACATCCGGTGAAACACAAATTAAATTTTTTGTGTTAATATTTTTTTTTATGTCTCTTGCAAATATAGGTGTAGAAAACAAGTTATCTACCGGAATATCAAAAAAACCCTGAATTTGACCAGCGTGCAAATCAA
>Ga0208132_1000466_pt1 | contig 18871 bp, 14 predicted proteins | sample ETNtaG_16_FD_185785 | JGI IMG/M metagenome (GOLD analysis project Ga0208132, IMG submission 185785) | Marine microbial and viral communities from oxygen minimum zone, Eastern Pacific Ocean - ETNP201406SV199 (SPAdes) (version 2) | ecosystem: Environmental > Aquatic > Marine > Oceanic ... | reverse complement strand
TGGTGGGTGCGGCCGTGGTGGTGGGTGCGGCCGTGGTGGTGGGTGCGGCCGTGGTGGTGGGTGCGGCCGTGGTGGCCGTGGTGGTCGACTCGCCACCCCCACAGCCGGCTGCCAGCAGCAGGGTGACCAGAAGGATTGCTCTAACGGCAGTGCGCTGCATCATCGGTGCCCCCTCCAGCAGGTAAGCGTGCCAGCATTCCGCCCGACAGTAGCAAGCGCGGGCGGCCCCACCTGCCGGCAGAGCCGGGAGAACGACCGAGACGGAGGGCGCGTTTTCGCATGTAAGCGTTTTCATATAACTTGGCCCGCACCCGGGCAGTGGGGCAGTGACAGAGCGACAATCAGGGGCAGCAGTTGGTGGATGAACTGGCACGATCAGAAGCAGGAGCGGACACGAGACGCTGGTGGCACGGCACGGTCGGCTATCAGGTGTACATCCGGTCGTTCGCCGACTCGAACGGCGACGGCATCGGCGACCTGGTCGGTATCCACGACCGTCTCGACTACCTGGCAGACCTGGGCGTCGACTTCGTCTGGGTCACTCCGTTCTACCCGTCGCCCATGGCCGACTGGGGCTACGACGTCGCCGACTACTGCAACGTCGATCCCCGCTTCGGCACCCTCGACGACTTCGACACCCTGGTCACCGCCGCCCGCCAGCGGGGCCTGCGGATCCTCGTCGATCTGGTGCCCAATCATTCCAGCGACGCCCACCCCTGGTTCCGCGACGCCCTCACCGGTCCCGACAGCGACCACCGCGACTACTACATCTGGGCCGCTCCGGGCCCCGACGGCGGCCCGCCCAACAACTGGATCGGCTACTTTGGCGGCCCGGCCTGGACCCTCGACGAGGCCTCCGGCCAGTACTACATGCACCTGTTCCTGCCTGAACAACCCGACCTCAACTGGCGCAACCCGGCCGTGGTCGAGGAGTTCGACAGGATCCTGCGCTTCTGGCTGGACCGCGGGATCGGTGGCTTCCGAATCGACTGTGCCGGCACCCTGGTCAAGGACGAACTGCTGCGCTCCAACCCGCAGATAGGGCCGTGGGATCCGGCCGACGGCCGCTACGAACAGTGGCTGGCGTTCGAACACCTCCACGACGTGTTCCAACCCGAGAGCCACGATGTGTTCCGCAGGTGGCGTGCCATCTGCGACGAGTACGACGCCTACCTCCTCGGCGAGACCTACCACCCCGATCCACAGGGCCTGGCCGACCTGGTGCCCGGCGACGGGATGCACGGTGGATTCTGGTTCGCACCCATGCACGTCGACTGGGACGTCGACAAGCTTCGCGGGGTGCTGGCCGCACCTGTCGATCTGCTCGGTGAGCGACTCCTCTGGGCGGCCGGCAGCCACGACGTGCCGAGGTCGCCCTCCCGGTTCGGCGGTGGCGACCTCGGCCGGGAACGCACCCTGGTCCTCAACGTGCTGTTCTCCTGCCTGCCCGGCGTGCCGGTCCTCTACCAGGGCGAGGAACTGGGCCTGATCGACGGCCGGGTACCCGAAGAGGCGGTGCTCGACCCGGTGGACAGCGGCCGCGACGGCTGCCGCACTCCCATGCCGTGGGCGCTCGGGTCGGGCAACGGATTCACCTCCGGCGAGGCGTGGCTGCGTTCCGAACACCGGGCCGACGGCGAGACCGCCCATGCCCAGGTGGGTGAGCCCGACTCCTGGCACAGCCGCTACGCGGGCCTCCTGGCCGCCCACAGGACCCTGCCAGACCTGGTCGACGAGTCGGTGGTCTGGACCGATGGTGGCCACGGCCCGGTCATCGCCTACCGGCGCGGGCCAGTGGGCGTGGCCGCCAACACCTCCGCCGACCTGCACCACATTGACATTCCGGCCGGCGCTTCTGTCGCCTACGCCACACCGGGCGTCAGGGTCGATGGTGAGCGACGGCTGGCCCTGACGGCCCACGACGCCGTCCTCTGGGTGGACCGGTCATGAGCGGCAAGGCCCGCCGGGTTGGCATTGTCGACGTGGCCGCCGCCGCCGGGGTTTCGGTGGCCACCGTCAGTCGTTCGCTCCGGGGCTTTCCCAACGTGGCCGAATCCACCCGCGAGCGGGTGCTCGAGGCGACCCGTCTCCTGGACTATCGGCCCAACCCGGCCGCCGTCCGTCTTGCTGCAGGCATTACCAACACCATCGCGGTCGCCACCCTCGACCCTGGCCACTGGTTCGTCGCCGAGGTCATCGGGGGCATCGACGAAGTGTTGACCAGCGCCGGCTACGACCTGCTGTTGTCGGGTATCACGGACCAGACACACAAGACCCGGTTTCTCGAGATCAACGCTCCGAACGGTGACCGCTGTGACGCGGTGATCCTCGTTGACGTGGCCCTCACGGACGATGAGGCCAACCGTGCTCTGGAACTCGGCTACACCCTGGCCTCAGTCGGCTTCCGGATCGACAACTTCTCCTCCGTGACCATCGACAACACCGGCGTTGCCCGCCTCGCCGTCGACCATCTGATCGGCCTGGGCCACCGTCGGATCGGACTGGTCAACATGCCAGGCCACGAGTTGGATTTCAAGACCCCCCAGTTGCGACGCCGTGGCTACCTCGAGGCACTCGAGAACGCTGGTATGACGGTCGACCCGGGGATCGAGTTGACCTCCGGCTTCAGCCCGACCGAAGTTCGTGAGCCGGCCCGTCGACTGCTCGAGAGGGTCGACCGGCCCACCGCGGTGTTCGCCACGTCCGACCGACAGGCCTTCGGTGTCATGCTCGCCGCCGGTGAACTCGGAGTGCGGATTCCCGAGGACCTGTCCCTCGTCGGGGTGGACGACCATGAACAGAGCGAACTGGTCGGCTTGACCACCGTGCGCCAGAACGTCGCCGAACAGGGCCGGGTCGTCGCCGAACTCCTGCTGGAGGAACTGCGCGGTGAAACGGTTCGACATGTCGACGCTTCAACCGAGTTGATCGTCCGGTCGTCCACGGCGCCGATGAACTGAGTTGAATGCGGACCGGGCTTGACAACTGGCACCGATGTATGTAAAACGCCGCTATGAAAGCGCTTACAGAGCGCTCAAAGGGAACGACCTGACCCCACGTTGGGACAACCCAGCGCGGAGGCTGTCGACCCGATAGAACCATGGAGGGAAACCTGTGAGGAAGAATCTGACAAGGGCTTTGGCCGTAGCGCTCGGGCTTGCACTGATTGCCGGAGCGTGTGGGAGCGATGAAACCACCACTCCGACGACCACGGTTCCGGCCGAGCAGCCGGTGACGACCACGACTGCGGCTCCGGTGACCACTGAGGCTCCCGGCGCTGCACCATTGGCCGGGACGTCGGTTTCGGTGTTTGGTCCGGAGAGTTCCGATGAGGAGGCGGGGGCGCTTCGGGATGCCCTGGACGTCCTTGCTGCGGAGTCGGGGATCGAGATCAGCTACACGGGTGCCCGTGATGCGGCGGATCAGATCAACGCGCAGGCTGCCGGTGGCAATGCGCCGGACATCTTCGTGTTCCCCCAGCCCGGCAAGTTGGCCGACTTCGCCCGTGAGGGTTGGGTGCTGCCGTTGCCGGCCGACGTGATCACCGCCATGGAGGCGGACTGGTCTTCGGCCTGGACTGCCTTCGGCAACGTCGACGGTACCCAGTACGGGATTCCGACCAAGTCGGACCTGAAGTCGCTGGTCTGGTACAAGCCGGGCAAGTTTGCCGAGAAGGGCTATTCCGTGCCGGGGACCTGGGACGACTTGAAGTCCCTGGCGAACGACATGATCGCCAATGGCGACACGCCGTTCTGTGTCGGTATCGAGTCCGGTCCGGCGACCGGTTGGACGTTCACCGACTGGGTCGAGGACCTGATGCTGCGCATGCACGGCGCGGACGTCTACGACCAGTGGGTGGCCGGAACGCTGGCCTTCTCGTCGCCTGAGGTGACCGCGGTGTTCAACGAGGTCCTTGACCTGTGGAACACGCCGGGCATGGTGTACGCATCGGGTGGTTCGATCGCCGCGACCCCGTTCGGGGACAACGGCCAGCCGCTCGTCGACGACGACTGCATGATGCACCGTCAGGCGTCGTTCTATGCGGCGTTCATTCCGGAGGGAGCGGTGTTCGCCGATGGCTCGCCGGATGCGATCGACACCTTCTACTTCCCGTCGGTCAAGGGTGACTATCCGGTGCTGGGCGCCGGGACCCTCGTCGGCGCCTTCCGTGACGCCCCCGAGGTGTGGGAGGTCATGAAGTATTTCGCGTCCTCCGAGTACGCCGAGGTGCGCCAGGTTGCCCAGACCGAACGCAAGGGTGGGGGCCTGTCGGGCTTCCTGTCCGGTGCGATGAACCAGGACCCGAGCGTCTACCAGCCGCTGGAGCAGTCGTTCCTCAACATCCTGGTCAGCGCTGACGTGGTCCGCTTCGACGCCTCGGACCTGATGCCCGCCGCAGTGGGCGCCGGGACGTTCTGGACCGAGGGCACCGCCGCGGTCAACGGCGACAAGACCGTCGCCGAGGTCACTGCAGCCATCGACGCCTCATGGCCCGGCGCTGCACCATTGGCCGGGACGTCGGTTTCGGTGTTTGGTCCGGAGAGTTCCGATGAGGAGGCGGGGGCGCTTCGGGATGCCCTGGACGTCCTTGCTGCGGAGTCGGGGATCGAGATCAGCTACACGGGTGCCCGTGATGCGGCGGATCAGATCAACGCGCAGGCTGCCGGTGGCAATGCGCCGGACATCTTCGTGTTCCCCCAGCCCGGCAAGTTGGCCGACTTCGCCCGTGAGGGTTGGGTGCTGCCGTTGCCGGCCGACGTGATCACCGCCATGGAGGCGGACTGGTCTTCGGCCTGGACTGCCTTCGGCAACGTCGACGGTACCCAGTACGGGATTCCGACCAAGTCGGACCTGAAGTCGCTGGTCTGGTACAAGCCGGGCAAGTTTGCCGAGAAGGGCTATTCCGTGCCGGGGACCTGGGACGACTTGAAGTCCCTGGCGAACGACATGATCGCCAATGGCGACACGCCGTTCTGTGTCGGTATCGAGTCCGGTCCGGCGACCGGTTGGACGTTCACCGACTGGGTCGAGGACCTGATGCTGCGCATGCACGGCGCGGACGTCTACGACCAGTGGGTGGCCGGAACGCTGGCCTTCTCGTCGCCTGAGGTGACCGCGGTGTTCAACGAGGTCCTTGACCTGTGGAACACGCCGGGCATGGTGTACGCATCGGGTGGTTCGATCGCCGCGACCCCGTTCGGGGACAACGGCCAGCCGCTCGTCGACGACGACTGCATGATGCACCGTCAGGCGTCGTTCTATGCGGCGTTCATTCCGGAGGGAGCGGTGTTCGCCGATGGCTCGCCGGATGCGATCGACACCTTCTACTTCCCGTCGGTCAAGGGTGACTATCCGGTGCTGGGCGCCGGGACCCTCGTCGGCGCCTTCCGTGACGCCCCCGAGGTGTGGGAGGTCATGAAGTATTTCGCGTCCTCCGAGTACGCCGAGGTGCGCCAGGTTGCCCAGACCGAACGCAAGGGTGGGGGCCTGTCGGGCTTCCTGTCCGGTGCGATGAACCAGGACCCGAGCGTCTACCAGCCGCTGGAGCAGTCGTTCCTCAACATCCTGGTCAGCGCTGACGTGGTCCGCTTCGACGCCTCGGACCTGATGCCCGCCGCAGTGGGCGCCGGGACGTTCTGGACCGAGGGCACCGCCGCGGTCAACGGCGACAAGACCGTCGCCGAGGTCACTGCAGCCATCGACGCCTCATGGCCCGCCGCTGCACCAGCAGACTGAAGACCAACACGTGGGACGGGGGCGGGGCCACAAGGCCCCGCCCCCGTCTCCGTGGACCGTTCGCACCGGCAATGCCGGTGACCTAGTGTCGGGTCGGTCGTGGGGATCCCACCCTCCCCTATGGCCGGCCCGTCGCCCGTCCCCATCTGTCGTCGGAGCGCTACTCCCGGGCTCCTTAGACGCAAGAGGTAAGGCTCGCTGACATGGATGCGTTGACCGGAGCTCTCTGGGGCAGTACGGCCGCCATCGGAATCAGCATGCTGCTCTTCCTCGGAGCCAACCGACTCTTCGACCTCGTCGTCGACCGGTGGCGCCTGTTCGTGGTCGTTGTCGGAGCGTTGGGCGGAGCCGCAACATTCGGGATCCTCGCCGGAAACCGCGTCCTGGACGGCTCCCGCATCCTGTGGATAGTCGCCGGCGGAGCCATGGTCGCCGCCGTCGGGGTGGCACCCGCTCTCTTCTCCGATCGGCGCCTCCGCCTCGCTGTCGGGGTGGGCAGCGGCGCCCTGGTCGGTCTTGTGATGACATTCGTCATCGACGAGACGGTCCGACCGACCATCAGCATGGCCGGGCTGGCGCTGGTCGTCGGCGTCGCCTGCGCCGTCTATCTGATTTGCGCCTCTAGGTTCGGAAGGGTCCTTCCCGGAGGTGTGCTGGTAGCCGCCACGCTGGGTTGGACATTCGGCTGCTGGCTCCTGGGCGACATCGGGGGCGGCTCATGGTCCTCGATGGCCGTGGCCGTCATAGGTCCGACCAGCCTGCTCGGCGCGGCTCTCGGTGTCGGCCAGGTCCGGACTCGACCGGGTCGGGAGCGACTCCAGCACCGGACACGGGTCGGCGCGTTCCTCGGACCGGCCCTGCTGTTCGTGGTCCTCGGCCTGATCGTCCCCCTGGCCCGCACCATCTACCTCTCTCTCTACGACGCCCGGGGCAGGAACTGGGTGGGATTCAAGAACTACGGCGAGATCCTCACCAACGACCGGAGCATCGACCTGGCCGACTGGGCGAACATCTTCACCAGTCGACTGTTCGTCGGTGGTGTCGGCCTGCTCACCGTCGGTGCCATCGTCGGCCTGGGGCACGGCCGGCGACGCGGCCGTGCCCTCGAACCAGTAGCCGGTTCCGTCGTCCCGGCGGTGGCTGGTGGCTTACTGCTGGTCTTCGCCGTGTTCTCCAGCCTCCGCGGAACGGTCATGAACAATCTGTGGTGGTTGATCGTCGTCACCCTGTTCTCCACCGGCCTCGGCCTGGCTGCAGCCGTGCTCGCCGACCGGGCCCGGTTCGAGGCATTGGCCAAGAGCCTCGTCTTCCTACCCATGGCCATCTCGTTCGTCGGGGCCGGGATCATCTGGCGCTTCATGTACATCGCCCGGCCTCCCCAGAAGCCCCAGACGGGGGTGCTCAACGCCGTATGGGTCGGCCTCGGCAAGCTTGCCCCCGGCACGGCGGGACAGGCCGTCGGCCTGGTCGTCCTAGCCGTGCTGACTGCCGGGATGGCCGGCCTCTGCCTGTTCGGCGTCCGTCGCCGCCAGAACGCAATCGCCATCGGTGCGGCGCTGAGCGCCCTCCCGGTGTTGTGGTTGGCCTACCGTCTGGTCGGCCCGGGTCTCGGAGGGGTCGAGGAAGGCCCCCTAGGACTTCCGATCGGCAAGCCGATCCTGTTCGCCCAGGAGGGTCCATTCAACAACGTCTGGCTGATGGTCGTCCTCATCTGGATCCAGACCGGATTCGCCATGGTCATTCTCTCGGCGGCCATCAAGGCCGTGCCCGGCGACATCATCGAGGCCGCCCGCGTCGACGGGGCAAACGACCGACAGGTGTTCTTCCGCGTGACCCTGCCGACCATCGTTCCCACCATCATCGTGATCGTCACCACCCTGATCGTCCTGGTCATGAAGGTGTTCGACATCGTCCGGGTCATGACGAACGGCAACTTCGGTACCCAGGTCATCGCCAACGAGATGTGGCAGCGCACCTTCACCGAATTCAACCTGGGACTCGGCTCAGCGTTGGCCGCCGTGCTCTTCCTCGGCGTGGTGCCGGCCATGGCCCTCAACGTGCGTCGCCTGCAGCGAGGCAGGGTCTGATCATGGCTGCCACTCCGACCGACGCTGTCCGGCGCCCGGCGATCGGCCAGACCCGACCCGTCGACCGCACCGGCCGACTCGTCTACGGCCTGCTGAGGGCCGTGCCCGCCTGGGTGCTGTGGCTCCTGGTCATCGTGTGGAGTGTTCCCACCGGCAGCCTGCTGCTGAACTCGTTCCGCACCCGGGACGCCCAGCGGGCCACTGGCTGGTGGGCGTCGTTCACCGAGGGCGGTTGGACGCTCGACAACTACAGCGACGTGCTCTCCTCATCGAACCAGACCGGTGGGCTGTTCCAGGCGCTCCTCAACTCGTTCGCCATCGCCATCCCGGCAACCGTCATCCCGGTGGCCATCGCAGCGATGGCCGCCTACGCCTTTGCCTGGATCCCCTTCAAGGGCCGGGAGTGGCTGTTCATCCTCACCGTGTCCCTGTTGGCCCTCCCCAACCAGGTGGCGCTGCTGCCCCTGCTACAACTCTTCGCCGGTGGCGCCCACTGGACCGTCCCCGGCAGCGGAACCGTAGTCACCCTGTTCCCCGACCTGAGCCTGGCCGGCACGCCAACCGCCGTCTGGCTCACCCACACGGCGTTTGCCATGCCGTTCGCCATCTTCCTGCTCCACAACTACATCTCGTCGCTGCCCGGCGAACTCTTCGAAGCCGCCCGCATCGACGGCGCTGACCACTTCACCATCTTCTGGCGCCTCGTGGTACCCCTATCGGTGCCCGCTCTGGCCGCCTTCACCATTTTCCAGTTCCTGTGGACATGGAACGACTACCTGGTCGCCATCACCATGATCGGCGCCAACGGCGCCAACTATCCGGCGACCATCAAGATCGCCTCCATGGCCGGCGAGTTCGGTATGCGGGAACACCTGCTGTCGGCCGGAGCCTTCGTCCAAGCCGGGGTACCCATGCTGGTCTTCTTTGCCCTCCAGCGCTACTTCGTGCGCGGCCTCCTCGCCGGCTCGGTCAAGACGTGAACCAACCCCGCGCGAACACTCCGACAACCACCGGAGAACGCCAATGAGCGACAACCTGGTCCGGACCGGCCCGCGCGACCTAGGAAGTGGCCTGGCGCCGGTCGGGCCGCTGGCCCTCGGCCTGTGGCGCTACACAACCGACGACCTCGACGCAGCCTCCGGCTTGGTCGAGGCGGCCGTCGACCTGGGCATGAACCTGGTCGACAACGCCGACGTCTACGACCTCATCGAAGCTTCCGACGGGGTGCCGCTGCCTTGACCGACCTGTTGCGCTACGGGGTGATCGGCACCGGGATGATGGGTGTCGAACACATTCGCGATGTCCAGGCCCTTGACGGGACCGAGGTGGTCGCCCTCTGCGACCCCGACGAGGGCTCACTGGCCGCCGCTCGGGAAGTGGTCGGTGGCAGCCCGGACTGCTTCACCGACCACCGCGACCTACTTGCTGCCGGCAGATGCGACGCCGTCGTGGTGGCCACCCCCAACATGACCCATGTCGACATCCTCCTCGACGTGATCGCAGCCGCCATGCCAGCTCTGGTCGAGAAGCCCCTGTGCACCACCGTCGCCGACTGCCGACGGGTCGTCGACGCGGCAGGGACCGACCACCTGGTCTGGGTCGGACTCGAATACCGGTACATGCCGGCCATCTCCCGTCTAATCGAGCAGGTGTCCGCAGGGGTGGTCGGCCCGGTCCGCATGGTGGCCATTCGTGAACACCGCTTCCCGTTCCTGGACAAGGTCGGCCACTGGAACCGGTTCAACGCCAACACCGGAGGCACCCTGGTCGAGAAGTGCTGCCACTTCTTCGACCTGATGCACCTCATCACCGGTGCCCGCCCGGCACGGGTGGTGGCCTCGGGCAGTCAGGACCTCAACCACCTCGACGAACGCTACGACGGGCACACCCCCGACATCCTCGACAACGCCTATGTGATCGTCGACTTCGACTCGGGTGCCCGGGCGATGCTCGACCTGTGCATGTTCGCCGAGGCGACCCGCAACCAGGGGGAGGTCAGCGTGGTCGGCGACCTGGGCAAGGTGGAGGCGTTGGTGACCGACTCGGTCGTCCGGACCGGAATCCGCGGTCGGCACCAGATCGGCGACGTCGACGAGATGAAGGCCGAGAATCCCGAGGTCCGCTACCAGGGCCTCCACCACGGCGCCTCCTACGTCGAGCACGTGCGATTCCGCGACGCCCTCCTGTCCGGCGACGGTCCCGAGAGTGGCCCCGAGGAGGGGCTCTGGTCGGTAGCCGTCGGGGTAGCCGCCCAGTTGTCCATCGACGAGGGGCGAAGCGTCGACATGGATGAAGTGCTTGATGGTCCGGGAGGAGGCCACCATGGGTGAGGGAGGACCTCGTTGCGAGATCGGCTGGTCAGCGCCCTCTGCGATGAAGACTACAAGTTTCTCGGAGTGCCCGACCCGGACCTCCGCGGTTCCTGGGAGCACTGCCGCGACATCGTCCTGGCCGCAGAGGCATCCGGGTTCGACAACGTCCTGCTGCCCTCGGGCTACGCGTTGGGTGTCGACAGCACCGCCTTCGCCGCCGGAATCGCCCCGGCCACCACACGCAGCCAACTGCTGCTCGCCGTACGCATGGGAGAGATGTGGCCACCGCAACTGGTCCGACAACTCGCCACCATCGACCGGATGGCCTCCGGGCGGTTGGCCGTCGACATCATCTCGGGCGACCTGCCCGGTGAGAGCCTCGACTCGGAGCCCCGGTATGCGTGGACCCGGGAGTACATGCAGGTCGTGCGGGCCCTCCTCGACGGACAGTCGGTCGACCACCACGGTGAGTTTCTCGACCTCGTCCTGGATCCCCCGGGAGCCACCACCGTGTCGGGCCACTGTCCGCCGTTCTACCTAGGCGGATTCTCCGAGGCGGCCAAGGAGACCGCCGCCGCCGAATCCGACGTGTTCCTCACCTGGCCCGACACCGTCGAGGGGGTGGCGGCCACCGTCGACGACATGGCCGCCCGAGCCGCTCGTTACGGACGCAACCTGCGGTGCGGGCTGCGCAGCCATGTGATCGTGCGGGACACTGAAGCCGAGGTCCGGGTCGCCGCAACACGCCTCGTCAGCAAACTCGACGACAACCGAGGCACCACCATCCGGAACCTTTCGCTGGATGCCGCCTCGGTCGGGGTGTCGCGCCAGAGCGAGTTACGCGACCTCTCCGACGACGAAGGCTTCGTCGAAGACGGCCTGTGGACCGGAATCGGGAGGGCTCGCAGCGGCGCCGGGGCGGCCATCGTCGGCGATTCCGACCAGGTGTTGGCCAAACTCGAGGCCTACCGGTCCGTGGGCATTGAGGCGTTCATCCTCTCCGGCTATCCGCACCTCGCCGAATGCGATCTGGTGGGGCGCCACATGCTGCCACGCATCGACCACGGGCTGCTCCCGCCGTCCTGAACGTCGGTGGGAGCCGGCCGATCCCCAGTCGGGTGTCGGTCAGGAGCGGATGGCCAGAAGGGTGTCCGGGTCGAAGAAGTGGAGTCGCCCGGTGTCCACGACCAATTCGAGGCGGTCGCCGGACCTGACCCTGGAGCGGGAGTCCACCCGGGCAACCATCAGCGTCGTATCGTCCAGGTCCTCGAGGGCGTCCGGGTCGCCGGAGTCGATCACCGGGGCATCGAGTGGGAAGTGGATCAGCAGGTCCGGACCCAGTGCCTCGGTCAGGTCGACTTCTACGGTCAGGCGGGGGAGGTCGTCGTCGCCGACTGAGGCGTTCTCCATGGTCTCCGGGCGGATGCCGACCACTACGTCCCGGCCGTCGTAACCGGCCAGGGCCGGCCGGTCGGCCACCACCGTGTCGGCCAGCGGCATCCGGTTGCTGCCCAACTCCAGGGTCCACGAACCGTTGTCGGCGACCAGTCGGGCCTGGCGCAGGTTCATCGCCGGGGCACCGATGAACCCGGCCACGAACACGTTGTCCGGCGAGCGGTAGAGGACGGAGGGTTCGTCGATCTGTTGCAGTACGCCGTCTTTGAGCACCGCCACACGGTCGCCCATGGTCATCGCCTCCACCTGGTCGTGGGTGACGTAGAGGGTGGTTGCCTCCAGTCGGTGTTGGAGGCGGGTGATCTCGGCCCGCATCTGTACCCGCAGCTTCGCGTCGAGGTTCGACAGCGGCTCGTCCATCAGGAACACCGCCGGGTCCCTCACGATTGCCCGGCCCATCGCCACCCGCTGCCGCTGTCCACCTGAGAGTTGCGCCGGTTTGTTCCCCAGCAGGGGTTCCAACTCCAGGATCCGGGCAGCCTCGGAGACCTTGGCGTCGATCTCGGACTTGGGTAGGCCGGCCAGGCGCAGCGGAAAGGCGATGTTGCGGGCCACGTCCAGGTGGGGGTACAGGGCGTAGTTCTGGAACACCATCGCGACGTTGCGGTCCCTGGGTTGCACGTCGTTCATCGGTTCGTCGCCGATGGTGAGCGTTCCCGACGTGATCTCCTCGAGCCCCGCCACCATGCGCAGCGCTGTCGACTTGCCGCATCCCGATGGGCCGACGAGTACCAGGAACTCGCCGTCGTCGATGTCGACGCTGAGCCCGTCGACGGCCCGGAAGCCGTTCGGGTAGTCCTTCGTCAGACCGTCTAGGGAAACATTCGCCATGTCGTGCTTTCGTTGTAAACGCTTTCAGTGCTGTGGATGTTACCGGAGCGAAAGTCCGGGCCGATCGGTGCGGATGACGACAGGGCCGGCTCCCGGGCCGGCGGTGGTTCGGCGGCACGACATCGCCGGGAAATCAGGGGGCCGGATGCCGACACCCGGGCCCGAGCCCCTGAATAGGGTACGGTCCCCGTCGATTCCGAACCGGGGAGGAGAGCGTGGCCAGCGCCGAACGGCAGGGAACCGAACTGTTGGCCGTGGCAGACGTGAACGTCGGGGGCGACCGGCCGCACGACATCCGGGTCCACGACGACCGCTTCTGGGGGAGGGTGCTGCGCGACCGCGAGCTCGGCCTGGGCGAGGCCTACCAGGACGGCTGGTGGGACGCCGACCGCCTCGACGAGTTCCTCGTGCGGGTGTTCACCGCCGACCTGCGTGCCGCAATCCGGCCAAGCCCCTCGCTCGTCTGGAACGTGCTGCGGGGACGGATCGTGAACCGCCAGACCACCAGCCAAGCCGTCCGCAATGCACAGGCGCACTACGACATCGGCAACGACCTCTACCTGCGGATGCTCGGCGACGAGATGGTCTACAGCTGCGCCCACTGGAAGGACGCCGACGACCTGGCGTCCGCCCAGGCGGCCAAGTTGGACCTGGTCTGCCGCAAGCTCGGACTCGAGCCCGGGATGCGGGTGCTCGACATCGGCTGTGGCTGGGGCGCCTTCGCCCACCACGCCGCTGCCAACCACGGTGTCCACGTCACGGGCATCAGCCCCGCCGGCGAACAGGTCGACGAGGCCAGGCGGCGCGCCGGCAACCTGTCCGTGGAGTTCCACCAGCAGGACTACCGGGACGTCGAGGGCGAGTTCGACCGGATCGTCAGCATCGGGATGATGGAACACGTCGGGCCCCGCAACTTCGGCACCTTCTTCGACCGGTGCCGTGACCTGCTGGTGCCCGACGGTCTGATGCTCCACCACACCATCGGATCGAATGAGTCGAAGGACAACACTGACGCCTGGTTCGACCGCTACATCTTCCCGGGCGGCGTCGTTCCGTCCCTGCACCAGATCGCCGGCGCCTCGCAACCGCACTGGACCGTCGAGGACGTCCAGAACCTGGGCCCCGACTACGACCGGACCCTCCTGGCCTGGCACGACAACATCGAGGCCCGCTGGCACGAGATCCCCGACTACGACGAGCGGTTCCGCCGGACGTGGCGCTACTACCTGCTGTCGTCGGCCGCCTCGTTCAGGGTCCGCAACCTGCAGGTCTTCCAGGTCATGTTCCGCCGCACCGTACGGGTCTCGCCCCGCTACGACGCAGCGCGCTGAACCCTGCAGGGGCCGGCCCGCGTCGGCGGCGGAGCCTGAAGTGGACCAGACTCGGTAGCGATGGACTTCGACCTTCCGCCGGACGACGACCCACGCCGCCTCGAGGTGAGGGCGTGGCTCGAGGCCAACCCCGAGCCCACCCCGGACGAACTCCTGGACGCCGGCTACACGGTGCCGCACTGGCCGGCGCCCTGGGGCATCGAGGCCGACCCGATGCACCAGATCGTGATCGACGAGGAACTGCGACGGGCCGGCGTGCGACGGCCCGACAACGCGATCGGCATCGGTTGGGCGGCACCCACGATCCTGCTGGCGGGCACCGAGGAGCAGAAGCAGCGGTACCTGCGGCCGATCTTCACCGGCGAGGAGTTCTGGTGCCAGATGTTCTCCGAGCCCGACGCCGGCTCGGACCTCGCCAGCCTGGGCACCCGGGCCGTTCGCGACGGAGACGAGTACGTCGTCAACGGGTCCAAGATCTGGACCAGTGGTGGCCACCTGGCGAAGTTCGGCATCCTCATTGCCCGGACCGACCCGGACGTACCCAAGCACAAGGGCATCTCCTACTTCATCTGCCCGACGGACCTGCCGGGCATCTCGATGGCTCCGATCATCGACCCCACGACCGCACATTCCTTCAACCAGGTGTTCTTCGACGACGTGCGGCTTCCCGCCGACCTGCTCGTCGGCGCCGAGGGCGACGGCTGGCGCCTCGCCCGGGTGACGCTCGCCAACGAACGGGTGTCGTTGTCGTCGGCCGGTTCGCTCTGGGGTGCCGGGCCGTCGGCCGAGGACCTGCTCGAACTGGTCCGCCGCACCGGCGGCTGTGACGACCCGGTCCTGCGCCAGAAGATGGCGTCCCTCAAGTGCGAGGCCGAGGTGCTGCGCCTCAACCGACTGCGGACACTCTCGGCGAAGTTGGCCGGGCGCACGCCGGGCGTCGAGGCGTCGATCCAGAAGGCGATGGCCGACGACCACGGCCAACACGTCATGGAACTGGCCAAGGAACTCGCGGGTACCTCCGGGATGCTCATCGGTTCCGGCCCGAAGGGCGTGCTTCGTCAGGTGCTCGAGGAGAGCTTCACCGAGAACCTCCTGCGCACCCGCCAGTTCCCGGACGTGTCCTCGATCTGGCACTACGGGTTCATCTTCTCGCCGGCGCTCACGCTCGGCGGCGGAACCTTCGCCGTGCAGCGCAACATCATCAGTGAGCGCGTGCTCGGCCTGCCCCGCGACATCGACGTCGACTCCGGGAAGACCTGGTCCGAGACACGCACAGGTGCCTCCGCCGGAAGTGGAGCCTGACCCCATGCGGGCAGGGGACCTCACCACCCCGGCCCTGCTCGCCGACGCAGGGGTGCTCGCCCACAACGTGGCGACGATGTCCGCCCAGCGTCCGGGGCCGGCGCTGCGCCCCCATGTCAAGGCGTTCAAGTGCACGGCACTGGCCGGCCGCCTGGCAGGTGCCGGCCACACCGGCTTCTGCTGCGCCACCGTGCGCGAGGTCGAGGGCATGGCCGCCGCAGGGCTGGGCGCCGACCTGCTGCTCGCCAACGAGGTACTCGACGCCCGCCGCCTGGGGGCCCTCGTTGCAACGGACACTGCCCGGGTGACCGTCGCCGTCGACTCGCCGGAGACGATCGCCGCTGCGGCCGCCGGCGGGGTGGGGGAGGTCCTGATCGACGTCGACGTGGGCATGCCCCGCTGCGGCTGCGACCCGGTCGACGCCGGCCGCCTGGCCGACGAGGCTCGGGTTGCCGGCCTGACGGTGCGTGGCGTCATGGGCTACGAGGGCCACCTGATGCACGACCCGAAGGCCGACCGTCGGGCGGCGGCGGTTGCCGATGCGATGGCGATCCTCGCCGCGGCCCATGCTGAGGTCGGCGGCGACGTGGTCTCCGGCGGCGGAACCGGATCCTGGGACAGCAACCGCCTGGTGACCGAGTTGCAGGCCGGTTCGTATGTGCTTATGGACGGTGACTACGCCCGCATGGGCCTGCCGTTCCGGGAGGGCCTCGTCCTGCTCACTACCGCCGTGTCGGTGGGCAACCGCGGGTGGGCCGCCCTCGACGGCGGCCTCAAGGCCCTGGCGATGGACAGCGGTGACCCGGTCCTCGTCGGCGACGGCGAGGTGTTGTTCTGCTCCGACGAGCACACGACCGTCACCGGTTCGTTCACCGTCGGCGAACGGGTCGGGCTGCGGCCCGCACACATCGATCCGACGATCGCCAAGCACGACACCCTCCACCTCGTCGACGACGTGTCGGCGGGCGCCGACGCCGAGGTTCTCGAGTCGTGGCCGGTCGACCTGCGGGGCTGGTGACCCGCATGTCAACGGGAAACGGCATCAGGTCCGACGGCACCTGGCGCAACTGGGCCGGCAACCAGGTGGCCCGCCCGGTCCGTATCGAGCGACCGTGCACGGAGCAGGAGGTGTCTGCGCTGGTGCGTCGCTCAGTCGCCGACGGCCGACGGGTCCGGGTGGTGGGCGCCGGCCACTCGTTCACGGCGATCGCCGTCACCGACGACGTGCTCGTCACCCTCGACGACCTCGCCGCCGTGGTCGACATCGACCGGGAGTCCGGGCTCGTGCGGGTCCAGGCCGGCATTCGGCTGACCGCCCTCAACCCACTGCTCCACGCCGCCGGCCTGGCGATGCCCAACCTGGGCGACATCGCCTACCAGTCGGTGGCCGGCGCCATCTCGACCTCGACGCATGGCACGGGCCTCGGATTCCGGAGCATCGCCGAAGGGGTTGTCGGCCTGCGCCTCGTGACCGGCGACGGCTCCATCGTCGGCTGCGACGGTGGCCAGAACGCCGACCTGCTGCACGTCGCCCGGGTCGGGCTCGGTGCGCTCGGAATCATCACCGAGGTGACACTCCAGTGCGTGCCGGCCTTCAACCTCCACGCCATCGAGGAGGTGCTGCCCATAGACGAGGTGCTCGACGGATTCGACGAGATCGCCGGGTCCACCGACCACGCCGAGTTCTTCTGGATGCCGCACACCGGCCGGGCGCTACTCAAGCGCAACACCCGCACCACCGAGGCGCCGCCACCGGCCCGCAACCGGCGCCATGCGCTGCGCCGCCGCTGGAAGCGCTTCAAGAACAAGGAGTTGATGGAAAACGCGGTGTTCGGCGCCCTCAACCACCTCGGCCGCATGCGGCCTTCGCTGGTCCCGCGCCTCAACGGCCTGGTCGCCGGCGACGGTCGGGCCGAGTACCTCACCACCAGCTACGACGTGTTCGCCAGCCCCCGCCGGGTGCGCTTCTACGAAATGGAGTACGCCGTCCCCAGCGGGCACGGGCTGGAGGCGTTCCGACGGGTGCAGGAGGTCGTCGACGGCCTCGGCCGACCGATCTCGTTTCCCGTCGAGTACCGCATCCTGGGCGGCGACGACATCCCGCTGTCGACGGCGTCCGGTCGCGACACGGTGTTCATCGCGGTGCACGTCTTCCGGGGCACGCCGTACGAGGACTACTTCAGGGGCGTCGAGGCCGTCATGGACGACTACGACGGTCGCCCCCACTGGGGCAAGCTCCACTTCCAGTCGGTCGACACGCTCGCCGACCGCTATGCGGGATGGGAGGCGTTCCGGGCTGCGCGGGCCCGCCTGGACCCGGACGGCCGCTTCTCGAACGACTACCTGGACCGGGTGCTGGGGCCGGCCACCTGAGGAAGTGCACCGGCTCCGGAGGCGAGGGTGCACACCAGTGCCACGGATCCGAAAATCACATAACCGACCATCATCGGCGTGACCGAGTCGGTGATGCGGGAATTGAGCAGGAACGACAGCACCGAGCCACCGGCCGTGCTCACGAACCCGAGGATCCCCGATGCCGAACCGGCCATCTCGCCCATCGGGTCGAGCGCCAGCGACGTCCCCGTGGGCACGAGTATCGTCATGAAGGAGTTGACGACGGCTATGCCGATGACCCATACCCAGAACGACGGCTGGCCGTCGGCCGCCATCGAGAGCAGCAGGAGTGTTGCGCTGAGGGTGACCCCGCACACGAGGCTTCCGACGGCCACGTGGTGGGCGCCGTAGCGGTAGATGAACCGGTTGACGGTGAAGAAGGCGGCAGCCATGAGCCCGCTACTCGCACCGTAGAGAAGGGCGAACAGGTCGGCCCGGTCGTACACGATGTCGAAGATCGGCTGCGAGCTCGCGAGGTACGTGAAGAAGGCGCCGTAGACGAAGGTCGTGGCGAGCAGGTAGGCGACGGTGATGCGGGTGGTCAGCACGAGCCGAAAGGCAGCCAGTGTCGGTCCGACCCGTAGCGGGCGCCGGTTGGCGGGGTCGAGCGTCTCGCCGAAGCGCACGGCCCAGACGGCGAGGCCGGCACAGGTGACCAGTGCCGATCCGAACACCCAACGCCATGACGCCACCGCCAGGATGGCTTCGCCGAACATCGGCGCCACGATCGGACCGAGCAGGAAGAACCCCATGACGATCGAGATGACCCGGGCCATCTGGTCGCCCCTGTAAAGGTCGCGGGCGATGGTGAAGCGCAGGAGCCCGGCGGAAGCGGCACCGAAACCCCACAGTGCCCGGGCGACCAGCAGAGTCGTGAGACTGGGGGCGAGCATCGAGGCGAAGGCCCCAGCGGCGTAGATCCCGAGCCCGGCCAACAGGACGGGTGAGCGGCCGAAGCGGTCGGCCAGTGGGCCGTAGACGACCTGGCCGAGCGACAATCCGAATATGTAGACGCTGACTATCCGGGTGACGGAGTTGTCGCCCGGGGCCAGGTCGAAGGTGGAACGGATCTCGTCGAGGGCCGGCAGGATCGGGTCGATCCCGAAGGCCATGAGCGTCGCCAGCGCCGCCAGGAAGGCGATGACGTGCCGGTCAGAACGCGTCCCCGGATTTTGCATCGCCGGAGTCTGCCAGAGGACTTCAGGTCGGTTGTCAGCGGACCAGTTGGTTGGCGACATGGACCTGAGCCGCGGGAACCTTCCGCCCCGGACCCGCCTGCCGATAGGCGGGGCCGTCATCGAGGTCACCGACCAGTCCCACACCGGTTGTGCCAGGTTCTCCTCCCGGTACGGCCTCGACGCCCTGCGCCTCGTCAACTCCGAAGTCGGCCGCGACCTCAAACTGCGAGGTGTCAACGCCCGGG
>Ga0208132_1000463_pt1 | contig 18954 bp, 19 predicted proteins | sample ETNtaG_16_FD_185785 | JGI IMG/M metagenome (GOLD analysis project Ga0208132, IMG submission 185785) | Marine microbial and viral communities from oxygen minimum zone, Eastern Pacific Ocean - ETNP201406SV199 (SPAdes) (version 2) | ecosystem: Environmental > Aquatic > Marine > Oceanic ... | reverse complement strand
CTCCGGGGCCCTCATCCGACACCCCCATCGTCAACCCGACCCTGCCTCAAGGGGCAGGGGTAGGAGACATTCGCCGACCGCCCCGGTCAGCGACCCGGTGGCCACGGCACCCCTGGGGCCAGTGGCCCCAGATGGCGAAGTGTCGTATCCGGCGGTTGTCCCCCAGCGCCACGTCGTTGAGGTCCCGCCGCTCCAGGAAGGGATCCCGTGGCCAGCCGCTTCGACTCCCCGGTGGGGCTCGCTGAGGTTACGCACCGGGCAGGGCCCGTCGTCGCTGTCCCAGTTGTCGACCTTGTTCTCGGACGTGGGAATGCTGGTAGGCACCGTTGGTTACCGGCATTCTGGTCCTACCATCGGCCCACATGGACGACGTCGCCGACTTCTCCAACGTCACCGAGGAGCGGCCGAGTTTCGTCACCCACCTGGAGTGCTCGGCCACCGGCACGCGCTATGAACCCGACCGCCTTCACGGACTATCCGATACGGGCAAGCCCCTACTGGTCCGCTACGACCTGGAGGCTCTGGCCGCCGCCGTGGACCGGGAGGCACTGGCTGCACGACCTTCAGGGTTGTGGCGCTACCGGGAGTTCCTTCCGGTACGCCGTGCCTCGAGCATCGTCTCCCTGGGCGAGACGGCCACCCCGCTGGTCCGATTGGAGGGCACCGAGGCACGCACCGGGAGTTCCCTCGTGGTGGTCAAGGACGAGGGTCGTCTGCCCACCGGATCGTTCAAGGCACGCGGCCTGGCCCTGGCGGTGGCCATGGCCAAGGAACTGGGGGTGGAGCGCCTTGCCATGCCGACCAACGGCAACGCCGGGGCAGCCCTGGCTGCCTACGGAAGCCGGGCGGGCATGGACACCTATGTCTTCTGCCCCGAGGACACCCCGGAGGTCAACGTGCGAGAGATCGCCCTCCAGGGTGCCCGGGTGTGGAGGGTCAACGGACTGATCAACGACTGCGGTCGGATCGTCGCCGAGGGCGCTGGACCAATGGGATGGTTCGACGTCTCTACCCTGAAAGAGCCCTACCGGATCGAGGGGAAGAAGACCATGGGCCTCGAACTGGTCGAACAGTTCGGCTGGCAGGTACCCGACGTCATCTTCTATCCCACTGGGGGAGGTACCGGACTGATCGGCATGTGGAAGGTATTTCACGAACTCAAGGAGATCGGCTGGCTGGGGGACCTGCCCCGCATGGTGGCAGTGCAGGCCGCCGGGTGCGCCCCGATCGTCAGGGCCTGGGAGGCCGGCGCCGACCACGCCGCGGAATGGGAGAATGCCTCGACCCTGGCCAGCGGCATACGCGTGCCCGTGGCCGTGGGCGACTTCCTGATGCTCGAAGCGGTCCGGGAGAGCGACGGGTTTGCCATTGCGGTCACCGACGAAGACATAGTCGCCTCGCAGGAACAGGTGCCCGTCGAAGACGGCCTGCTCCTGTGTCCCGAAGGGGCAGCCACCCATGCCGCCTACCTGCAGGCCATCGAAGCCGGTCTGGTCAACTCCTCGGACCGGGTGGTGCTGTTCAACTGCGGTAGCGGGCTGAAGTATCCGATGCCCCCGATGGAGGCGACTCTCGACTGTCGGGCGCCCATCGACTGGTCGATGATCGCCGGAGTGTGAGATGGCCGACGTCGTGGTCAGCGAGTTCATGGTCGATTCGGCCCGGGAATCCCTGGCCCGGGATTTCGAGGTGGTCTACGACCCTGCTCTGGCCGGCGACCGGAAGGCTCTTCTGGCATCCGTCACCGCCGCCAGGGCCCTGGTGGTGCGCAATCGCACCATCGTCGACGCTGCCCTGCTGGCCGCCGCGCCAAGCCTCAAGGTAGTGGGTCGCCTCGGAGTGGGTCTCGACAACATCGACCTGGACGCTTGTGACATCGCCGGGGTGGAAGTGTGTCCGGCGACCGGGGCCAACGCCGATGCAGTCGCCGAATACGTCCTCGCCACGACCCTGATGCTGGTGAGGGGAGCTTTCAGTTCCACCAACCGGGTGGCCGAGGGTTCGTGGCCGCGGGCAGAACTGGTCGGCCGGGAAGTGGCCGGCCGAAAGGCGGGCCTCTTGGGCTTCGGCGACGTGGCCCGCCGGGTGGCGGGCCTGTTGGGGGCCGTGGGAATGGAGGTCGCCGGCCACGATCCCTACCTCGACCGGGGTGACACCGCCTGGGGGCGGGTTCAACCCATGGGCCTCACGGACCTCCTGGCGATCTCGGAAGTTCTGAGCATCCATGTGCCCCTTACCGACGAGACCCGCCACCTTGTCGACGCTGATGCGATGGCAGCCATGCCGGCCGGAGCTGTCCTCGTCAACACCAGCAGAGGAGGTGTCGTAGACGAGGTCGCCCTGGTCGAAGCACTGCGCTCCGGGCATCTGGGTGGCGCCGCCGTTGACGTGTTCGCCGACGAGCCCCTCGACGCTGTCGCCGGGGAGACGTTCCACGACGTCCCCAACCTGGTGTTGACTCCGCACGTGGCCGGGATCACCGTCGAATCCGAGGAGCGGGTGGGACGTGTCGTGGCAGGGCAGGTCCGCCGGGTGCTGGGGGCCTGCTGAGATGGCACACGTGACATGTGTGGGAATCGCCGTGTGGGACCTGGTCTTTTCCGTCGACGCCCACCCGGACGGACCCGGCAAGTACCGGGCAGGGGCCCTCCACGAAGTGGGGGGTGGGGTGGCCGCCAGGGCCGCAAAGGCCGTGGCCTCCCTGGACGGCGACACCGCCTTCATCGGCTGCATAGGAGACGACCCTGTCGGCGAGCGCATAGTCGAAGACCTTGCCGGAAGCGGCGTCGACACCGGAGCGGTGCGCCGGATCACCGGAGTCGCCTCACCGGTCTCGGCAGTGTTCGTTGACACCGCGGGCGAACGCCTCGTCGTCAACCACGTCGGCTCTGGCCTATTCGAAGCGGGACGCCTGGTTCAGGCCGAGGAGATCGCTGGCAGCGACGTGGTGCTGGCCGACATGCGTTGGTCGGAAGGCTCGCTTTCCGCCCTGGTCGCAGCCCGGACAGCCGGCGTTCCCACGGTCGTCGACTGCGACCACGATCCAACAGTCGGCAGGGGCTTGGAGGTCATCGCCGCGGCCAGCCACGTGGTGTTCTCCCTTCCGACGCTGGCCGCCCTTACCGGAGTGTTGGAGGCCGACGAGGCGCTGAGGCTGGTCGGCTCCTACACCGACGCCTGGGTGGCGGCTACCGCGGGTCCCGACGGCGTCTACTGGCTCGACGACTCCGGTCCCTGCCACCTACCGGCATTTCCCGTCGACGCTGTAGACACCCTTGGGGCAGGTGACGTCTTCCACGGTGCCTTTTCCTTGGCCCTCGCCGAGAACCAGGCCCTAGAGGCTGCTATCCGCTTTGCCTCGGCGGCAGCCGCGCTCAGCTGCACCAGGGCCTCCGGTCGAACGGAGATCTGTGACCGGGCCGAGGTTGAAGCACTTCTGGGGGGGTGTGGGTAGTGGAACTGAGTGCCGGGAAACTATGGGGCCTGCGCCGACTGGCTGACGCCGAGGGCCGGTTCAAGATGACCGCTGTGGACCAGCGGCCCCCCATCGAAGGACTGATCTGTGAGCGTCGGGGTATCGAGGCCGCTCCATACGAGGAGGTGTGCGCGGTCAAGGCTCTCCTAGCCGAAGAGTTGGCCGATGGATCCTCGGCGCTGCTCGTGGACCCTTACTACGCCTACCCGGTGGCAGCCCCGGTCCTCCCACCGGAAAAGGGCCTGATACTGACCTTGGAGGACTCAGCTTTCGAAGAATCTCCGGGAGGCCGTCGTTCTGCGGAGATTGGCGACTGGGGCGTGGAGAAGATCAAGCGGACCGGAGCCGACGCCGTAAAGGTCCTGGCCTGGTACAGGCCCGACGCCGACCCGGCGGTAGTCGAGCACCAGCAGGCGTTCGTGGCCCGCACCGGGGAGGCCTGCCGCCGTCTGGACCTACCCTTCGTGTTCGAACTGCTCGTCTACCCGCTGGCCGGCGACGACTACGCCGAGGATCCCATCCGGCGCAGCGAACACGTCCTGGCCAGCGTGGAGGCCTTCGCCGACCCGCGCTTCGGCGTGGACCTGTTCAAGCTCGAGAGTCCCGTGGCTACCGGCGACATGCCCGATCCCGACGCTGACGAAGGGAGCGTGGCCGGCCTGTTCACCGAGATGGGCCGCTTGGCAGGCCGCCCCTGGGTGATGCTCTCCGCTGGTGTCCAAAGAGACGCCTTCGAGAGGATCCTCACCTTCGCCTACCGGGCGGGGGCTAGCGGCTACCTGGCTGGGCGTTCCATCTGGTGGGACGCCTTCTGCCGATATCCGGACCTGGAAGCGATGCGCGCCGAGTTGCGGGCTGACGGAGTGCCATACATGGTCGAGATCAATCAGATGACCGACGAGTCGGCCACCCCATGGCACGATCATCCTGCCTTCGGCCCCGAAGGCCCCACCCTGGCCGGCACTGGCGGACCCGGCTTCCCTGCCGGTTACAACGACCTCGAGGGGGAGCGGTGATGCGCGTTGGCGTGGCGGCAATCGCCCGGTCGACCTTCGACATCGAGCTAGCCGAAGAGGTGGCTGCTGCAGCGTTTTCGGTCCTGGGCGGGTTGGACGCCGAATTGGTCGGATCGCCCGACCTGCTCTTGGACACCGATGCCGTCGAGGTAGCCGTCGCAAACTGGGCCGGAGCCGAATTGGACGCCCTGTTGGTGCTCCAAGCCAGCTTCGCTGACTCGACTCTGGCCGTCTCCTTGGCCGAGAACACCGATGCCCCCCTGGTGTTGTGGGCATTCCCCGAGGAACGAACCGGAGAGCGGCTGCGCCTCAACTCCCTCTGTGGGATCAACCTCGCCGGGTTTGTCCTCAAGGGCCGGAGCCGCCCCTACCGGTGGCTCTACCGACACCCTTCTGACCCGGCGGCCCAGGAGGAGTTGCGTGGGGCCCTCGAGGGCTTCCCGATCCCCCGAGCAAGCCCACCTGACGTCCCAAGACCGGGACCGGCGGCCAGCGCCCGAGCCAGTGAGGTCCGAAAGCGCATGTCCGAGGCGACGGTGGGGATCATCGGTGAGCACCCGGCAGGCTTCGAACCCTGTGGGTATGACTCCCACCGGTTGACTGCTACGACCGGGGTTGTCGCTGAAGGGGTGTCCCTGTCCGGCCTCTTCGACAGGTCGGAGGTTGCCTCTGAACCAGAAGTCGAGTCCCTCCGACAGGAGGCCACCGGCCTACTCGACGGCCTTGACAATGTCGACCAGGACGCGCTGTCCCGGAGCCTTCGACTCCATATCGGCCTGCGCGGCCTGATCGACGAGAAGGGTTGGAGTGCGGTGGCAACCCGCTGCTGGCCGGAATGCTTCACGGAATTCGGTGGAGCAGCCTGCGCCCCCCAGGCCCTCCTCAGCGACGCTGGTGTCCCAGCATGTTGCGAAGCCGACGCCTACGGCGGGGTGACTGCACTGGTCCTTCAGTGGCTTACCGATTCACCTGCCTTTGTTGCTGACCTCGTTGAAATGGATCACGTAGGGGGCACAGGGGTGTTCTGGCACTGTGGGCTGGCCCCCCTCTCAATGGCCGATCCCGAAGTTGTTCCCGTCGCGACCGTGCACAGCAACCGCCAGAAGCCGCTACTCAGCGAGTTCCCCCTGAAGCCGGGGCGGGTCACCATCGCCCGGTTCAGCCAGTCGGCGGGCCAACAGCGTCTGGTGGTCGGCGGCGGGGAGATGGTTCGGGCACCACTGGCGTTTAGTGGTACCGCTGGGGTGGTGCACTTCGACCGGCCTGTCGGCGAGGTCCTTGCAACGGTCATGGAAGAAGGCCTCGAACATCACTACGGGATCGCCTACGGCGACGTTGCTGAGGAACTGCACGCCCTGGCTGGGCAACTCGGTCTACCTGTCGTCTCCCTGTGAGGGCAGTCGGGTTCGAGCCTTCGCATCCGTGCTGCCTGCACCGGGGTGATCGGACCCGGTCGCGCTCCCGGAGGGACTCGAACCCCCAGGCCATTGATCCGCAGGAAGGATCATGGATATCTCCAGGTGGGATGTTGGTGCTCTGGCCGGCCTCCGACGAGTCGGGCTTCGTGTCCGGCAGTGTGTTCACCATCGACGGCCGCCTCACCGCCGGCAGTCCGATCGTCTCCTGAGGCGCCCCTTCAGGCAGTACGGAAGACCGCCAGGACCGAGAGCCGGTCGACGTGCTCGCCGAGGCTGTAGGTCGGGATCCGGAGGTAGTCGGGGGCCGTGATCCGGCCGGCAGCGGTGTCGTTCCGGAAGCGGTCGGCGAAGCCCTCGCCCTCGAAGTGGTCGGGGTTGATGCCGACCACGAACAGCGCACCGGGTCGGACGATGCGGTACAACTCGTCGAAGGCGTCGGGTCCGACGTGGCCGTGGGTGAAGGTTCCGGCACTGACGACGGCACCCCAGGCGCCGTCGCCGTGCTCGAGCGGGGCCGTCAGGTCGGCGACGTGGAGGTCGCGGTAGACGGGCGAGCCGTCTTCGGCGGCCTTGCCCCGGGCCTCGTCGAGCATCTCGGGGGAGAGGTCGAGGCCGTCGATCGTCCAATCGCCGAGTGCCCGCAGCGCCTCGCCGACCAGGCCCGTGCCGCACCCGATGTCGAGCACCGGGTCGTCATCGGGGCCGACGGACTCGGTGAAAGTCGCCGCCACCCGCTCGTGGTACACGTAGGCGTGGCAGGTGGCGAAGCCGCTCTCGTAGGTCGCCGCCCAGCGGCCGTAGAGGTCCCGGTTGTCGTCGGGCGTCTCGACGGCGTACGCATCGTCCAGGTCGAGGTCCTCGTCGCCGTTCACGATGTCGGCGATGGATAGTCGGGGTACGAGTCCTTGAAGACGCCCTGGTGGAGCAGCACCTGTGCGGTGGGTCCACCGGTCGCCTCATCGCTCATGGTCGTGAGCGTCCAGTACGACTCGGTGCGGCGGCTCTCGCCGAGCGCCACGACCTCCCGGTCGATGCGGTACGTGTGGTCGACCAGCACCGGTGATCCGAGCAGGCGGACCTCGAGGTCGATGAACAGGCCGATCGATGGCTGCCTGGCGACGAAGCCGGCGTGCCTGGAGCCGGCGTTGGTGAGGACGCTCAGCATCTCGATCGGCACGACGGGCCCTCCCCAGGGGGTCTCGGCGCCTGGCCGGTACCAGTCGAGCGGTTCGGTGATGGCAGCCAGCTTGTCGGCGAGTGAGAAGGGGTACATCTCGCCGAAGTCGTCCCCGAAGGCAACGGTGATGGTCTCGTCGCCGGGCCCACGCTGGCCGACCGAGATGCGGTCGAGCACGTGGAGCCGCTCGGGCGGCGACCCCTGCGAGCGGATCAGCCGCGGCGCCAACTCGGTCGCTGTGGTGTCGCCGTCGATCGACGCCGTGCCGGTGAGGACGGGCGTGCCGTCGGCCTTGGCCGCGTCGATCCGGACGGCGGTCGAACCGGGGCCCGGGCTGGTGACGGTGGCCTGAACCTCCTCGCCCTCGACCACCATGGTCTGGAAATGGGCGCTGAGGCAGCCGTGGGCGAACCAGCGCCCGCCCCACAGCGACGCCAGCAGCGGGTCGAACTGGCTGAAGTGGGTGGGGCCCTCGATGGGTGCACCCGCCAGCCCCAGGTTGGCGGCTGTCTCGGCGTCGTGGACGCTCGTGTGGCCGGCGTACGACTGCTCGGCCAGCATCTGGCGTGGCGCACGGACTGGACCGGTCAGGATGGTCGGGGTGTCCGACGTGGGGCTGGGCACAACCGGACTCTAGGGGGAGGCGTGACGCCCGGCCGGTCCGGACCGTCGTCGGGACCACCGGTAGGGTCGTCCCTGATGGCCGCTTCCGACGACCCACCGACCGAAACGGCCGAGCAGGCCGCCTTCCGGGCCGAGGCGCGGGCATTCCTCGAGGCCCATGCCGAGCCCCGGGCCGAGGCCGACCCGTGGGATGTCATCGGCTTCCCCGATGACGACGAGGCGCTGGCACACTTCGAGAAGTGCCGGGCGTGGCAGCGCACCCTGGCGGACCACGGCTGGGCCGGGCTGACCTGGCCGGTCGAGTACGGCGGCCGCGGCCTGGAGGCGTGGGCGAGCCGCATCTTCGCCGAGGAATCGGCCCAATTCGGGTCCAACGCCGGGTTCGTGCGGGCCTCGATGGCGATGCTCGGCCCGACCCTGATGGCCCTCGGCACCGAGGAGCAGAAGGTGCGCTACCTGCCTCCGATGCTGCGGGCCGACGAGACGTGGTGCCAGCTGTTCAGCGAGCCGGGAGCCGGCTCGGACCTGGCGGGGCTCGCCACCCGTGCGGTCGTCGACGGCGACGATTTCGTGGTCGACGGGCAGAAGGTCTGGAACTCGTCGGCGCAGTTCTGCAACCGGGGCTTCCTGCTGGTCCGCACCGACCCCGACGCCCCCAAGCACCAGGGGATCAGCTTCCTTCTGGTCGACATGTCGAGCCCCGGGGTGGAGGTCCGTCCGCTTGTGCAGGCGAACGGGTCGGCGCACTTCAACGAGGTGTTCCTCACCGGGGTGCGGATCCCGGTCGCCAACCTCGTCGGGGAAGCCAACGGCGGTTGGAACCCGGCCCGGATGGTGCTCGGCAACGAGGCGTCGTTCATCGGGGGCAGCGGCGGCGGTCGGCGAACCTCCGACCGCCTGATCGACCTGGCGCGACTGTACGGCCGCCAGGGCGATCCGGTTGTCCGGCAGGAACTGGTCCGGGCCTACAGCCGCGAACGGATCGTGGGGCTGATGGGCCGGCGCATGCGCGACATCGCCCGACGGGGTGGCCCGTCACCGTTCGACCCGGCCCTGATGAAGGTGTTCGTCACCGACTCGAAGGTCCACACCGGGCAGGTGGCGACCGCCATCGCCGGACCGGCAGGCATGGCCGCCATGGCCGACGACGACCAGGTCAGCCGGTGGGTGCAGGCCGAGGTCATCAACCGCTTCACGATCTCGATCGGAGGCGGTACGACCGAAGTCCAGAAGAACAACCTGGGGGAGCGCTCGCTGGGGTTGCCGAGGGAGCCGCGCAGCGACAAGGACGTCCCCTGGAAGGATGTGCCGCGCAGCTGAGGGGTAGTGCGGGAGCAGGCCCGGCTCAGGCGTCCAGCAACTCGAAGTACTGCACCTCGATCGACATCGGCAGCAGGAACCGCACGTAGACGTTGTGCAGTTTCAGCATGCCGTGGTCCTCGATCTCGTAGGGATGGATCTCGACCCGGTCGTCCCGGTCCCGGAACGCCTCGACGCGGGCGACCATGGTCTCGAACTCGTCGAGGTGGTCGACCTGGACGCCGAAGTGGTCGCCGGGCAGCCCGGGCTGGCACGCCATGGGCGGGTCGTCGGCGATCAGGAACACGAATCGGTCGTAGGAGAACAGCGAAAAGATCAGTCGCTTGCGGTCGACGGTCATGGTGGGCAGTTCGTGCCAGCCGAAGACCTCGCCGAAGAACTCGATCAGGTCGGCACGGCCCTGCTCGTCGAGGAGGTCGGCGGGCACGCTCATCGCCACGTGGTTGATGCGGTCGGGCCCGGGGAATGCGGTGCGGTCGAGGATGGCCACGGTGTTGAGCCTCCGTGCTCGGGGGTTCCGACCCTAGATGCCGGGACGGACGAGTACCTTCCCGGCCACCTCGCCGGCACGCAGCCGGACCATGGTGTCGAGCAGCCCGTCGAGTCCGATGGTCTCGGGCTCCAGCAGCAGGTCGAGGGGGATCGAACCGGAGGCGATCAGGTCGAGCGCCGCCTCGAAGCCGTCGTCGTCATAGTTGTAGGCGCCGGTCACGACGAGCTCGTTGAGGATGATCCGACCGGTGTCGAGGCGTGGGAAGTCGAGGCCGGTGCCCACAAGCACGAGCCGGCCGCGGTCGGCCAACTGTCCGAGGCAGGCTTCGGCGGCGACACGGACGCCCGACATCTCGATGGCCACGTCGGCGGGTCGGTCCACGGTGAGGCCCGGGTGCCAGGGCGTCTCGAGGTCGTCCGGATGGCAGGTGGCGGCCCCGAGGCGTGTGGCAAGGTTGCGGCGGAGGTCGGCTGGCTCGACGACCATGAGGTCGGCATGGCCGCCGGCGAGCAGCACGGCGACGGCTGCGGCGCCGATGGGGCCACAACCCGAGACCAGTACGCGCTCGTCGGGCTGCGGCGCTCCAAGCGTCAGGGCGTGGAGGGCGACAGCGAGCGGTTCGGCGTAGGCGGCCGACCGGGCGTCGACGCCGTCGGGGACGGGCAGCGTCTCGGCGGCATCGACGACGAGGTGGTTGGCAAATGCCCCGAAGGACTTCTCGGTCCCGACGGCGCCCCGCTGCCGGCAGAGGCCGGACCGGCCGGCACGGCACGAGGTGCACTCGCCGCACGGCCGGCGGCCAGAGCCGACGACGAGCGTTCCGACCCCTGTCGGCGCGTCGTCGCCGGCTTTCACGACGCGACCGGACCATTCATGGCCGCCGACGCTGTCCGGCACGCCCCAGCCGTCGAGGACGTTGTGCAGGTCGGTCCCGCAGACCCCGCAGAACGCCACCTCGACGAGCAGGTCCGTCGGCCCGAGGGCGGGCAGGTCGACCTCGGTCACGTCGAGCCGCCCGGGCCCGCGGTAGACGGCCGCACGCGTCGGGTCGCTCATCGTCGGGCGCCGGGCCGGTCGCGGAGGCCGGCCCGGTCGGGCTTGCCCGTGGGTGTCAGCGGGACCTCCCCGACCAGTTCGAGGTACTCGGGCACCATGAGCCGCGTCAGGCCCCCTTCGTCGAACCAGGCCCGGCAGACGTCGAGGTCGAAGCCGTCAGGCGCCACCACGAAGGCGGCGACGCGTTCACCCAGACGTTCGTCGGGAAGGCCGACGACGACCGCTGCATCGACGGCCGGATGCGCCATGAGGTGCACCTCGACCTCGTGGGCCGAGATGTTCTCGCCGCCGCGGATGATGCGGTCGTCGAGGCGGCCGGTCACCGTGAGCCAGCCGTCGTCGAGGCGCCCCAGGTCGCCGGTCCGGAACCAGCCGTCGACGAACGAGGCGGCGGTCTGGTCGGGATCGAGGTAGCCGCCTGCGACCTCCGGGCCGCGCACCCAGACCTCGCCGTCGTCGCCGATCCGGAACTCGGTTTCACCGAAGGGACGGCCGTCGGTGGTCGTCATCCGGTCAGGGGGGTCGTCGAAGCGACTCGTAGCCACCGTCGGCGCCTCGGTCGACCCGTACGACCGCTTCACGACGGCCCCGAGTTCGCTTCCGGCCCGTTCGGCGAACTCCGGCGTGACGTCGGTGCCGCCGCACGACAGCAGGCGCAACGATCTGGTCCTGGTCGGTGAGAAGCCGGGAGCGTCCATCAGGCCGAGGAAGAACGTCGGCGGCCCGACCATGTAGGTCACGCCCTCGGCCTCAATCAGGTCGAGCGCTGCTGCGGGGTCCCAGCGGTCCATCAGCACGGTACGCATGCCGGCCGCACCGGGGACCAGCACGCCGTGGATGAGGCCGGAGACGTGGGCCAGAGGCGCCGGCATGAGGACCACGTCGTCGCCGTCCAGTCCGTGGACCTCGAGGAGTTGGCGGACCTTGCCGGCAAGGCCCCCGTGGGTGTGGAGCACCCCCTTCGGGGCTCCCGTGGACCCGGAGGTGAACATGACCAGGGCGTCCTCGTAGGGCGCCGGTTCGGCAGCGGGAGGAGCGTCCCCAGCGAGGAGATCCGCTGGCGTGGCGGTGCCGGAGACATCGGTGAGGGGCAACCCGGGGGAAGCGACGCAGGCGACCGGCCGGAGCTGGTCCAGGGCTGCCGCCACCTGGACAGCACCCAGCCGGTCGTGCAGCGGTGCGGCGACCGCTCCGAGGCGCCAGCAGGCCCGGAAGAGCACCACGGCATCTGGCCCGTTGGGGACCTGGAAGGCGACGGGATCGCCGCGGCCCACCCCCCGCTCGTGTAACCCTGCAGCCGTCGACCCGGCAGCGGCATCGACCTCGGCGGTGGAGAGCCTCCGCCCGTCGGTGACCACGAGGTCGGCACGGGCCGGCGCCGAGGCGAGGAGGTCGTGGAGGCCCATGACGGGTGGCTCAGGAGGGTCCGGACCTCAGCCGGTCCCGATGAGCCCGTCGGCGTTGTCGCGCATGAACTTGCGGATCTCGTCGTCGTCGAACCCCTCGAGTTCGTCGACGTAGGACATCGGGTCGGCGAGGCCCTCGGCATGGGGGTAGTCGGAGCCGAACAGCAGCCGGTCGATGCCGAGCAGTTCGCGTAGCATCACCATGTCGTCCTCGAAGTACGGCGACACCCAGACATTGGCGTGGAACTGCTCGACCGGGTGGCGCTCGAAGGCGAAGGGCATCTTGCCGTGAGCGCTCGCGAGGTGCCGGAGCAGTTCGGGCACCCACATGCCGCCGTTCTCGATCGACACGATGCGCAGGCCGGGGAAGCGGCAGAACACCCCGTGGCAGATGAGTGCGGCGAAGGTGTCGGAGATGGTGCGGTCGGTGAAGGCCACGAGCGGGAACGCCGAGTGCCGGAACGCCTCGAACTGGGCGGGGCCCGACTCCCAGACCTTGACGTACTGGCTGGTGCCGCTCAGCCCGGCATGGAACGCCACCAGGGTGTCGGCATCCTCGAGACGGGCCCACACGGGGTCGTAGTCGGTCATCCCCGGCGACTGGTAGCCGTCGGACGTCGGCACGGGGCCGGGCACCATCACCACGAGGCGGGCACCCGCAGCGAGCACCCGGTCGACCTCGGCTGCGGCCTCGATCGGGTCGGCGAGGCTGAGCATCGGGGCGGCGAACAGGCGGCCGTCGCGGTCGAACCCCCAGTCCTCGTCCAGCCACAGGTTGAAGGCCCGGAAGGCGGCGTGCAGTGCGGGCAGGTCGTGGCGCAGGGCCACCTGCATGCCGACGCCGAGGGTCGGGAACAGGAACGCCCGCTCGAGGCCCTGGCTGTCCATGAGGGCCAGGCGGGCGTCACGGTCCCGGTAGCCGGGATTGTCGGCGAGGGATTCGAGGTCGCCGAACATGGTGGCAAGGTCCCGGCCCTCGGTGTTGCGGCCCCGGAAGTAGTCCTCGAGGCTGCCCGGGCGGGCGATCGGGTCGAAGGTCGGGTTCGGGATGAACTTGTTGACCCGACCGCCGACCAGCAGGCGCTGCTTGCCGTTGATGTCGGCCCACTGCATGCAGCGCTTCGCCATCGACGGATCGATGTGGCGGGTGAAGGCGTCCTCGGCCTCGTAGTAGTGGTTGTCGGCGTCGAAGGCCTGGAAGTCCGGTCGGGGCATACGGCGAGCGTAGTTCCGTCGATGTTCCGGAAGGGAGTCCGCCGTTGGTCCCGAACTAGGGTCCGGACACCGAGTCGGAGAGCCGGAGGAGCACCGTGGAGCACATCCGCTATGAGGTGGAGGGGCGGGTCGGGGTGATCACCCTCGACCGCACCGAGAAGGCCAACGCCGTCGACCAGCAGACGCTCGACGAGATGAACGAGGCCTTCGAGGCGGCCGCCACAGACCGGGAGGTGCGGGTGATCGTCCTACGGGCCGAGGGGAAGCACTTCTGCGCCGGACACGACATCAGCGCCAGCAACGAGGCGATCGGCGACGGTGCCGATGGCGGCCAGGCACCCCGAACTGCCGTCGACTGGCAGGACCGCGGGCTCCAGGCCATCTACGAGTGGGAGACCATCCACTACCTGGGCTACAGCCGGCGCTGGCGCGACATTCCCAAGCCGACCATCGCCGCCGTCCAGGGCCAGTGCATCGCCGGCGGCCTGATGCTCTGCTGGCCCTGTGACCTGATCGTCGCCGCCGACAACGCCAGGTTCTCCGACCCGGTCGTGCGCATGGGCATCGGCGGCGTCGAGTACCACGGACACACCTGGGAGGTCGGCCCCCGCAAGGCCAAGGAGATGCTGTTCACCGCCAAGCCGATCACCGCCGACGAGGCGCTCGACCTCGGCATGGTCAACCGGGTCGTCCCGCTCGACGACCTCCTCGGCGAGACCATGGAGCTTGCCCACGAGATCGCCGAGATGCACCCGTTCGGCCTTGCCCAGGCCAAGCGGGCCGTCAACCAGACGATGGACATACAGGGCTTCTACAACGCCCTCCAGTCCGTGTTCGACATCCACCAGACGGGCCACGGCAACGCCCTGAGCGTCTCGGGGTATCCGATCCTCGTGAACCTCGACCAGATGAAGGGCGGGACCGGGGACAAGGGGGACGAGGCGGACTGACCCCGGCATGGCGCGGCGGGTCGTGATCGTCCATGATGCGCGCCATGACCGAACTGCAGGTTCTCGACCGGGATGCACCGCTGGCCGACCTCATGGCCGCCCTCGACGTCGACGGCGGCGTCATCGTCCGAGACCTGCTGTCTGAAGGTGCCGTTCGGGAGATCGTGGCCGACCTCGCCGACGGCTTCGCCGCAACCGATGCCGGTTCGAAGAGCGGCATGGACCTCTGGGAGACCTTCCACGGCCCGAACACGGTGCGGTTCTGCGGCCTGGCGGCGCGCAGCCGGGCGTTCGTCGACCATGCCCTGCTCAACCCGGTGTTCACGGCCGTGACCGACGAGGTACTGCGCCCCATCGGAGCCGATTACTGGCTCAACACCGGTCAGGTCATGGCGGTCGGGCCCGGGGAGCCCGCCCAGTACCTGCACCGCGACGAGAACAACTGGCCCGAGGCCGTCGCCGACGGTCGGGAGATCACCCTCAGTTGCATGTTCGCCCTCTCCGACTTCACGGTCGGGAACGGTGCGACGGTCGTCGTGCCCGGCAGCCAGCACCGACCATCGGGGCTGGTGCGCGGAATCGAGACGTCACCCGACGAGATCACCTACGCCGTCATGCCGGCCGGCAGCGGGATGATCTACTCCGGCAGGGTGATCCACGGAGCAGGCGAGAACACGACCGACGACTGGCGCTACGGCATGCACGTCAGCTTCGTCACCGGCTGGCTGCGGCCGGAGGAGGCCAGCCCGTTGGTCGTCGACCGCGCCATGGCTGCGAGCCTGCCGGAGCGTGCCCGCCAACTTCTCGGGTGGGGTTCGTACCACTCGGAGGGCGGAGGCCGGACCTGGCTGGTCGACTTCGAGGACGCTTCGCACCTGTTCGACTGAGCTAGTCGATCGTGGCGTACTGACCGCTTCCGCCGGACGTGGCGCTGCGGGCCTCTTCGACGGATGCAGCCAGATCACCCAGGAACTCGTCGACCACGGAGACGTTGCCGTTGCTGACCGTGAGGTGGAGGCAGTCGGGCGGGTACTGCCGGTCGACGTGCCATCCCCGTGCGGAGAGGGCGTCGCCCACGGCGAACACGTCGAGATCGGGATCGTCCGACGCGAACGTCAGGATCTGGTGCACGGGATCGCCCCGGAGCGCCAGGCCCTCGATCCCCCGTACACCGTCCCGGATGTGGTCGGCGGCGTCGAGGGTGCTCCGGACGAGGTGTCGATAGCCGTCGATGCCGAGGTGCGATACGACCGCCCAGGCGGCGGCCATCGGGAGGCCCGCCCGGGTCCCCTGCAGGTTCGGCGTTGCGTAGAGGCCGCCCAGCCATTGGTCGAACACGAACGTCTGGTGGCGGCGGAGCTCCCTCGAGGCGTGGAGCAGCACCGACACCCCCTTCGGCGCGTAGCCCAGCTTGTGGATGTCGGCCGAGATGGTGGTGACCCCCTCTGTCCGGAAGTCCCACGTGGGGGCGGGGCGACCCTCCATCTCGGCGAACGGCAGCACGAACCCGCCCATGCAGGCATCGACGTGGCAGCTGGCTCCCACCGATGCGGCCAGTGCGGCGATCTCCGGGACGGGGTCGACCAGTCCGGTCGGATAGTCCATGGCGGAGGCCACGACCAGGGCGGTGTTCGGCCCGACCACGGTTGCCATCGCGTCGGGGTCGGCGGTGAGGTCGGCGGTGACCGGGGTGCGGCGCACGGTCAGCCCGAACAGGTGGGCGCCCTTGTGGAAGGCGGCGTGGGCGGACTCGGCCAGCACGATCTCGGGTTCGGTCACGCCACGCTCGGCGAGTGCCCGCTCCCGTGCGGCCGTGACGGCGAGGAGGATGCTCTCGGTGCCGCCGCTGGTGAGGAAGCCGGCGGCCTCGGGCCCGTGGAACAGGCCGGCGATCCAACCGCACAACTCCGACTGGATAGCACCCAGGGACGGGAATGCCGCCGTGTTGAGGGCGCTCTCGTGGAGGTAGAGGTGGGCGGCGGCGTCGGCCACGGCCCGGACATCGTCACCGCCGTCGAACACCAGCCCGAAGGTGCGGCCCTCTGCCCAGCGGGCATCCCCTGAGCGCTTGTCGGCCAGGTCGGCGAGTACGTCGGCAGCGGGCCGTCCGGCGTGTGGGAAGGAGCGGTCGGTCATCGGAGCGACTGTAGGTGGGAGCCATGTGGCCTCTAGGGTCCGGGGGTGCGTGGCGTGGTGACGGCGGTCGTCTTGTGTGCGGGGGTCCTGATCGGATGTGGTGGCGGCGACGAGCAGGCCGAGCCCACGACGGTCCCGTCCCCGACCTCTCCGGGCACGTCGTCGCACCCGGGCGCCACGGTGTCGCCCACCACCGGCCCGTCCACGGCCCCACCGACCACCTCGACCACCATCACCTCCACGACCTCCACGACGACCACGACGACCACGACCTCCACGACGACCACGACGACCACGACGACCACGACCTCCACGACGACCACGACGACCACGACGTCCACGCTTCCACCGCCGAGGTCGGCGACGCTGCTGTTCACCGGAGACCTCATCCCGCATTCACCGGTGGTGAGGGCAGCAGAACGCATGGCCGTCGAAGCCGGTGGATCACGGTCCCACGACTTCCGGCCGCTGTTCGCCGACGTGGCCGGCCGGATCGCCGCCGCCGACCTGGCCTTCTGCCACCTCGAGACGCCCCTGACGGACGACCTGACGGCGATGTCCGGCTACCCCCGGTTCAACGGCCCTGCGGGCCTCGCCGACGACCTCGTCGACATCGGCTACGACGTCTGCTCCACGGCCTCGAACCACGCCCTCGACAAGGGCTGGATGGGGGTGCTGTCGACGCTGGCCATATTGGAGGCGGCGGGCATACCGCAGTCGGGCATGGCGGCCAGTGAGTCGGATGCGTCCGAGCCGCTGCTCCTCGACGCCGGTGGGATCACCGTCGGTTTCGTGTCGGCCACCTATGGGACCAACGGGATGCCCCGTCCGGAGGCGGCGCCGTGGATCGTGGCCGACCTCGACCTCGATCTGCTGCTGGACTCTGCCCGGCGCTCCAGGGAAGTCGGTGCCGAGTTCGTGGTGATCGGCCTGCACTGGGGCATCGAGTACCGCACGTCGCCGACCGCCACCCAACGCGAACAGGCCGAGACGTTGCTTGCCGACCCGGACGTCGACCTGGTGGTCGGCCACCACGCCCACGTCGTGCAGCCTGTCGGCATGGTGGGGGAGGAGTTCGTCGTGTTCGGGCTCGGGAACTTCCTCACCAACCAGTCGGCCTCCTGCTGCGCGGTGGGGGCACAGGACGGCGTGATCGTCGAGGTCGAACTGCAGGAGGTGCGGGGGCCGGACGGCGACTCGACGGTCATCGCCCGGGGCGTTTCCGTGACCCCGACCCGGGTCGACCGGGCGGATGGCCACCGGATCGTGGACGTTCCGGCAGCCATCGCCGCGTCGGTGGCAGCCGACGAGGCGCCGGACGCCGACCTCGTGGCCTCCTGGTACCGGACCGCCGAGAGGATCCTCGCCGAGGAACTGCCGGAGGGCCTGTTGAGGGTGCAAATGGGAGAAGGCTGAGCGCCCGTAGCGTGGCGGTATGCCGATTCGTGCTCCAGATCGTGTCTTTTCGTTCCCACATCCCGTGGACGAGGTCAGCGCCAGGCTCGTGGCGACGGGCGTGGTCGGCCAGGCGGTCCTCTATCTCGCCACCCGCTGGGAGTTCCTGCTGGTGACCCTGGCCTACGGGTTCGTCGCCCGGGTGTTCACCGGTCCGACTCTCAGCCCGTTGGGTCGGTTCGCCACCGAGGTGGTCCGGCCCCGGCTTTCGATCGATCCCCGGGAGGTACCCGGTCCGCCCAAGCGCTTCGCCCAGGCCATCGGTGCGGTGCTCACAGGTTGTGCGGCGGTTGCCTCGATCGGGTTCGAAGCGGAATCGCTTGCATTCGGCCTGCTGGTCGCCCTGTCGGCGGCCGCGTCGCTGGAGGCCTTCATCGGTTTCTGCCTCGGTTGCTGGATCTTCCGGCTGCTGATGCGCACCGGAGTCGTTCCGGCCTCGACCTGCGAGGCCTGCGACGATCTCTGGTCCCGTTCCGGCTGAGCCCCGAGCAGGATGCCGGTGCGAGGACTACCTTCGATCGGCATGAGGTTGTCCGGGGGGGATTCCTGGCGTCATGCCGGCAAGCGTGTCTGTGCGCTCGTGACCGTGCTCCTCCTCGTCGTGGCGGTGCCATCGGCAGGCGCCGCACCCGGCGACCTCGACTCCGGGTTCTCGTCGGACGGGAAGCTGCTCACCGACATCGGCACCACCGACAGCGGCCGAGCCGTGGCCATCCAGTCAGACGGCAAGATCGTCGTCGCCGGGTACGCGCTCGTGAGCGGCAGTTACGACTTCGCTGTGGCTCGTTTTGACTCCGACGGAAGCCTCGATACCGCATTCTCCAGTGACGGGCTAGTGGCGGTTGATCTCAGTTCTACTCATGAACTTGCCTATGGCGTAGCGATTCAGTCAGACGGCAAGATTCTCATCGTCGGTACAACGGACTATGGCGGTGTGAACACCGACTTCGGAGTCATACGTCTGACTCCGACAGGGGCGCTGGATACGACGTTTTCGTCGGATGGAATTGTTGCCGTCGGAGTTGGATCGGGCAACGACTACGCGATGGATGTCGAAATTGCCTCCGACGGAGATGTTGTCATTATCGGCTATGGCCATAATGGTTCGAACTGGGATGTGGCGGCCATCCGGTTGGACTCGTCGGGCAACCTGGACACCGGTTTCTCGTCGGACGGCAAGGCGCTCTACGCCGTCGGCTCCGGACACGACTAC
>Ga0208132_1000456_pt1 | contig 19073 bp, 17 predicted proteins | sample ETNtaG_16_FD_185785 | JGI IMG/M metagenome (GOLD analysis project Ga0208132, IMG submission 185785) | Marine microbial and viral communities from oxygen minimum zone, Eastern Pacific Ocean - ETNP201406SV199 (SPAdes) (version 2) | ecosystem: Environmental > Aquatic > Marine > Oceanic ... | reverse complement strand
CTTGATCTATTTTCCACGCTGATTCCATTAAAATCAAATCGGCAAGCTTTATTTCCATAGCCATATCAGCAAGTTTAAATGAAACACCTTGAAATTTGCCAATTACTTTACCAAATTGTTTTCTATTTGCTGACCAGTCGAGCGCTATATCAAAAGCACGTTGTGCTCTCGCAACTGAAGTCGCTGATACAGTCAGTCGAGTAGCTTCAAGCCACGTATTCATTAATTCAAATCCTTTGTTTCTATCTCCTAAGATGTTCTTTGTAGGAATTTTACAATCATTAAATCGAATAATATTATTCACATAGCCTCTGTGTGATACACAATCATATCCTTTCACAACTTCAACTCCTGGTAGATCAAGATCAACTAAAAAACATGAAAGTAAATTTCTCCCCTTCTCATCTTTTCCCGTGGCTGCAAAAAGAACAACAAAATCAGAAATATGAGCATTAGATATAAAATGTTTAGTTCCGTTGATGATCCAATCATCTCCATTTATTACAGCATTTGTTTTCATCCCACGTAAATCAGAACCAGCTTCGGGCTCTGTCATAGCAATACAATCTTTTCTTTCCCCGGTTGTAGCTGGTTTCAAGTATTCATCAACTAAATCATCCTTGCATGCCATTAGAATATTTTGAGGGCGCCAAGCAATTTCAGCCAGTGCAAGTGATGTATGACCTAATTCTTTTTCAACAAGAGTAAGATCAAAAGCATTTAAACCGCCACCGCCGTGTTCTTTAGGCATATTGCAAGCATAAAGACCTACTTCACAGCTTTTCTTCTTAATCTCTTCATATAATTCTTTAGGTAAATTATTTGTTCTTTCTAAAAGTTCTTCATGTTGCATGAGTTCATTTTTAACAAACGACCTCGTTGTTTGTATTAAAAGATTTTGCTCCTCAGAAAGATCGAAGTTCATAAATTTTCCTCTCGCACATTTGTTAACATATTATCATCAATAATAAGAAATGTTGAAGGTTTTTAAACACAGAACCAAGATCATCAAAAATCGTTTGGTCATTGATTAATAATGCATAAGTCAACTAATAGAGCGGCAACTTCGATAATGACGATTGTTTCAAGCGTTTAAAATAACCAAAAAATAACTACTGCAATTAGACAACCAGCTACTAATATCGCGGCAATTAATTCAAATATCTTTTTTATATTTCCTTGTACTTGTGTTTTGGTTAGTGATTTCTTTTTCTTCATAGAATAATTATTTTTTCTTTAGATGTTTAACAACTTCATTTAATAAAGTCTGATTGTGTATTGATTCGTTATCAATACTATATATACTCCATCCTTTACTTTTTAGTTTTTTAATTTGTCTCCATAACTTCTGTATATTCTCAACCACACCTTGAAGCTGGTGACGACAATAATTATGAGCACCTTGCTTGCCTCTAATAATTCCTGTATTGATTTATATTTTCCGTATTCAGCCATTCTTTTTTTATTGATTCCAATGACACTTGGCAACAGAATGCCCCTTAGCATCTCATATTTTGATTATAGCCCAGTTTTAAAATGCATCAATATTTGTTTGAGATTTGCCAAGAATTAAAGCATGAATATCTGATGTTCCTTCATACGTACTAACCGTCTCAAGATTAACTAAGTGTCGAATAATATGATATTCATTTAAAAGACCGTTAGCACCCAACATATCTCTTGCTTCTCTGACAATTTTAAGAGCTTTATAGCAATTATTTCTTTTCAACATGCTAATGGCTATTCTCGTATCTTTATTTTTATCCATAACTCTTCCAACCTGTAGGCAAGCATTAAGACCAAATGAAATTTCAGTTTGCATATCAGCTAATTTTTTTTGAACTAATTGTTTCGCAGCCAACTGTTTATTGTTTACAATTCTATTTTCTGCATAATCTTTCGCAATAAGCCACGACGATTCTGCTGCACCCATTACTCCCCAGGCTATTCCGTATCGAGCTTTGTTTAAACATGAATAAACAGACTTCCATCCTTGTGTAAGAGGTAAAATGCTGTTTTTTGGAACTTTTACGTTATTTAAAATGATCTGCCCCGTTTGACTAATTTTTAAGCTACCTTTTTCAATTACAGATGTTGATAAGCCTTGCGTTTGACTATCAATAATAAATCCATGAACTTTTTTTTCTTTATTTAGAGCCCAAATAACAAAAACATCAGCTATAGGAGCGTTGGTAATCCAATTTTTTGTTCCATTAATTATGTATCCATCTGATACTTCAATAAAATTTGTCTTCATAGAAGCTGGGTCTGACCCTGAAGTGCTTTCAGTTAATCCAAAACATCCAACTAAATTACCCTTGATAAGTTCGGGAAGATATTTGTTTTTTTGCATATCCGAACCAAAATAAAATATGGGATGAATTACTAATGAAGACTGAACCGATATCGCGGAACGATAACTACTATCAATAGATTCAAATTCTTTTGCAACTAAACCATAGGAAACATTAGAAGCATTGGCAGCTCCATAACCGGTTATGGTAATACCCAAAAAACCTAGAGAACCAAATTCTTGGTAAATTTTTTTATCAAAAAAACATTTTTTATTATTTTCTATAACTTTGGGTAACAAATTTGATTTACAATAATCTTTTGTTGTTTTTCTAATTGATTTTTCTTCTTCGGTTAATAATTCATTCAAATAAAGAGGATCCATCCAACTGTTTTTTATCATATAAAGCTTTTTAAGTTATAATTAATTATGTTATCAAAAATCATGAGAAATCATGAACCTCATACACAACATGATATATATCGCCTACAAACATCGCTTCCAGTTTCTTCGCATCCACTACTGCGTCAGCACGCTCAGAGGAATGCTTAGCCACTTCAAACTCTTCCCATGAATTAAAATAAAGTTCGAATGATTGATAATACTTCGGCGTTACTCCTCCTCTGGTCTCTCCTTTCAAATACAGAAGTTTCTGTAGATTCGGATACTTGGCGACCAATGGCAGATGTACTTCGCTGACATAACGATCAAACTCATTTGGATTTTCTCGAACTGTACCTTCCCAATACGCACAAAATACCAACATACTTACTACCTCCTCTAATTCACGTATTTAACAACCATGAGTACGAATCAGATTAACTGACCCCATACAATAAAAAAGTTTAGCCCCGACTTTATCCCAAGCCATTGGCTTTAATTTATTCATTCGATTTCGAAGACTCCATCAATCTCCACCGCAAATCCCAAAGGCAGCGAAGGAACACCCGCATTTGTTCTTGTACAACGACCCGCGTCGCCAAACACTTCAGCCATCAAGTCGGAAGCCCCGTTAACAACATTCGGATGCTCTTTAAAATCCTTTACGCAGTTGACAAATGCGCCAAGTTTCACCACCCGCTTGACTCTATCTAGGTCACCGTTGCAGGCCGATCGTACTTGTGCAATCAGGTTTAACCCACACATGCGCGCCGCTTCGTATCCTTGATCAACTGTAAGATCACGACCAATCTTTCCTTTATATCTCATTTCTCCATTCCAGATTGTCACTTGTCCGGATAAAAATATCAGGTTTCCGCTCATGACATAAGGTTGGTAGTTGGCGACAGGGTTAGGCGCATCGGGTAATTCTATACCTAGCTCTTTCAGTTTGTTTTCTATTTTTCCACTCATTTTAATTCTCCTTAGGATTGGTTGAAAATTTTGTTGTGCACAGTCCGTCTCGAACTGTCCACTTCTTGTCCTGTCTGAATCAGGGCTGAACCCGCCTCCAGTGCCCTCAAACTTATCTCAGCGGCCGCCGGTTTTTGGAACGCTGTTATCGCTTCGGCTAACGCATTTAAACTAATAATACCTGAGTCTTTCACGAGCGCAGCTAGGGCCACGATACAAATGGAAAGACGATTGATCTTTTTGGCAGTAGCTATTAACGGCAAACGAATAATTTCCGCCTCTGTGTGTGGCAGCTTAAGAGATTTTTCAACGTATAGTGTGCATGTGGATGGAAGTTTCTCAATACGGGACTTTGTATTTTTTAATCCATCCTCTGATACCAAAACAAAGTAGTCAGCAGTGTCGATAGCCGTGTAATTAATACGCTCAGGACTGACAATGATTTCTGAGACAGAATGCCCGGTCATCACCGTATTGGGATAGTCAACCTTCTGCGTAACGCTCAAGCCTGCACACATCGAAGATTGTGCCAACAATCCCGAGGCCGAGCGGACTTTCTGACCTGCACTACCTGCTATCACGATCCCGGTTTGTCGCGTGACATTGTTGCCAAATTTGATTTCAATTGTGCGTGGTTTACGTTCGGGAGTGGCCGTGTCCACATGTGTCGCGCGGTATTGGGCGCCGTATTCTTGACGAGGATTGTTGGCCACTAGACCGTACTTGAAGTTGTTTCGATCCATGATGTCCATCAGATCCTTTTTTTTCAGTTTATTGTGGAGCACGTAATAAGCCGTGCACATTTCCCAGATATCAAGCATTGAAAAACCAGGTTGGGTTATCGCTTCCGCGATATGGTCCGGGAGATCCTTGTCAAAGGTGGTGCCACGATAGGCCCATCCAGCACCTGCAGCAATGGCAGTTCCGCAAATGTCCATCGCGCCTTCAAGGTTACCCATTGGTGTCGTTGGAGTAATTCCGCTGAGCGGCGTTGATACCGAGTGCTGTCCACCAGTCATTCCGTAATTAAAATTGTTGGCCACCAACAGTGTGATATCGATGTTACGGCGTGCCACATTCAACAGATGAGTGCCACCTATCCCACAGCCACCATCCCCCATCAGGACGATGACAGTAAGTTCGGGACGCGCAAGCTTCATGCCACACGCATAGGTTATCGAACGACCGTGTAGACCATGGAAGCCGTGTGTGTTAAAATATCGATCGGACAACCCAATACAACCGATATCGCTCACAATAACAGTCTTGGCCGGATCCGGTTGCAGTTTAACAAGCGCCTTATCCAACGCTTTGAGCAGCGGGTCATGCCCACATCCGGGGCAGAATGGTAGTGGACCGATCTCGTTGGTCAAATAAGTATCGATAACGGTGCTCATGACAAGACTCCTCGTTCAATAATCTCATCAGGAGATAACAAGGTGGTATCCATCTTGTTTACGCCAATAATTTCGACTCCTGTATGAATCAGGCGTTGAATCTCTTGAATGTATTGCCCCATATTCATCTCGGGGACAACTACCCTCTTGATACCCACCAGAGCTTTGCTGAGCGTGGTTCTTGGCACCGGATAGAGAGATTGTAAAGTAAGCGATGACACCTTGTATCCTTGTTCACGCATCTTTTTGATTGCTACGGCAACAGAACGTGAGGTTATGCCGTAACTGATCATGAGAATCTCGGCACCTACTTCGATATCTTGCTTGACGAGTGCGATATCCTCTTCGGCACTTTCGATCTTGGCCGCGTAGTGATCGATCATCTTCTGAATGACTTCAGGGTTACTGGTGGAGTACCCCGCCTCATCATGACTGGATGTCGTGAATCGAGTGATTTGGTCGCCACCGATGTCAGCAAATTCGGGCACTTCGTGTAACGCTTTGAACCGATTTGGAAAACATGAATCGCCTATCGTTGCTCTTTTGCGATCCACTAGCCGTGGTAGTTCAACTCGCTCCAAATCCACAGTCTCTCGTGTTAAACAGATTTCTTTGTTGGTCAGCAAAAATACCGGAGTACGGTATTTTTCCGCAAAATTGAACGCTCGATAAGTGAGTTCATACGCCTCTGACACTGTGGCAGGACTTAGAACTATCATCGGCTGACCTCCCGATGTGCACCAGCGTGTAAAGAGAATATCACCTTCGGCACCCTTGGTAGAAGAACCTATCGCTGGTCCTTGGCGTTGTGCATTAACAATGACCAATGGTGTCTCGCCGCCAACAGCAAGACCAATGTTCTCACTGTAAAGACTCATTCCGGGCCCACTTGTTGCCGTTAGTGCTTTCGCTCCGGTCATAGCTGCTCCAATGCACATGCCAATCGATGCAATCTCATCTTCCCCCATGATTGCTACACCGCCCACTCTGGGCAGTTTGCTCAACATATGATTCGCAATCGAAGATGTTGGTGAGATCGGGTAGCCAGCGAAAAAATTACAATTAGCTTTTAAAGCACCGCGTGCAATAGCTTCGTTACCTTCAATAAATTCTAGTCCCATGACAGATTCCATCTTGGAAATATCAGGCGTTTTTGCACTTGGAATACAATTGTCCCGGTATGACTGTCGGTTTGATCAAACATTCAATGCAAACCGTTTATCAGGTGTCATATATAAGGCATCGAAAGGACAAATGCTTTCGCAAAGAACGCAACCTATGCACTTTTCAGGTTGCGTCTCAATCTTATCGCTACCAACGTGCAGGGCATCGTAGAAACAAATTTTTGTACATCTGGTGCAACTAGGAAAATTGCACAATTCGTGATCCACCACTGCATAAACTGGTTCCGCTTCGAATAATTGTTTCAACGTCCCTGACTTGCGCGAAGCAATGCCGTAAATCGATTCCAGATCGGGATAGCCGTGTGCATCAAGAAAATTATCAACATCTTTAATAATCTTAGGCAACCATTCGATTCCGCGCACCATCAGTACTGAACAAACCTGCATAATCTTTGCACCGGTCATAAAATATTCGATCGCATCTCGACCACTATAGATACCATTCGACCCCGATATCGGTATGCCGAGCATGGAATAAATCTCGTGTATCCAGCGCAAGGTCAGATACTTGATCCAGGGACCACCAATACCTGCCACACCACCTATATAGGGCTCAGCCTTTTCTACGTTCACCGCGAACCCGACGAAACGACTGTTTAAGGCGATCGAACCTGCACCAGCATCATGCGCGGCCTTCGCGATTAAGGTTAGATTGTGTGTTTCAGGTGTGAGCTTCACCATAACTTTGATGTCGACCGCCTCGAGAATTTGGCGTGTGACCTCCGCGGTAACATTTGGATCCTGTGCAATCCAGTTCCCTTCGGTTGGTTCTGTATAATCTGTGGGGTGAGGACATTGATAGTTAAGTTCGACCAGTTGAATCCCACACTCCTTCATCAATTTGGCGAGCTTGATCCAGCCTTCAATCGTATTAGAAGCAATGTTTCCGATGATGTGCGAACCCTGTTTTTGCGCATAGGTCTGAGCCTGGCGTAGGATTGGAATCCAGTCTGCGTAATGTTCTTTTGCATACCCCGATCGACTGTAGAAGAAGAAGGATCGATTCACTTTTCCTCGAATCAACTCCCCTTGGTCATTCAATATTGCATACTTGGAGTTATTAGTAAGGGTCTGCATTCCCGGGATGTCGCCCACTGTCTTGATGATGACTCCCCCAGCGCCGTAATCTATACATTTTTTAATGTTGCCCAGACTATTGCCGGTCTCAGCCGAAGCAACAACGATCGGATTCTTGAATTCAAGTCCACAAAATTCGGTTTTAAGATTAGCCATAGATACGATATCCTCTAATTTCTATCACTCCTGTATCAATTTTCCTACCACCAACTAAGAGAAATATTGAAAGTTTTTAAACCCAGAACCAAGATCCATAAAAGCTTTTTCATAAACCAATACTACACCCAATTTCTTTGTGTGTCAGTCGTATAGAATTATAGAATTTTAAGGGATCAAACTAGTAGATAAGACACATAAAAATAATTGTAATAGTATGAAATTAACAAAAACGTTGGATTTATTGGCGCGCCCTAGAGAATTCGAACCTCTGACCCTCGGTTTAGAAATGCGAGGGATTGGGTATACGAATGATCTCGTTTTACATCGTTTTGTTATTTTACAATAGTTATTTTACTACGGGCTTACGGAAATGGCTTAAAGACTCACTTACTTATTCTTAAAAACTGTGTACAAGACTGTAACAAAAGAGGATAAATTTTTATCTCAATTTTGTCTTTGATAAATGATAAGGTTTCAACATAAAGCGTTGAAAGAGACTAATGATCTTAAACTTCCACAAATAATAACCTGGCTTTCCAGGTAAAATGGAAAAATCCATGAATCGTAGGTGATCAATGCCTCGTTTTATAAGATAAAGCGTACGAACAAGCGCAAATAAAATTGGATAATGAGGTTGTTTAGTATGAACTGGATAAATCTTCTTGCGTAAGTATTTATATAACCACCTTGGCATTTTAAAAACCGTAAGAAAAAATACTAGAATGTTTCCCATTGTTCGATGAAAACCGATTTGATAATCTGCATCAATTGGGAGAATATCAAATCCTCTTTTTTCTACATCTTTTGCTAGTTGGGTATTTGGTATTATTCTTAAAGCATAAATATTTAGAGTAAAGGGGCGTGGCATTTCATTTATTAGATCAACAGTTGCTCGTGTATCTTCAGGAGTTTCTATTGGATTCTCAAGAATAATATCATATGCAGGAGGAATCATATATTTTCGGAATTTATTTAGTATTTCTGTTGCTCCTTTAATTCGATGTAATTTTGTTGGCCTTTTATAAAACTCAAGAATATTATCACTACCAGATTGGATACCCATACGGACTCTATTCATGCCGGCATCTAAAAGTAAGGCTATCTTATCCTCACGCACATAATTTGGAATTAATCCGTATATTGCAAAAGGTATTTTTATTTCTGTCTTCCATAATTTACAAAATTCCTCAAGCACTTCATAACGCAAAGCCATAAAACTATCATCATGGAAGATAACTGTGGATATGTATGGATGCTTAGATTTTGTTCTTTTTATTTCTTCAATGATAGTACGTGGAGAAGAGTGACGTAGTCTTCGGTAAGCATTATCATATTCAATAAATTTTGTATTGCCACAGTATGTGCAATGCAAAGGACAAGCGATGCTCCACACCGTATTATACGAAAGTCCTGTAAAATTAATAAAGTCATTATAATTAATTTTTTTAAAATCTTTACTTCGATAATAGATTAATTCATCATCTTCATACAAAAGAGGTGGTAGTTCATCCATATCTTTAGGTGTCATCAATGGGAGGTTACGGTTTTTAATTATATTGTTATCTTTGCGGAACCAAAAACTAGGTGCTGTTGTATAATCTTTTCCATTTTTAAAAAGTTCCAAAAAAGTTTTAAATGCAAATTCTCCTTCACCTGTACAAACAGCATCAGCATGTTTGATTGCATCTTCGGGATGGATAATGGGATGTATGCCACCCCATACTATATATGCACTAGGATTGAGTTGTCGGATTTTAGCGATGATTTTAGAAACAGTGATAGAGTACTGGGTCATTGAAGATAATCCAACTAAATCACCTTCTGCCAAAAATTGTGAAACATTATGGATATCTTTATCTTTAAACTCACCTGAACCTTCTTCTTTTAAAAGCTTGATAGGGCTACGTAAGTTTCCAGTAGGTACATAGGCCACTTTGGTATTCGAATGAATTGATTTAATGTATGCAGAAATTTTCCGAAAACCGACATTATCTAGTCCATCCTCAACACAAGCTAAACGAATTTTTAAAGGTATGGAAATAGTTTTTTGGTTAATTATTTTCACTACTCAACTACGAGAAATATTGATGCTGAAAAGCTTTTTCATAAACTAATGGTACACCCAATTTCTTTGTGTGACAGTCGTGTAGAATTGTAGGATTTTAAGGGATAAAACTGTAACGAAACTGTAACGAAACAGGGATAAATAACAATTGTAGTTATGTGAAATTGATAAAAACATTGAATTTATTGGCGCGCCCTAGAGGATTCGAACCTCTGACCCTCGGTTTAGAAAACCGATGCTCTATCCAACTGAGCTAAGGGCGCCCTGCTAACTGATTCAACAATTATTTAACATCTTAACACAATAGAACAAGCTAAAAAAAATTTTTTCTTTTCATATACTTGTTATCATTTGTTATATGAATCAATAACTTTTATAAATACACTAATAAATAATACAATAAATGATTAATTTTATAAAAAATTATTTAAGTGAAATAATATCAAGATCAAACGATAGGAATATTTTTGCAATCGGATCTTCTCATTTTTCTATAATGAGACAATATTATCCGGAAATCAAAAATTTGAGTGATGCAGATTATAAAGTTTTTTCGCAAACTGGTGAAGATGGAATAATAGACTATTTGTTATATTCATTAAATATTAAAGTACCAAAATTCGTTGAAATTGGAGTTGGAGACTATAGAGAATCAAATACCAGATATATCTTTCAAAAGAATTGTCCTAAAGGTTTAATTATTGATAAAAATAAAAATCTCGAAAAAAAAGTATCAAAAATAGTAAAATTGTGGAAAGGCGATTTAACAATAATTGAAACTGCAGTTACAAGTGAAAATATTTTACATATTTTAAATTCAAATGACTTTGATAATAATTTAGATGTATTTAGTTTAGATGTTGACGGAATTGATTATTGGATACTAAAAGTTTTACCTGAAAAACTAAGTAAAATTGTTATTCTTGAATATAATCCAACTTTTGGAACAAATTTAGAAGTAACAATACCAAATTTAAATGATTTTGATCGAAAAAAATATCATTACTCCTCTTTATGCTATGGAGCTTCACTGCAAGCACTTATCAAATTAATGAATAAAAAAAAATATGTTTTTGTGGGATCAAATATTGCATGTTTTAATGCTTTTTTTGTTTTAGAAAGTGAAGTAAAAAAATTAAATTTAACCTTACCCGATATAAACGATTTAACCAAATATACCACATCATACATTAGAGATAGCAGATCAATAGACGGAAAGCTTAATTATTTATCAGGTAAGCAGAAATTAAAAGAAATAGAAAATTGCGAAGTAATAGATTTATCTAATCCGGAAAAAAAATTGGTAAAAATAAAAGACATTTATTAGTAAAAAAAACTTCTCATCTAACTAAAAAATTACCAGTTGTTTTTTTATTACTTTTTTTTGCAACCACAACAACGCCAACAACTAGATATCAAAATGGCCATTAGTATCCAGATAATAAATGATTCCCCGGATGACATACCATAAGATTCGCCGTGGCGAAAGGCTTTGGCTATTGTTAAAACCACATAAATAACTATTGGCGACAGAATCAAACTGCCTACTAGCTTTAGAAGCGAACACTTTATGCTCATGTTCCAATTATATCCCAATTTATTTTATATTTCAATCTGGTTTAAAAAATTCTGATTCTCCAACAATCTTATTTTTCTCAAGCATATCAAAATAAGGGGATTTCAAATCTTCGAATGCTTCTACCCAAGTTCCTCGAGTAGCAGCTTTGGAATATTCTGTTGATCTTCCTTCAAAGAAATTCATGTGTTCAACTGCATTTAATATAGTGTCCAACCAGACTAAAGGATTCTTTTCTACTTTATAGATAGGCTCCAATCCTAATTGAGTTAATCTTCTATTTGCAATCCATCTGATATATTGTTTAACATCAACAGCAGTTAAATTTTCAAGTGGACCCATCTCAAAAGCTAAATCGATAAATGCATCCTCTTGACTAACAGCAATTCTGCATGCCTCATAGATTTCTTTCTTTAATTGATCTGTCCAAATCTCTGGATTTTCTTTAATAAATTCTTTAAATAATCTTATCATTGAGTTACAGTGCAATGTTTCATCCCTTACAGACCAAGTAATTATCTGACCCATACCTTTCATTTTATTGTGTCTTGGAAAATTTAGTAAAATTGCAAAACTTGCAAACAATTGTATCCCTTCGGTAAAGGCACTAAAAATCGCAACTGTTTTTGCGATGTTATGAAGGGAATTAACATCACATGTTTGCAAATAGTCATATTTATCTTTCATTGCCTTTATTTTTAAAAACTCTGAATATTCCGTTTCAGGAAGTCCTATTGTGTCTAATAGATGTGCGTATGCTGCAATGTGTACTGTCTCCATAGCTGAAAAAACGGACAACATCATTTTAACTTCTGTAGGTTTAAAGATGTGCATGCAATGTCCCAAGTAGTAATTATTAACTTCTACATCTGCTTGGGTAAAGAACCTAAATATTTGCATTAATAAATTTTTTTCAGAGGAGTTTATATTTTTTTGCCAATCTCGCACATCGTCAGCCATAGGAACTTCTTCCGGTAGCCAGTGAATACGCTGTTGTGTTAACCAGGCATCGTAACACCAGGGATATCTAAATGGTTTGTAAACAGGATTGCCTACAAGTAGACCTGATTTCTTCTCCTGAACAGTCTCTTTCTCTATTTTAACCGATGACACTATAAATGCTTCTTTTGTTTAATGATTCGCTCTGTACAAAGGTTAATGGTAACAAAAAATACATTCGTTGATCTATGTCAAAATATTTATAGTATTTTTTGTTAATCTTTGTTGTGCATTTGAGATGTGCTCTTTAATATTTTAAGTGAAAGAATTGTACTTTCTCAATGTTGTAGCTTAATACAATAAGCCTAGTTAATATACATGAATGTATCTAAGAGATTTTCATCCTCAAACAACGAAAAGAATATTTTACAACTTGTGCCCGATTATTCAGTTCCTAGATACACAAGTTATCCTACGACTCCAAATTTTAATGACAAAATAAATAATGATACTTATGAATCTTGGCTAAAAAAACTTGATAAAAATAAAAAAATTTCTCTTTATATCCACATACCATTTTGTGATTCTCTATGTTATTTTTGCGGATGTCATACTAGTGTAGTGAATAAATATAAACCGATTGAAAATTATGTAAGTTTACTGTTAAGGGAAATTGAAATCCTTGGTGAAAAACTAGAAAGTAAATTTAATGTTTCCCATATCCATTTTGGAGGAGGTACACCATCAATATTAAAGGGAGCTGAATTATGGTTAATAATGCAGTCGATCAAAAAGAGATTCAATATTTTAAAAGATTGCAAGATTGCAATGGAAATAGATCCTCGTTTTTTTAAACAAAATCTAACAATAATTCTAAATGATTGCGGTTTTGACCGAATAAGTATTGGAGTTCAGGACTTTTCACAAAATGTTCAAAATCTTATAAATAGAAAACAGTCTTTTGAGATAACAAAAGAAACAGTAAACCATCTACGTGAGAATAATATATCTAATATCAATATTGATTTGATATATGGTCTGCCTAAACAAAAGGTTCAAACTTTTACTGACACTCTCGAAAAAATTAGCACTTTAAGACCTGATCGAATTTCGGTTTTTGGTTATGCACACATTCCTTGGATGAAAAAACACCAAAGATTGATTAAATTTAAACCCTTAAATAATGAAAATCGATTAAAATTTTACCGTTTAGCTTCTCATTGTTTTTTAAGCAATGGATACGAACCTTTTGGTATTGATCATTATGCAGAAAAATCAAGTTCTATAATTCGGAATATAAAAAATAGAAAATTGCAAAGAAATTTTCAAGGTTATACCGAAGATGATGCGGAAGCCCTTATTGGTATTGGCGCATCATCAATTAGTTCTTTACCAAATGGATATGTGCAAAATATAACTCAAACAGCCGACTATATAAGAGCTTTAAAAAAGAACAAATTACCAATCTCAAGAGGATACGAGTTAAAAACTGAAGATAAAATATACAGTATCGTTATAAAAGAACTAATGTGCTATCTAAATGTAGATCTTAAACAGGTCACAAAAAAATTTTCCAAAGATATAAATCTATTTTCGCCAAATATTAAAAAATTAAAACCATTCATTGACGCTGGCTATGTTGACTTTCAAAATTTTGTCTTATCCATAAAGCCAGAAGCGCGACCTTTGGTTAGGATTATATGTTCCGTTTTCGATCAATACTTTGTACCAAAAACTAAAAGATACAGTTTTGGAATATAAATTTTAAGATACTTTACTATTAATATTAATTACATTATTCTCTTTTAACATAAGATTTCTTGTTATTGCCTCCTTAAGTTTGACAACCATATCAAAAATCATGGTATCAGTATGAAGCGGACCAGGAGTAAATCGCAATCTTTCTGTACCTACAGAAACTGTTGGATAATTTATCGGTTGTACGTAAATATTTTCTTTATATAACAGGTCATCGCTTATTCTTTTACATTTAACGGCATCTCCAATAATCACTGGGACAATATGCGAATTATTTTCTAACACTTTTATTCCCGATTTCGTTAATTCCTGCTTTGTTTTTGTCGATCTTTCCCGTAATTGGTTTCTTAAATCGTTATGGTCTCTAACATATTTTACTGAAGTCAGCGCACCGGCACAAACTACGGGGCTTAAGCTTGTTGTAAATATGAATCCCGGTGCTAAACTACGGATAGCGTCCAAGAAATCTCTCTTTCCTGCAATATATCCTCCTTGAACTCCAAATGCTTTGCCTAAAGTGCCGTTAATAATATCAATATCATCCTGCAAACCTTCTCTTTCGGCTATACCTCCTCCTGTTAATCCGTACAATCCAACGGCATGTACTTCGTCTAAATAAGTTATCGCATTATATTTTTTACATAACTCAACAATTTGTTTTATTGGGCTTATGTCTCCATCCATAGAATAAACAGATTCAAAAACCACACATTTTGGATCGGGTGTTTTCTTTAGCAGTTCTTCTAAATGATTTAAATCATTATGTTTCCATATTTCTTTTTTTGCTTTGCTATAACGAATTCCTTGGATAATTGAAGAATGATTTTCACTATCACTTATATAAGTTATTTCAGACAAAACTTTTGGAATTGTTTCAAGAGTAGTTAAATTTGCAACATAGGCAGAAGTAAAAATTAATGCAGATTCTTTTTTGTGTAACTTTGCTAATTCACCTTCCAGCACAACATGATATTTTGTTGTTCCCGATATATTTCTTGTACCACCAGAACCAGCGCCTACAGCATCCAGCGCTGTTTTCATAGCATCAATGACAAATTGGTGTTGGCCCATACCTAGATAATCATTTGAACACCAATTTATAATCTTCTTTACTCCATATTTTGAATACCAAATGGCTCTAGGATAATTGCCACGTTCTCTTAAAATACTATTAAAAACTCTATATTTTCCATTTCCCTTAAGAGAATCTAAAACTTTTTGAAACTTGTCTAAATTTTTCATTTTTATTAATAATAAGACTCAAGTTATTCACTTCGTTGATCTAAATCAACACCTTTAATTGATTCGGATCATCATTCATTGCTAATTTAAATCAATACTTTTTTTTTCTTTATTGATGCAAATCAATGTTCTTGTCCATTTTTTATATTAAATCTGTTTTCTTAATTTAAGGAGAATAATTCATATGAACGAAGCTTCATTGGAAAAAGATGGTAGTAGTCTATTATTAGAAAAAGTTAGTGAAAATTTACACAAGGTAATGCCTAAATTCGATCCATTTAATCACTGGTTATATAATAGAGTTTTATTAGACGAAACTGTTGATGAACTTTTAAAAATCAAACTACCACTACCAAAAATAGAAAATCATAGAGGTAAAAGAGAAATTTATAATAAATCAAGAATATTTTTTAATAAAGAGAACTGTGATAAGTATCCTGTTGTTAGAAATATTGTTAAAATTTTTAATAATCCTGATATTGTTTCTCAACTAGGAAATATCTGTGGAAGAGATTTAAAGCAAGGTAAATTGAGAATAGAGTACACGTTAGATAGCGGAGATTTTTGGCTTGAACCTCATCTTGATATTAAGGAAAAATTGCTAACATTTCTTGTTTATCTTTCAAAAGATCCTGGCTCAAGTGAATGGGGAACTACAATATATAACAAAGATTTAAGTTTTCATTCGAAAGCTCCATATAAATCGAATCTAGGTCTAATGTTTATGGCCGGAAAAGACACATGGCACGGAGTTCCAAAACAAAATATTCAAGGCGTCAGGAAAAATATAATCATAAATTACGTAACAAGCGATTGGAAAAGCATCCACGAACTTGCTCCTGAAATATAATTATAAATATAAATATTATTTATTTTATATTTTTAATTTTGAATCGGTAAAATGGCAGATCTGAACTGTGCTTGTGCGCTTCAGGTACAGTTGTGTTTACTTCTATCTTTTTGCTATTCACAAAGCAGCATATAAATACAAAGGAATAGTTATTCATTTATTTTTTCGTAACGAGATTTTATATCTTATTTTAGCATCATTAAATCCACGCATATATACACGCGCGCAACCTTTTGGTCTCTTGAAACCACGATTTCTATACATTATCGCCATTGATGCTAATGTTGGCACTTTAATTTTTGATGACTTTCTTTTCATACTTATTCCACTTCTTTATCATTTTTCATTCTCATAGAAACATACGGTCTATTGATGTATCCAAATGGATAACTGGCAAAATGCACTAGTTTAGTGAAAGGAAAGTAAGCAAAAAATAGAAATGCAATAATAATATGCAATTTGTTTATAAGAGGGGCAGCACTGATAGCCGACACATCTGGTTGTAATCTGAAAATACTGGCTATCCAAGGCCCTGCCAAGAAAGATACTCCAAAAACCATTTCTATAGCGGATTGATAAATTCCTAAACCAGCAATTAAAATTAGGAGAAGAAGCATAATATAATCATCTGGTGTGCTCATTGCTTTTACTTGAGGAATAAATATTCTACGTAGAAAAGCCCAAGAAGCTCCATATAAAAAAACAATTCCTCCTCCAAGTCCTACCCATTTAAAAAATTCAATCCAGCTACCGAAATTATATGATCCACCTATAAATCCGATAAGATGTGAAACAAACAATATGATCAATCCCCAATGTAAACATAAAGAAGCAGGGCCTATAGAAGCACGACCAAAGAACCCAGTAGAACGAGTTGTCCATAGATAATCTCCACGAACACTCAGATCCCACTTGCCTCTATATCTTCCCATTATACCGCTAAAACTTCGGTATATTATTCCCCCTAAAAACATTATGATAGAAATATAAGGTAGTCCGATGAAAAAAAAATTATCCCACATACCTTTCTTCCATTTTTTGTTTCGATATTTTTGGCATTGAATGTGTTTCTAGATCAATGTTCATAATTTTGCTTAAAGCATCAATAAGGTAAACATAAGGTGTTTTTAACTCTTTTAGTTTTGAATGTACTGGAGGCAGAAATGGTAAAAAATATTCCTTAATAAATTTACCTCTCACTGGATCATTTTTTGATTCAATTGTCAGAGAAAGAAAATCTATCATTAACGGAAGATAATCCGGCAATTCTTTTTCATCTGCTATTCTTCTAAAATGTTTATATATCGCTTTAATTTCTATCATATATTTATTCCTGTCAGAAACTCCGGCACCAGCACATGTTTTGGGTTCATCATAGGAATGGCTTCCAAGATAGAGGGAGCATTTTGGATCTAATTCAAATAAATCTATATAACTTTCATCAGATATAGTATTTTCCTCAAGAAACTTTCGAAGCAGTATTGCAGCTTCTTTATTTACGTCCTCGAGTTTTTTTATTACTTCTTCAGCTTCTTTCTTAATATTTGTTGTATTTGTTTCAGAAGGACTGCACCACATTTCGGACATGAGTCTATAAACATCTTTTATTGTCTGGTTTTTTTCGATGCTATTCATAATTTGTTTACCTTTTCATAGGTGACCATGGAGTCATATGGTCAAATCCTGCAAAACCACGCTCTGTATAAGGATCAATATTTTCTCTTTCACTTTTTTTCGTAGGAACAACAAAACGTTCATTTAAGAATGCATGCGATAATGCTCGGACAATTTCTTGTGCATCTTTTTCGCTCAATCCTACTTGATCTAGTACTTTAAGATCAGGTTTTTTATCTACTCTTATACTTCTTTGGTGATGTCTAATTGCAAGCTGACGTAAAAGTGACTTCTTAACTACTTCTTCGTTTCCAGCTCCAAACATATTTGCAAGATATTTAAGAGGGACACGGAACTTATCCAATTCATCAAGACTAAGAAGAGGTCCTATTGATGGTTTTTCCATATCAAAAATATCTTCGGTTGAAGGAGAGTTTTTTCCGGCACTAGTAATAATGGGAGCTAATGGAGGAATATAAAACAAGCTAGGCATCGTTCTAAACTCAGGATGAAGTGGTAGTGCTAATTCCCATTTTTTGGCTAACTTATAAACGGGTGAACGTTGAGCAGCATCAATCCAATCATCACTGATACCCTCTTTTTCAGCTTCTTCAATTACTTTTGAATCAAAGGGATCTAGAATTACTTTTCTTTGTTCTTCAACAAGATTTTTATCATTAGCCAAAGCAGCTTCTTGTACTCGATCCATATCATAAAAAATTAATCCAAATGAACGAATTTTTCCTACACATGAATGGAAGCAAACTGGTGGTAGACCAGATTCAATTCTTGGATAACAAAGAATGCATTTTTCCATCTTTCCACTAGTCCAATTGTAATAAACTTTTTTATAAGGACAGGAAGAAATGCAATAACGCCAATTACGGCATCTATCTTGATCGATAAGAACAATACCATCTTCCTCTCTTTTGTATGCGGCTCCAGATGGACAGGCAGATACACAACCAGGATTGACGCAATGATTACAAATTCTAGGAAGATAGAAATAAAAAACATCCCTAAACTTGAGCGTTGCATCAATTTCTCCTTCATTCATGTCTTTAAAATTTATATCTTGTTTACCAGTAATATGAGTGCCTCCGGCATTATCTTCCCAGTTTACACCCCAATCAATTGAAACATCTTCTTTTCCAGTCACCATAGATTTTGGTCTCGCAACTGGTTGTTGTTTACTGCTTTCTGATGAATGTAGATCTTCGTAATTGAAAGAATACACATCATTTTTACCATAGTAATCTTTCATTTCAGGTGTGTGCGGATTATAAAAAAGATTGGAAAGCATGTAGGCTTTGCTTCCGTATCGAAGTTTTAATTTGTCACCGTCCTTTACCCATCCACCTTTCCACAAATCCTGTTTTTCCCACTGTTTCGGATAGCCAATGCCAGGTTTGGTTTCGACATTGTTCCACCACATGTATTCGGTTCCTTTTCTGTTCGTCCATACATTTTTACAAGCAACTGTACAGGTGTTGCATCCAATACATTTTTCCAGATTGAATGTCATACTTAGCTGTGCTTTTATTTTCATGTTCTTTCTTCTGTTGG
>Ga0208132_1000431_pt1 | contig 19741 bp, 18 predicted proteins | sample ETNtaG_16_FD_185785 | JGI IMG/M metagenome (GOLD analysis project Ga0208132, IMG submission 185785) | Marine microbial and viral communities from oxygen minimum zone, Eastern Pacific Ocean - ETNP201406SV199 (SPAdes) (version 2) | ecosystem: Environmental > Aquatic > Marine > Oceanic ... | reverse complement strand
CAAGAATTATTAAATATAAAATCTGGAGTTACAATCCTTTCTGGTTCTTTTAGGGGACTAATTGGAAACTTATTTGAGAAAAATTTACTAACAGAAATTGATGAAGTTCTCAAATTAATAAAAGATGCATTTAAGGACAAATTTTATTTAGAAATTCAAAGGCATAACGATGTTGGGGAAAAATTATTTGAAGAATTTCTATTAAACAAATCTAATGATTTAGCAATTCCCTTAATCGCTACTCATGAGGTTTTTTATTTAGATAAGGATATGTACGAAGCCCATGATGCATTGATCTGTATAGGAGAAAAAACTTATGTAAATGAAAAAAAAAGAAGAAAATATTCTGACCAACATTATTTGAAAAGCTCTGAACAAATGATTGAAATTTTTTCTGATTTGCCCGAAGCACTGGAAAATAATTTTAATTTTCCTTATAAATGTAGTTATAAACCCAAACCTTCTTTACCTATCCTCCCAAATATAAGGACCAGCAAAGATATAGATGTAGATCAGGAGTTAATAAATTTAGCAACAAAAGGTATGAAAGAAAAATTTAATAAATACGTCTTTAAACAGAATTCTGATCAAGAAAATAAGAAAAATTTAAATATTTATAACAAGCGACTTCTACATGAATTTAACATTATAAAAGAAATGCGTTACTCAGGTTATTTTTTGATTGTTTCAGATTATATTAAATGGGCAAAAAATAACGATATACCAGTTGGTCCTGGTAGAGGATCAGGAGCAGGATCATTAATTGCGTGGTGTTTACGCATTACAAACATTGACCCAATAAAATTTAATTTAATTTTTGAAAGATTTTTAAATCCAGATAGAATTTCAATGCCAGATTTTGATATAGATTTTTGTGAAGAAAAAAGAGATTTGGTATTTTCTTATCTTAAAAAAAAATATGGAAATGGTGTTGCTCATATAATTACTTTTGGAAAATTAAAAGCAAGAATGGCTATTAGAGATATTGGAAGAGTTCTGGGTTTTTCTTATGGATTTGTTGACTCTATTAGTAAAATGATTCCTTTTGATCCTTCAAGGCCACTAAGCTTGCAAGGCTGTATAAATCGTGAACCAAGAATTCAAGATATGATTTCTAAAGATGTACGAGTAAGAAAATTAATGGATTTATCTTTAAAACTTGAGGGACTAAATAGAAACATCGCTACTCACGCTGCCGGCGTTGTTATTGCAGAGAAAAATTTATCTGAGACAGTTCCTCTTTATAAAGATTTTTCCTCTGATTTATTATTGCCAGCAACGCAATTTGATATGTATTCAGCAGAAAATGCTGGATTAATAAAATTTGACTTACTTGGATTAAATACCTTAACGATTATAAATAAAACTCGGACTCTTTTAAAAGCGAAAAATATAGACCTAGATATAAACACAATTAATTTTGAGGATAAAAAAGTTTTCGAATTACTATCGTCAGGTTATACAGTTGGCTTGTTTCAGCTTGAAAGTTCAGGAATGAGAGAAGCTTTAATGCAAATGAAACCTAATAGATTGGAGGATATTATTGCTCTGGTAGCTTTATATAGACCAGGCCCTATGAGCAATATATCTATCTATAATGATTGCAAGCACAAAAAAAAAGAACCTGATTATCTTCATCCAAAGTTAAAAGAAATTCTAGAACCCACTTATGGAGTTATTATTTATCAAGAACAGGTGATGCAAATAGCCCAAATTTTATCGGGTTTTACCGCAGGTGAAGCTGATATTTTAAGAAGAGCAATGGGAAAAAAGAAACGAGCAGAATTAGAAAAACAAAAACAAAGATTTATTGAAGGAGCTATAAAGAACGGAATTCAAAAGGATGTGGCAGATTATATTTTCCAAAAAATAGAACCTTTCGCCGAATATGGTTTTAATAAAAGCCATGCAGCTGCTTACGCAGTCATTGCTTATCAAACAGCCTTTTTAAAAACCCATCATCCCAAGGAATTTTTTGCTGCATCAATGTCAACAGAATTAGGTAATCAAGCTAAATTAAGTGAATTCTATGAGGAATTAAAAAGGCTCAATATTGAAATTCAACGTCCATGCATAAATAGTTGTTTTGCAGAATTTAAATCTACAGACAAAAAATTTTATTATGCATTAGGGGCAATTAAAAGTGTTGGATTTGAAGCAATTAATCAAATTGTTAAAGAAAGAGAAATTAACGGTCAGTTTAAATCATTAGATAATTTTATTAATAGAGTCGATCCAAAGAATATTAATAAACTGCAACTTGAAGGATTAGTAAAAGCAGGGGCATTTGACTCTTTAGAAAATAATAGAAAAGCATTTCATGACAAAATTCCAAATATAATATTAGCTTCAAAATCTGTATTTGAAAATAAAATTAATAATCAAGTAAATTTATTTGATGATAGCAATCAAACTAAAAAAAGCTTGGTGCAAACTAGTGTTAATGATTGGACATTTGAGGAAAGATTAGCAAGAGAATTTGAGTCAATTGGGTTTTTTATTTCAGATCATCCAATTAATGAATACAAAGAGATTTTTGATATATATAAAATACAAAACTTTAACTCATTTATTAGTTCAACGAGTAATGAAACTATTCTTGCTGCCACAATAATGAAAATTCAAGAAAAAAAAACAAAAAAAGGTAATCCTTTTGCGATTATTAAATTTAGTGATTTGGGAGGTGTATTTGAATTATTTGTTTTTTCAGAAATTTTGGATCTTAAGAGAGACATTCTTAATGTAGGAAAGTCATTATTAATTACAGTTGTAAAAGATATTAGTAACCAAGCTAATCGTTTTAAAAGAGTTAGTGTAAGAAAGTTAGTAAGTTTAGGTGAAATTTCAAAATACTCTATACCAAAAATTACATTTGAAATAGAAGAAGTGGACAATCTAAAGAAACTTAAAGATTTAATTTCCGAAAGAGGTGATACGAATGTTAAAATTGTTGTTCAATATAATTCTAAAAATCTAATTTTTGAACTTTCAGAAAAAAGAAAAATAAACCCAGAAATATTAAAATCGTTAAAAAACGAGCCTTATTTGAAGAGAATAAACATATAATAAAAGTTGTAATTTATTTGATTAAATTATAGAACACCTAAAAAAAACGCACACAGTTGCTGGTCGTTTAGACCGCCGGTCCTTAAATGGTAAAACTGTGGTGGAATAACCGGGAAAAATATATTGAATATACCTAATTTAACAATTCAACAATTATTAGAAGCAGGCGTGCATCTAGGTCACAAAACTTTTAGATGGAATCCAAAAATGAAAAATTATATTTTTGGCAAAAGAAACTCAGTTCATATAATTGATTTAGTTCAAACTATCGAGTTAATTAATGAAGCTCTCTCAAAAGTTTCGAGCGTTGTTGCGAATGGCGGTAAAATATTGTTTGTTTCGACTAAAAAACAAGCTGCAGAGTCAATTGCTAATTTGGCTAAAGATACATCGCAACATTATGTAAATTTTAGATGGCTTGGGGGAATGTTAACTAATTGGAAAACAATCTTAAATTCAATAAAAAAGCTAAAACAAATTAACGAAGCACTTGGAGATGAGAATACAGGTTTTACAAAAAAAGAAATTATCAAGATGGGACTTAAAAGAGACAAACTCGAGAGATCACTTGGGGGAATATTAGAAATGAAAGGTATTCCAGATTTAATATTTATTATTGATACAAATTATGAAAAGTTAGCTATCAAGGAGGCTGCCAAGCTAAATATACCTATAATCGCAATACTTGATACAAATTCCGATCCTACAGACATCGATTATCCAATACCTGGAAATGATGATGCACGAAGAGCAATAAATCTATACTGTGATTTATTAAAAGAAACTATTCAAAACACACAAAAAGAAAATAAAATTTCTAATAAAAATGATGAAATCAAGACTCCAGTCAAAGAAATTAAAGTTGAAGAAAAAAAAGATAAAAAAGAAGATAAAGTGCGATTGATTGACAGAATAAAAGAAAAAGTTATTAGCACAATATCAAAAGAAAAAAAAACGGAAAAAAAATAGTTTTTCGATGTCATCTTCCAGTCATTTAGATAAGATTAAAAAACTTAGAGAGCTTACAGGTGTAGGTTTTGGAGATTGCAATACTGCAATTAATGAGTGTGACGGAGATATAGAAAAATCCATAAAATATTTACGTATAAAGGGAATTTCTAAAGCCAGTAAAAAAATGGAACGTGTTGCAAATGACGGTTTAATTTGTATTCATGAAGAAAATAATAAATTGTCAATAATCGAGATTAATTGTGAAACAGATTTTGCTGCAAAAAATTTAGAGTTTTTAAATTTTTCTGAAAATCTTTCTAAATTATGCTTTGAAGTAAAGGGAGATTTTAATAATTTAAAAAAAAAGATAATGAAGGATGGAAATAGCGTTGATGATAATGTAATTAAGCTTATTTCTAAAATCGGAGAAAAAATTACAATTAGAAGATGTAATTTTTTTGATAACAGTAAATACATGAATTTTTCATATGTACATATAGCATTAAAAAAAAATATTGGAAAACTAGGTGTCGTTGTTAGTATAGAATCAAAAAAATTTAATGAGCAAATCAAAGATTTTGGACATAAATTGGCAATGCACATAGCGGCATCAAACCCACTGACAATTGAAGTTAGTCAACTTGACAAAAAAATGTTAGAAAAAGAAAATGAGATAATTAGTGAGGAACTTAAAAATTCAGGCAAAAGTGATAATATTATAGAAAAAATTTCAAGGGGAAAGTTAGAAAAATTTAAACAGGAAAATACTTTAATTAATCAAATTTGGATTATGGATCCGAAAAAAAAAGTAAAAGACGTTATAGCTGAATTAGGTAAAGAAAATAGCATAACCATTAAAGATTTTGTTAGATATAAAGTTGGTGAATAAATAAGATTTACCCTTTAAAATACATATTTTTATTATGTTTGATAAAAACATTTATAAACAAAAAATGAATAAAACCTTTGAAGCTTTTGCAAAGGATTTATCAGCCTTAAGAACAGGTAGAGCGAATGCTAGCATGTTGAATGTTATCAAAGTTGATGTTTATGGACAAAAAATACCAATAAATCAATTGGGTACAATTACTGTACCAGATCCTCGAACATTAAATATTCAAGTATGGGATCAAACTAATGTGATGCTTATTGACTCTTCAATAAGAAAATCAGAAATGGGTTTAAATCCTCAAATTGATGGTCGGTTGATTAGAATTCCGATTCCAAATTTAAACGAAGAGAGAAGAAATGAATTAAAAAAAATAGTTAAAAATATGGCAGAGAAAAGCAAAATATCAGTTAGAAATATAAGAAGAGAAGCTAATGATGTATTAAAAGCAATGCTTAAGGGAAAGAAGATTAGCGAAGATGAAAACAATAAATTCGAAAAAGAAATTCAGAAGATTACAGATCAGGAAATAAAAAAAATTGATGAAAAAGAATCACAAAAAGAAAAAGAGATAACGACAGTATGAGTGTAGTAGCTAATCATGTTGCCATAATTATGGATGGTAATGGTAGATGGGCATTACAAAAAGGAAAATCAAGAAATTATGGTCATCAATGTGGACTCAAGGCAATAGAAAAAATTGTTGATTATTCAATTAAAAAAAAAATTTCTTATTTAACATTATTTACGTTTTCAAGCGAAAATTGGAAAAGACCAAAAAAAGAAATTAATTTCTTATTTAAATTATTAGAAAACTATTTCAAAAAAAATTTACTTAAAGTTATTAGAAATGGAATTAAAGTGAAAATCATTGGAAATAAGTCCAGGTTAGCAAGTAATTTAAGGAAAATAATAAAACTTGTGGAGAACAGAACCAGGAAAAATAAAAAAATTTCAGTTCAACTAGCTTTAAATTACGGATCAAAACAAGAAATAATTAATAGTGTGAAAATTGTTAATAAAAAGAAACAAAAAATTACAATCAAAAATTTTGAAAAAAACCTTTATACTTTTGGCTTTCCCGACCCTGACATTTTAATAAGAACCGGTGGTCAAAGAAGACTCAGTAATTTTTTGTTGTGGCAAATAGCTTATGCAGAAATTTTTTTTGTAAAAAAAATGTGGCCTGATTTTAATAATAATGATTTTCAAAAAATATTAAATAATTTTAAAAAAATTAAAAGAAATTTTGGAAATATTTAATGTCTGTAGAATTAGAAAAAAGGATAATAACATCAGTCTTTTTGTTTTTAATTGCAATTTTTTGTATTTTGATACATAAATTTGTTTTTGTACTCTTACTTATTGTTACTTTATTTGTGTGTTTTAACGAGTGGAAAGATATTAATTATAAATATTTTAAAAAAAAGCGGCATAGCAATTGGAAATATTTTTTTGTTCAATTTGTTGGATTAGTTTATCTGTTTATTTTTTTAAGTACGTCTATAGCTTTAAGAGGTAACAATTCTGAAAGCATAGCTTTTTTTATTATTATTTTATGTATATGTATTTTTTCTGATATAGGTGGTTACGTTTTTGGTAAAGTTATAGGAGGAAAAAAATTAACTATAATTAGTCCAAATAAAACGATTTCTGGAAGCTTGGGTTCTTTTATCTTTTCCACATTACCGGTATTATTATTTAATTTACAAAATTTTACTGGTGTGTCCTTTGAAGGTTTATCAATAAATATAGAGCTTTGTTTAATTGTTTCTTTAGTCTGCCAATTAGGAGATTTATTGATTTCTTATTTTAAAAGACTGAACAAAGTTAAGGACACGGGAACTATTTTACCTGGTCATGGAGGATTGTTGGATAGAATCGATGGACTAATTTTTGCTATACCAACAGTATATATTTTAAAAATTACGCAGATATTTTAGTATGAAAATTAGTATTGCAATACTTGGTTCAACAGGTTCTATAGGTGAAAACATATTGGATGTTGTGAGAAAAGATAAAGAAAATCTTAAGGTGGTTTTATTAACAGCTAATAAAAATTATAAAAAATTAATTCAACAAGCCAAAGAATTTAAAGTAAAAAATATTCTAATTTACAATGACAAGTATTATGAATTTTTAAAAGTAAAATTAAAAGGTAGAAAAATAAATATTTTTTCAAGAAAGACCAAATTAAATAAAATCTTTAAAAAAAAAGTTGATTATACTATATGTGGTATATCGGGATTAGACGGCCTTAAACCCACCTTAGATGTAATAAAATTTACAAAAACTATAGCTAGTGCAAATAAAGAATCTATTATCTGTGGATGGTATTTAATTAATAAAAAATTAAAAAAATATAATACTAAATTTATTCCAATCGACTCTGAGCATTATTCAATATGGAATTTAACAAGAGAATATTCAAATGATGATATAGAAGAGATCATACTCACCGCATCTGGTGGTCCACTTCTAAATTCACCTATTAGAATTCAAAAAACAATAACCCCGGAAAAAACAGTCAGACATCCAAAATGGAAAATGGGTAAAAAAATTTCAGTAGATTCCGCAAACTTGATGAATAAGGTTTTTGAAATAATGGAAGCTAGCAAAATGTTTAATTTTGATTTAGAAAAATACAAAATATTTATTCATCCACAGTCATATGCACACACAATCATAAAATTTAAGAATGGACTAATAAAAATGTTATTGCACGACACAGATATGAAAATACCAATTTTTAATTCTATTTATGATAAAAAGATAAAATATATAGCTTCAAAAAAAATCAATTCAAAAACGTTAAATAACTTAAACTTTTATGAAGTTGACAAATTGAAGTTTCCTTCGGTAAAACTTTTGAAAAAAATATCTAAAAAAAATACTCTTTACGATACCGTGATAATAATTGCTAACGAGGAATTGGTTAAACTTTTTTTGCTGAATAAAATTTCTCTGAGACAGATTGTGGAGAACTTAACAAAAATTATTAATTTAAAAGAGTGTAAAAAATATTTCACAAAAAAACCTACTTCACTCAGTAAAATACTTAAAGTTAGCGAATTGGTTAGGTTGAAAACCAATGCTATAAGTGTATGATCTTTCGTTCAATGAAAAAGGCTTTATTACAATCGTTATTTTTTTTTATTTTTGTAATAACAATATCTTACGCAGAAATTGTTAAAAAAGTTAAAGTTGTAGGCAATGTAAGAATATCCTCAGAAACTATTGTTATGTTTGGAGATATAAGGGTAAATGAAGATTACAACGCTCAAAAAATAAATGAACTGTCTAGACAACTATATGATACCGATTATTTTTCTTATCTAGAAATTAATTTAACCAATGGTCTCCTAGAGATTTCAGTCAAAGAAAACCCAATAATCCAAAGTTTAGTTTTCAATGGAATCAGAGCAAAAAAACATAAAGAAGCAATAAAAAAGGTTATTGAATTAAAAGAAAAAACTTCGTATGTAGAAAACAAGTTGATTAGAGATATTCAAAAAATTAAAACAGCTTTCAGAAATCTTGGATTTTATTTTATAGAAGTAGAGGCTTACGCGAAAGAAAATGTAAATAATTCAATAGATTTAATTTATGAAATTAATAGAGGAAAGCGTGCCAAGATAGGAAAGATTGTCTTTATAGGTGATAAAAAATTTAAGGATGGCAAATTAAGAGGAATTATCACATCGGAAGAGAGTAAAGTATGGAAAGTTATATCCACAAAAAAATATTTAAATCAGGAAAGAATTAAATTAGATACTCGCCTTTTAGAAAATTTTTATAAAAGCAAAGGTTATTATCAGGTCAAAGTATTGGCAACGAACATATTATATGAAGAGGGCGAAAGGTTTATATTAACTTATAATATTGACTCAGGAAAAAGATTTAGGTTTGAGGATGTTTCTTTAAAAATATCAGAAGGTTTAGATGAAAATTCTTTTGTTGAAATTACAAAAGATCTTCCTAAACTTAAAAACAAGTATTATTCACCAAAAAAAATTATAAAAATTCTTGATGAAATTAATAAGTTAACTACGAAAAAAGATCTTCAGTTTATAAATTCTAAATTAGTTGAAACTGTAAAAAATGACAAGATATCAGTAACAATAGATGTTTCTGAAGGAGAAAAATATTTTGTTGAAAGAATAAATATAATTGGAAATTCCGTTACTGAAGACAATGTTATAAGAGGTGAATTGGAAGTTGACGAGGGTGATCCTTACAGTTTGTTACTATTGGATAGATCTATAAACAACATCAAATCAAGAAATATATTTGGAAAAATTAATAAAAATATTTATGAAGGTTCTTCACCGGATCTTAAGATTATTACTATTGAAGTTGAAGAAAGAGCTACCGGTGAAATTTTTGCCGGCGCTGGAGTTGGTTCTTCAGGAGGAACAATTGGGGGTGGTGTCAAAGAAAATAATTTTTTAGGCAGAGGTGTTAGGTTGGATGCTAATCTACAATTTAGTGAAACGGCTATAAGGGGAAAGTTTTCTATAGTTAATCCTAATTATAATTATTCGGGCAACGAAATTAGATTTACAGCCCAAAGTACAAAAACAAGTAAAATGTCAACATTTGGCTATGATAGTAGCAAAACTGGCTTTTCTTTAGGCACCACATTCGAACAATATGAAGATATTTTTATTTCTCCAGAACTGTCTACTTACTATGAAAGTTTATCAACAAACGATAATGCTTCCGAATCTCTTAAAAATCAGGAAGGAACATACATTGATACTGAGCTAAGATATTCATTAATCCAAGACAAAAGAGATCAAAGTTTTAAACCAACAGAAGGTTATAGAGCGTCATTTAACCAAAAGTTACCCCTATATTCAGAATCTCCATCTCTTATAAATGGAATAGATTACTCGGCATATCATAGTTTCAGTGATAACTTTATAGGTTCTCTTAGATTTTACGGAAGAGCAATTAACTCACTTTCGAGTAGTAAAGATGTTAAACTTTCAGAAAGGTTGTCGATACCTGGAAGATACTTAAGAGGATTTGAGGTCGGAAAAATAGGGCCTATGGATGCATCGGACTATATAGGCGGAAATTATGTAACAGCCTTAGGTTTTAATGCAGCACTACCAAAATTATTACCTGATCTCACAAATGCAGATATTAGTTTATTTCTTGATACAGGTAATGTATGGGGAATTGACTATGATACAAACATTGATGAATCGAACAAGTTGAGGTCAGCATTTGGTGTTAGTGTAGATTGGTTTACACCCATAGGTCCCTTGAGTTTTTCTTTTTCAGAAGCTATAACTAGCGCAAGTACAGATAAACCAGAATCTTTTAGATTTAATATAGGGACGACATTCTGATGAAGTTGAAATATACCGTAAAAATATTTGTAATTACTTATTTGATTTTTGGAATTACCAATTCTTTTGCAGAAAATGAAGTTGTTTATATCGATATGAATAAGATCTTAAATGAAAGTAAAGTAGGTGCTTTCGTTGAAAAAGAACTAACAAAACTTCATGAAACAAAATTAGAAGATTTTACAAAAACGGAAGAAAATTTGAAGAAGAAAGAAATAGATCTTATATCCAAAAGAAATATTTTGGCGAGAAATGAGTTTGATACAAAAGTTAAATTATTGAACGAAGATGCCCAAAAGTATCAAACTGAAAGAAGAAAATGGTTTGATGAGATAGCCGTAAAAAGAAATACAGCTAGGGCTGAAGTGTTAAAATCTTTAGATCCAATTATAACTAACTATTTTGAGAAAAACCAAATTTCACTTATATTGTACAAAAGAAATATAGCTATTGGAAATAGTGAACTGGATATTACCAATGCAATTATAGATGAATTAAATATAAAACTACCATCTATAAAATTAAATTAAGAGTGAGTTGTAATTTTTTTTTTAAAAACAAAGGCCCTTTTTCTGTAAAAAAAATAGTAGATATATGTGTAGGTGAAGTGCATTCCGGGTTAGATTCTAATATCAAAATACACAATATAATGGATTTATTTAGAGCTAAAGAAAATGACATTACCTTTTTAAATTCAATAAAATTCAAAGAAAAATCTTTGAAATGTAAAGCTACCGCCTGTATTACGAGCAAAAAATTAAGAAAATATTTGCCAGAAAATTGTATAAAAATAATAGTTGATAATGTTTTATTATCTGCAGCTAAAGTATCAAAACTTTTCTATCCTGAATCTGAATTTGATTATCTTGATCAAACTCTTATTTCATCAGAACAAATTAAAGACAAATATATCGATGTAAAATTTGGAAAAAATGTACTAATTGGTGAAAATGTCCAAATTGGAAAAAACACTGCTATAGGGAATAATTCTATTATTGAGCATGATGTAAATATTGGAGAGAATTGTTCAATAGGGTCTTTTGTTGTAATTAAAAATTCAGTACTTGAAAATGAAGTACACATAAAAGATGGAGTTAAAATTGGTAGCAAAGGATTTGGTTTTATACCTGACAAATCGAAAAATTTTAGAATTCCTCATATTGGTAAAGTATTATTAATGAAAGGAGTAGAAATAGGTTCGGGAACCACAATTGACAGAGGATCAATTAGTGACACTATTTTAGGTGAAAATACTTTTGTAGATAACCTGGTTCAAATCGGACATAATGTTAGGATAGGTAAAAACTGTATGATTGTTTCTCAAGTTGGAATTTCTGGAAGCACAGTTATAGGAGATAATGTTGTGATTGGTGGTCAAGCTGGAATTTCAGGTCATCTTAAAATTGGTAACAACGTAAAAATTGGTGGAAATAGCGGAGTTATTAAAGATATACCTGATAATAAAAAAGTAATGGGATATCCCTCTATAGATTTTAAAAAATTTGTTAAAAATTGGAGATCTAATGGGCGATAATAATGCTCTTAACAAAGAGCAAATAACAAATCTACTTCCTCATCGAGAGCCAATGCTGCTAATTGATGAATTAATTAATATTGTGCCACATAAATCTGCCGTAGGCATTATAAATGTTAAAAAAGATTCTTTTTTTTTCCAAGGACACTTTCCGGATCAACCAGTTATGCCAGGTGTGATGATTGTGGAGGCTTTTGGACAAGCTGCAGCTGCACTTACAGCTTGTAGTCTAAATCCAAAAGAGGTTGAAAATAAATTGGTCTATTTAGTGAGTGTTGATAAAGCCCGTTTTAGAAAACCGATTATGCCAGATTGTAAGCTTTTACTTGAAATTGCTGTTATCAGATCACGCGGTAGAGTTTGGAGATATAAAGGAATGGCAAAAGTTAATGGAACAATAATGGCTGACGCAGAATGGGCAGCAACAATTATAGATAGAAGTCAGCAATGATTCACAAAACTAGCATAATTGATTCAAAATCTAAAATTTCAAAAACGGTCAAAATTGGTCCATATACAGTGATTGGACCAAATGTTGAAATAAATGATGATGTTGAAATATCTTCTCATGTTAATATTACAGGCCGTACAAAAATTGGTACTGGAACAAAAATATTTCCCTTTGCAAGTATCGGTGCTGACCCACAAGATATTAAATATAAGGGTGAAGATACAAAGCTCGAGATAGGAAAAAATAATAAAATTAGAGAATATGTTACAATAAATCCTGGCACATTTGGAGGTGGCGGGTTAACTAAAATAGGCAACAATTGTTTGTTTATGATTTCTTCTCACATCGCCCATGATTGTCATATTGGCAACAATGTCATTATAGCGAATAACGTTCCCTTAGGAGGACATGTTACTATTGAAGATAATGTGGTTATAGGGGGGAACTCAGCTGTTCAACAATTTACAAGAATTGGAAAATTGGCAATGATCGGAGGAATGACCGGGGTTTTAAATGATGTAATTCCATTCGGTTTATCAATTGGGAATAGAAATTATTTACAAGGATTAAATTTAATTGGGTTAAGAAGAAGTAATTATAACAATAAGGATATTTTGGGTCTTACAGAAGCATATAAAGAAATTTTTATAACAAAAAACCTTAATGAAAATTTAGATAAATTAAATGGTGAATATAAAGAAAACCCACTTGTGAAAGAAGTAATTAATTTTATTACGAAAGATAAAAAAAGATCTATTTGCACACCATTTTCTAAAGAGTAAGATGATCGGCTTGATATTTGGAGAAACGAATTTTCCAAATGAAATTTTAAAAAAAATAAAAAAAAGAAAGTTAAAGTATTTAATTATTGATTTAACAAAGAGAAAAAAATTCAAAAAAAATAAACACTTTTATAGCGTTTCAATCGGTCAATTTGGAAAGATAATTAAAATACTTAAAGAAAACAGATGCAAAAAAGTTTTGTTTGCAGGCAAGGTAATAAAGCCAAATTTTTCAAAACTTAAATTGGATTTAAAAGGAATTTATTATATTCCAAGAATTATCAAAAGCTCAAAACTAGGTGATGCGGCAACTTTAAGAGAAATAATTAAAATATTAAAACAGAAAAGAATAAGCACTATAAGTTCTTTAACTTATAATCCTGAACTTACACTTAAAAAAGGAACTTATTCTAAAATTAAACCTAACAAAGAAGATGATCTTGATATTAAAAAAGCGATATCAACGTTAAGCAAATTAGACAAATATACTTTTAGCCAAGGAACTATAGTTAGAAATAACAAAGTTGTTGCGATCGAAGGAAAGGGTGGTACTGAAAGAATGTTAAAAAGAAGCAGAAGTAAAACACAAAAATATAAAGGTGTTTTAGCCAAGTTTCCCAAGAAAAAACAAGATCTAAGAATTGATTTACCAACTGTTGGATTAAAGACTTTAGTTCAATGTAAAGCTGTTGGTCTTAAAGGAATAGTTTTAAAAGCAAAACAAAATGTTTTTCTAGAGAGAAAGAAATCCATTAGCTTCGCCAATAAAAATAAAATGTTTATCATAGCAAAATGAAAAAAATATTTGTTTTAACAGGAGAACCTTCAGGAGACAAATTAGCTTCAAAAGTTATATCAAAACTAAAAAGCTCTAAACCTGATATTGAATATTTGTCTGTTGGCGGTGAACATTTAAAAGCTTTAGGAATAAAATCCCTTTATAATTTAAGGGAAATTACCTATCTTGGTTTTACAAAAGTATTATTAAATATATTTAAAATTAAAAAAAAAATTAATGAAACAGTTGATAAAATAATAGAATTTAATCCTGATATTTTATTTAGTGTTGATAGTCCTGATTTTACTTTAAGGGTAGCTGAAAGAGTTAAAAAATTAAAGTCCGGGATTAAAACTATTCATTATGTAGCTCCACAGGTGTGGGTTTGGAGAGAGCATAGGGCAAAGAAATTAAAGAAATTTCTTGATCATATTTTATTATTATTTCCTTTTGAAAAAAAATATTTTGAAAAAGAAAACGTTAACTGTACTTTTGTTGGACATCCTTTGTTAGAAGATGATAAAAAAACTAAGATTGACATCAGCAATACAATTGCTGAGGATAAAAAAATTATTTCTATTTTTTCAGGTAGCCGTTCTTCAGAAATTAATGTTTTAGCACCTATTTTGGTTAAATTTATAAAATTGATTAGAGAGAAATATGATGACGTACATTTTATTTTTCATACAACAAATGAACATAGGCAAACACTTAAAAATCAAGTATTCAAAGCAGATCTTAAGAACTGCGATGTTATAAGTGATGAAAAAATAAAATCTTACATTCTTAAAAAATCTATTTTTGCTGTAGCTAAGTCAGGGACTGTTTCTCTCGAAATTTGCAAAGCTAAAGTTCCATTTATAATAATTTATAAAATCAATTTCGTTAATTTTTTTATTATAAAAATGTTAGTCAAAGTTAAATTTGCAAACATTATTAATATAGCTGCTGATAAAGAAATCATACCCGAACTATTGCAAGAAAAATGTAATTCAAATAATATTTTCAATAAAGTGAATGAATTTATGTCGAATCCAGAATTGTCAAAAAAACAAATAAATGAGTATCAAGAAATAATAAAAAATTTTAAAACTGAAAAATCCTCTGAAATAGCAAGCTCTGTTTTAATTAACAATCTTTAATCTTTTTACAATCTCGTCTTTATCAAGAGACAAAATAATATCGTAGATACCTGGGCCAAACTTTGATCCTGTCAGTGCAATCCTTAGTGGTTGTCCAACTCCTTTAAAGTTTGTTTTGTGTTTATCAATTAATCCTTTTATTATTTTGTCTAAATTGTCTTTGCTTATATTTGATAGGCTTTCAAACTCTTTTAGAAAATCTTTTAAAATTTTCTTAGATAAATTATCCAAAAGCTTTAAATCTTTTGGAGAGATTAGAATTTGATTTTTCATTATATATTGAGCATTATCGTAAATATCACTTAATGTTTTGGCCTTATTTTTAAGGAAATGTAGAGATTTTATTAGTGAATCATCAAATTTATTATCAATCTTTTTTTTGTATATTTCACAGTAAGTTTTTAGATTTGAAAATAAATTATCTTCATTAGAACTCTTAATATAACTTTCGTTCATTGATAAGATACGGTTCATATCTAGTTTTGATGGCGACTTTCCTATACCAGACAAAGTAAAATATTTAATGCTTTCATCTAATGTAAATATTTCTTTATCTTTAAAAGACCAACCAAGCCTCAGTAAGTAATTTCTTAAAGCATCTGATAAAATCCCAATTTTTATATAATCATCTATTGTAGAAGCTTTGTCTCTTTTTGATAATTTTTTTCCTTCATTACTGTGAATTAGGGGTATATGAGCAAAATATGGCATTTTCCATTTCATAGCATCATAAATTTGTTTTTGTTTAAATGCATTAATTTTGTGATCATCTCCTCTAATAACATGGGTAATATTCATTAAATGATCATCTACGGTAGCAGATAATTGATAAGTAGGAGAACCGTCCTGTCTAAAAATTATAAAATCCTCAATTGTTGAATTTGAAATATTAATTTCTCCTTGAACTAAATCTTTAATAATACTATTTCCACTTATTTTGCTTTTAAATCTTACGACTGGATCTACGTTAGTGGGAATTGATAAATTTTTTGGTTCCCTCCACTTTCTATTATATACAAAAGGTATTCTTTTTTTCTTGGCACTATTTTTTTGTTCATTAATCTCTTTTTCCGAACAATAGCATTTATAAGCAAAGCCCCTTTTTAAAAGTTCCTCTGCAACTTTTTTATGCTCATTAATTTTTTCCGATTGAATATATTCTTTATCATCATGTTCAATACCAATCCATTTTAATGATTGAATAATTTGACTTTTATACTCATCTCTTGATCTTTCTTTATCTGTATCTTCAATCCTTAGATAAAAAGAACCTTTTTGGTTTTTAGAGAACAACCAGTTAAACAAAGCAGTTCTAACACCACCAATGTGTAGAGGCCCTGTGGGTGAAGGAGCAAATCTAGTTGCTACTTTCGGCATTATATATTATTAGACAATTTTTTAGAAATTTCTATATAAAGATACTAAAACACCTTGAACTTTGACTCTATCAGGACCAAATATCTTGGTTTCGTAATTTTTGTTTGCACTTTCAAGGGCCACCGAATTACCTTTTCGTCTTATTCTTTTTAGCATAGCTTCATTATCATCGATTAAAGCAACAATGATTTGTCCATTATCAGCTTGGTTTGTTTTTTTGATTATAACAGTATCTCCTTCATTAATGCCAGCCTCAACCATTGAATCGCCTTGAATTTTTAAACCAAAAAAATCTCCTTTTTTATGAAATTCTACTGGAAGAGCAACTGTGGAAACTTCGTTTTGAATAGCTTCAATGGGTGTGCCAGCAGCAATATTACCTAGAACTGAAATTTCTTTGTTGTTTGATTTAGAATTGGCACTATCCAAACCACCTTTTATTACGCTTGGAGAAAAAGTGTTATAAATGTCATTAGCGCTAGCAGTTTCTGGTAATTTTAATACTTCCAAAGCTCTTGCTTTATGAGGTAGTCTTTTTATAAATCCCCTTTCTTCGAGAGCACTGATTAATCTATGTATTCCTGATTTAGATTTTAAATTAAGAGAGTTTTTCATTTCATCGTAGGAAGGGGAAATTCCTGTGCTTCTTATTTTTTTATTTATGAAAATTAGTAAATTTCTTTGTTTTTTTGTTAGCATAGAACAAATACCGTACAAATCTGTTCTATAAAAGTTCTCTTATAATTACAACCCGTTAAAAGTACTGATTTTACTGGTTAATTTGTACAATTTTTTTAAGTAAGGAGGTTCCCTCAATATTTTCTAATAATGATTCACCGATTAAGAAATTCATTATTCCGGTTTTATCTATAATTTCTTTGACATCTTTTTCTGATTTAATTCCGCTTTCCGAAATTATCGGACAACTATGAGATGATAAGATTTTATATAATTGCAAAGTAGTTTTTATATCAGTTTTTAAATCTTTAAGATTCCGGTTGTTAATCCCAATTATTGCTTTATCAAAATTAAGAGCTTTTTCCGCCTCATCAGGGGTATGTACTTCAACAATCGAAGTAACACTTAATTCGTTTGCGGTTTGATATAAATCCATGGCTAACTTGTTATCAACCCCAGATAGTATGATTAATATTGCATCAGCTCCATAACTTTTTGCGAGAGGTATCTGATATGTATCTATAAAAAAATCTTTGCATAAAATCGGAATTTTAAATTTGTTTTTAACGTCGGTGATATGTTGTAAATCACCTAAAAAAAATTTTTCTTCCGTTAAAATAGATAAACAGCTTGCGCCATTTAGGATATAATTTTCAGCAATTGTTGTTGGATTATATTGCTTAATTATCAAACCAGCAGACGGGCTTGCTTTTTTGATTTCAGCAATAACCGAAATTTTATTTTGTTTTATATTATCAGTTATTCTATTTTCAAAATTTATATAAGATTTGTTTTGTTTTATTAGCGAACTAAGAAGATTATTAGTGTATTTTTTTTTAACGTTTAATAAGTCAATTTTTTTTTGATTAACAATTTTTTCTAGAACATTAGACATTTACAAATTAGTTATTTTATTTAAATGTTCAAAAGCTTTACCAGATAAAATATGTTTTCTTATTGAAGAATAGGCTTCCCCAATATATTCTGATTTACCTGATACAATTAAACCAGCAGCAGCATTTAAGCATACGGCAACAGAAAAATCATTGTCGGTTCCTTTAAATATTTCTATTATTTTTTCTGAATTATATTCTGATTCTTTTCCAACAATTTTTTCAAAGTTATTTGTTTTAATTCCTAGCTCAGAAGGATCAATTGTAAATTCTTTAACTGAATTATTTTTTAACTGGACAACTTTTGTTTTAGCGTAGGGTGAAATTTCATCCAAACCATCATCACTATTGACAATCCAAGCGAAATTTAACTTCAAATTTTGAAGCGCCTTAGCAAAAGTAGTTAATAAATTTTTATCAAAAACACCTATAACCTGTCTTTTAACTTTTGCTGGATTACTTAATGGCCCAATTAGATTAAATATTGTTCTTTTTCCAATTTTTTTTCTTATCGGCCCAACATATTTCATTGCAGAATGATAATTTGGAGCAAACATAAAACCAAAATTTGTTTTATTAATGCTTTCCTCTATTTGTTTGGGTTCAAGATTAATATTTATCTTTAGTTTTTCTAAAACATCAGCGGAACCACATTTAGATGATACAGCTTTATTTCCATGTTTTGCGACCTTTATTCCGTAGCTTGCAAGCAATAAGGCTGATGCCGTTGAAATATTTAGAGTATTCTTTCCATCACCACCAGTTCCACATGTATCAATTACATTTCCTTCAATATTTACTGCTTTTGCTTTCTTTCTTAACACATATACTCCACCGGCAATTTCATCGGGAGATTCACCTTTATCTGAAAGTAAAATTAAAAAATCGTATATCTGATCATCTTTAGCTTGGCCAGACATTATGGTTTCAAAAACTGATTTACTTTCTTCAAAATTTAGATTTTCTTTTTTTTTTAATTTTTCTAAAAATTTTTCCATTAACCAATTTTATATTTTAAAAAGTTTTTTAGAATATTTATACCCAATCTAGTTTTAATACTTTCAGGATGAAATTGTACGCCATGAACATTGTATTTTTTATGCATAATTCCCATAATTACATTATTTTTAGTTTCAGCCGTTATTATTAAATTTTTCCCTAAATTTTTTTTATCAACTATTAAACTATGATATCGGGTAGCTTCAAATGTTTTATTTAAACCTTTTAAAATACCTTTGTTCTTGTGTTTGATAACACTTAATTTTCCGTGCATTAATTTTTTAGCGTGAATTATTTTTGATCCAAAAACTTGTCCAATTATTTGATGGCCAAGACAAACTCCTAATATTGGAATTTTAGAAGCAAAATATTTTACAATTTTTGGACAATATCCAGAATCTTTTGGGTATCCTGGACCAGGTGAAATAACAATTTTGTCAAATTTTTTTCTTTTAATTTGTTCAATCGTTATTTTATTGTTTCTATAAACTTTAACATTACACTTCAAGCTAGATAAATAATGATAAAGGTTATAGGTAAAACTGTCATAATTATCTATTAATAAAATTTTCATTTAACTTGCTGCATTGATTAGGGCTTTAGCTTTATTAACAGTTTCTTGGTATTCTTTATCGGGAATACTATCTGCTACTATTCCTGCACCTGCCTGTATATAAAATTTATTTTTTTTTACTAATGCAGTTCTTAGAGCAATGCATGTGTCAAAATCACCGTTAGAAGAAAAATATCCAATGCCTCCCGCATAAATTTTTCTTTTTGTATTTTCTAATTCATCGATTATTTCCATGGCTCTAATTTTTGGTGCACCAGAAACTGTTCC
>Ga0208132_1000426_pt1 | contig 19795 bp, 14 predicted proteins | sample ETNtaG_16_FD_185785 | JGI IMG/M metagenome (GOLD analysis project Ga0208132, IMG submission 185785) | Marine microbial and viral communities from oxygen minimum zone, Eastern Pacific Ocean - ETNP201406SV199 (SPAdes) (version 2) | ecosystem: Environmental > Aquatic > Marine > Oceanic ... | reverse complement strand
ATGGTACTGGTTGCCTCAATATAATTGGGGTGTTGTTACTGAGATCGACAGGGCTGAAGTTTACGGAGTAGCGTATAACCTTAATACCCTTGGTGTGGTATTGCTGTTTGGGATTGCATTGCCCATTATGTTTTTTGCATACGTTATTGGCAAACGACTATCTAAACCAATAGTTGATCTAACTGAGGCAACTGAAAAAATGGCCGCAGGGGATTTAACCCAAAGGGTAAACATAAAAAGGGAAGATGAGCTCGGAGTATTGGCAACGTCCTTCAATATGATGGCAAAGACTCTGGACAAAAAGTCAAGAGAGACAGAGGAATCTGAGAGGAATTACAGGGAATTATTTGATTCTCTAAAGGTCGGTATTTATCAATGTGAACCGGGAGTTGAAGGAGTGTTTACGTGGGTTAATCAAGCTTGTGCAGAGATATTTGGTTATGAATCACCGGAAGATATCATCGGTACAAAGGTAAAGGATATTTATGTAGATCAAGGCGATAGGAAAAGGCTCGTAGAAAGACTTGAAAAAGAGGGGGTCTGGAAAGACTTTACGTCCTATTGTATAAAGAAAAACGGGGAGAAATTTTACACTGAACGTACTTCCAACATGGTGAAAGATGATGACGGCGTTCCTGTTCGTATTGAAGGAGCAATAAGGGATACTACTGAGCGAAAGAGGCTGGAAGATGAGTTGCGAGAGTCTGAAGAACATAAAAGGGATTTACTCAATTCGCTTAAAGAGGGTATATACCAATGCGAACCGGGAGTTGAAGGAGTGTTTACGTGGATTAATCAAGCCGGAGCAGAGATGTTTGGCTACAAATCACCTGAAGAAATGATCGGTACAAAGGTAAAGGATATTTATGTAGATCCTGATGATAGAAGAAAACTCGTAGAGAAACTTGAAAAAGAGGGAATTTGCAGGAACTTTGAGTCCTTTTGTAAGAGGAAGGATGGCACGCGTTTCTACATGGAACGCGCCTCTCATATGATTAGAGACGAAGCAGGTAAGCCTGTTCGTATTGAAGGAATAATAAGGGATACTACAGAGCGAAAGAGGTTGGGAGATGAACGGTAAAAGAAAGCTAAAAAAAGTCAGAACGAAAAGCACTGAAGGTATTATAAATTAAAGATACGAACAAATTTTATTAGAAGTTTGTTTTTCAAAAACTTTAAATAAATAACACTACGCTAAACAAAGAGTAGGAAATTATGGGTAATTGAAATTTTAAGCATCTCTCAGTAAATAAATGCAAATTACCCTCAATAAAATGACAGATATTGGTTATATCATTTGGACTGCTTTTTGTAATTTTGCTTTTTCTTTTTACTATCAGTCTGGATTTAGCGACTCTTTGAATATTTCTAACATGTATCTTTTATTATAAAGGCTTTTCGCAAAAGAATGATAAGTTTTTTTTATTTAGGTATTATATTGTTTTTAGCCGGGGCAATTGCCTCTCTTATATTCAATCAGAGAGCGAAGGGCTTCGCATATATTCTCACATCTATAGGAGCCATATTCCTTGCAATATTTGGTGTGCTTTTGCTGTCTTCTCCGCCCGTAAACATCCTTTCGATATCAATCACCCCTATCCTTGAATTCGTATTCAGAGGGGATACTATTTCCGGCTTCTTCATTCTTGTCATATCCGTAATTACTTTTTCGGTATCAATCTATTCTGTTGGATATACAAAAGGTATGGCAAATAAAGGGGTCCTGGGATTCCTATTCAGTATCTTTATTGTGAGCATGTATGCAGTTGTCTTATCGGGAAATGTTATTACGTTTCTTATATCCTGGGAAACCATGTCCATAGTTTCTTACTTTCTTGTAGTCTTTGATACGCAAGAAAAATCTGCAAGGGCAGGTTTTATATATGCCTTGATGACTCATGTAGGAATGGCCTTCATAATTGCACTTTTCCTGATCCTTTACAAATATACCGGGCATATGGACTTTGCCGGCATAAAGGCCGCGGCAGGCAACCTTCCTGATGCTGTAAAGACTATGATATTTATCTTTGCCATCATCGGGTTTGGCACAAAGGCCGGTATTGTTCCTCTGCACACATGGCTGCCTGAAGCCCATCCTGCCGCTCCCTCCAATATCTCCTCCCTGATGTCGGGTGTAATGATAAAGGTGGGAATATACGGTATCCTGAGGATTATTGTAGATATACTGGGAGTGGGCCCGGAATGGTGGGGTACTGTCATAATCATAATCGGGGCAGTAACCTCTGTACTTGGGATTCTATATGCCACAGTGGAGCGTGATATAAAACGTCTTCTTGCCTATTGCAGTGTGGAAAATATCGGAATTATCTTACTCGGCATCGGTGCCTCAATGATACTTGCAAGTAATGGTTTGTATAAACTTTCTGCCATAGCCATGACGGCTGGGCTTTATCATACACTTAATCATGCCGTATATAAAGGGTTACTCTTCCTGAGTACAGGGTCTCTTGTACATGCTACACATACAAAGAATCTGGAAGAAATGGGAGGATTGATTAAGTTGATGCCGTATACGGCATTCTTCTTCTTAATTGGTTCGGTTTCCATATGTGCACTCCCGTTTTTTAATGGTTTTGTAAGTGAATGGCTTACCTATCAGTCCCTGCTTTCCAATTTTCAGGACGTGTCGGCCACCGCAAAGGTAGCTGCGCCACTGGGAGCGGCGGCGCTTGCCTTTTCAGGGGCACTTGCAGTTGCCTGTTTTGTGAAGGCATTCGGCATCCCATTTCTTGGTTTGCCCAGGAGTCATCACGCAACAGATGCAAAAGAATCACCTCCATCAATGATAACCGGAATGGGTATCCTTGCCCTGCTATGCCTGGTATTGGGCATATTTCCCGGTCACACAATAAAACTCTTTTCTCCTGCTGTTTCCAGCCTTACGGGTATCGAATATATGTTACCATCAGGCAAGGGTATTATACACATAAGCAAGACAGCTGTAGATCTGTCGCCCTTGGCAATATTAGTTGCAATGATTGCCATATTCGTCGCAGTAGTTGTTTTGATTCGTATCGTTGGAGGTAAAAGCAGGGTAACACATGGCGATTCCTGGGACTGTGGAATGACATCTCTGACACCAAGGATGCAGTATACGGCAACTGCATATACAAATCCTTTTAGGAGAATATTTGAGAAGATATACTTCCCGATAAGGAGCGTAAATAGTGTATATATCCTGAAGCCCCTTATTTTAAAATCAGTAAGTTACACCAATGAGATTACGCCTACTTTTGACAAGTACCTTTACAAGCCTATCACAGACTTTATCCATAGTATCGCAGGAAAGGTGAAGATGCTCCAGTCCGGATCCATTCATCTCTATCTTGGATACATACTTATAACCCTTTTATTACTTCTGTTATTCTGGTTCTGAGATGGAATACCTACAATTTGTCATAATAATAATATTTTCTCCATTGGTTCAGGGGATTATAAAGAAACTCAAGGCCAACTGCCAGGGCAGAGTGGGAGCGAGCATATTACAGCCATACTATGATTTGATAAAACTTTTTAAGAAAGAAATGGCCTTTTCCCGTGTTACGTCATGGATATTCAGAGTCACACCTTTTATCGTCTTTATCTCCACCATAGTTGCTGCCATGATGATTCCCGTAATAACTACAAAGTCTTCATTTGGCTTGATGGGAGATGTCATAGCATTAATTTACATACTTGCACTGGGAAGATTCTTTTTAGCGCTGGCTGCCCTTGACGCGGGGACTGCCTTTGGAGGTGAAGGTAGTAGCCGGGAGATGATAGTCTCAATCCTCGTCGAACCCATGATCATGCTTTGTATATTTACGGTGGCAATAACGGCAGGTTCGACAAATATAGCAATGATTGCGGAACCTCAGAATTTTATATTTTCACCGTCCCATGTACTGGCTCTGTTAGCCTTTCTGATCGCCATTATAGCAGATACCGGCAGGGTCCCTGTTGATAATCCTGACACCCACCTTGAGCTTACGATGATTCATGAAGGTATGATCCTTGAGTATTCGGGAAGGTATCTTGCGCTGATAGAATGGTCTCACTATATAAAACAGATGATTTTATTTACCCTCTTTATTGATATGTTTGTTCCTCTGGGAATTGCGCATGATACAGGAACGACAGGGCTTATTATATCATCAGGTGTATATTCATTAAAGTTGCTTTTCCTGGTTGGTTTTATGGCTGTAGTAGAATCAACAAGAGCAAAGGTGAGGATTTTCCAGATTCCTACAATTCTGGGAGGCTCATTTGTCCTTGCAGTATTGTCACTTTTAACCCTTATAATGGTAGGGAAATAAATGAAAGACTGGATTGATTTATTATACATAATGGATTTTGTGTCTATTGGAATACTTCTTACGGCTATTTCTATAAATTCTCTGGGCCGGATTGAATCCTGGATAAAGGCATACATGATCAATTCCTGGCTGCTTTCGCTCTTGATCTTTTTTGTGGCAGTTAAGAATCCGGAACACCACCTCTATCTGGCATCAACCCTGACATTTGCCTCGAAGGGCATTTTATTGCCCTTTTTCTTAAAGAGTATAGTCAGTCAGATGAAGAAAACGCATGTAGTAGAAACTTATTTAAGTACTTCCTTATCCCTGATTATTTCAGGGATCATAATCGCAATTGTCTACGTCTCACTGGGTAAGGGTATCTTTGTTACGGGTTTTTCGAGCTTTGTCCTCAAGATATCTGTCGCAGTAATATTGATTGGATTATTTATAATGATAACCAGAAAAAGCGCTATGACGCAGATCCTGGGGCTTTTATTTATGGAAAATGGAGTTTTTCTGGCAGGTTTCTCACTGACCTTTGGGATGCCTACAATCGTCGAGCTTGGGGTGGTCTTCGACCTGCTTATGATCGTGATAATAATGGGTGTCTTTATGATACAGATTAAACAAAAATTTTCATCTGAGGCTGCGGACATTGATCAGTTAACTAACTTAAAGGGATAAAGATGATAGGTTTATTGATTTTCATACCACTAATTACGGCTGCACTTTGCTATCTTGTAAAGAACAGGAGAGGTATTGAGTACATTAATCTGTTCGGCGCGGCAGCCCTGGCAATTGCCGCGATATTTCCCATAACGGCTTCGCATTCTGAGACTATATACTTCTTCCGAGAGATGTTTTTTATGGACGCCTTTTCTTCGTATTTTATGATGGTACTGGTATTTATTGCATTCGTTGCCGCAATGTATTCCATAGATTACATGGGACATGAATTTAAGGAGGGAGTAATAGGAATATCGGAACTCCGGCAGTATTATGCCTTCTTACACTTATTCATATTTTCAATGGTATTCGCAACTGTCTCAAATAATATTGCCTTTTTCTGGATGGCAATAGAGAGCACTACTCTTGTAACCTCGCTGCTTGTAGGGTTTTACAGAAGCAAGGAGTCTGTGGAAGCTGCATGGAAATATATTATACTCTGTACGGTAAGTATTACCTTTGGGCTGCTCGGTGTATTTCTCATATATTATGCATCTACCTCTGTTTATGAGGATACTTACCAAGTATCAAGACTTGGCATTATCGGCACGTTGAAATGGACAGAACTCAGGGAAATAGCACATGAAATGAATCCTGAAACCCTGAAGCTGGCCTTTATTTTTATCCTGGTAGGGTATGGGGCAAAGGCGGGTCTTGCCCCTATTCATAACTGGCTGCCGGACGCCCATAGCCAGGCGCCGACACCAATAAGCGCCCTTCTCTCCGGAGTCCTGATTAAGTGTGCCTTTTTGGGGATCGTGAGAATCGTAATCCTCGGGAATATGTCTCTGGATACATCTTATTATAATCATCTCCTCTTGATCTTTGGACTTGTATCGATGGGAATTGCCTCTGCATTTATACTCACACAAAACAATTTTAAGAGATTGCTTGCATATTCCAGTATTGAACATATCGGCATTATGGCAATCGGTATTGGAATCGGGAGTTTTTGGGGTATTTACGGCGCGTTATTACATTTGCTGAATCATGCAATTGTAAAGACTCTGCTATTCTTGTCGACAGGTCGGGTAAGGCTTAAATATAATACTACGATGATAGACAAGGTCAGGGGCTCAATAGTCGTATTGCCTGTCTCAGGTACTGTTATGTTACTTGGTGTATTGGCTATTGCAGGATGTCCTCCATTTAACGTCTTTTTAAGCGAATTTACTATACTTAAGGCCGCCATTGACAAGGGGAACTGGGTAACGTTTGCACTCTTTATTTTATTTGCTACCGTTGTCTTTGGTGGAATTTTCTACCATTTCGGGAATATGGCATTCGGCAAGCCCGGTACAGACATTGAGAAGGGGGAGAAGAAGAAAGAATATAAGATGAGCCTTATGGCCATTATCGTGCTGGCTGTCCTCATGCTTGTGCTTGGCCTCTATATCCCGGGATTTTTAGATGGAATGTTGAATAGTTCTGTAAAGATTATAACAGGAAACTGATATAAAATGACTGAAAACGAAGAATATATGGAAGTTGAACGTGATAAGTTCAGGGCCCACTGCATTTCGCTGTGTGCTGAACGTGCGGTTATGCTTCGCCTCATGTTTGCTGTAGATGAAAGGGCAACTGATGATTGTTTTAAGGTGTATGCCGTATTTTCCGGGCAAAACAAAGATACTTTTTATATCCCGTTCTTTAAGATTAAAGAGGATGATCCGAAATATCAGAGTATAACAGACTGTGTCCCTGCAGCCCACTGGTATGAGCGTGAGATAAGGGATATGTTTGGACTGATTCCGGAGGGACATCCCGACCCGCGAAGGTTGGTCTTTCACGAGTCGTTTCCTGCTGATTCGCATCCACTCAGAAAAGACTGGAAGATATCAGAAACTGATCTGAAAGAATGGGGAGAAGGGGTAATTAAAAAAGTTCCACACGACTTTCTGAAAGTTGAAGGCAAAGGGATTTGTGAAATACCTGTTGGGCCGGTACATGCAGGGATTATAGAACCGGGGCATTTCAGATTCAGCGCTGTGGGAGAAACCATAATTAATCTTGAACCGAGATTATTCTATACCCACAAGGGTACAGAAAAACTTTTTGAAGGCATGAGTTTCTTTGATGGCATAAAGCTTGCCGAACGTGTATCAGGAACTTCGTCATTCTCGCATTCAATTGCATATAGTATGGCAGTAGAAAGAATGGCAGGTATTAAAACAATAGAGAAAATAAAGGCGATAAGGACATTTCTTCTTGAACTTGAAAGGCTTTATAACCATATAGGAGATATTGGCAATATGTGCGCAGGCACCGCACTAATGGTGGGACAGGCAAAGGGGGCATTTATAAAAGAGACACTTTTGCAACTTAACGAGAGATTGACGGGAAGTAGATTCCTGAGAGGAATAAATACGATCGGAGGTGTAACAAAAGATGTTTTTTTACAGAAATTTGAAATTTCAGAGACAATAGATATGGTTGAAGAGGAATTCAAAAACCTTCTTAAGTTACTCCTCGGACAGTCTATTCATGTTGAAAGACTTACGGGCACAGGAAGGCTGCCAAAAGAGATAGCTGCAAAGTTAGGTGTTACCGGCGTTGCCGCGAGGGCATCAGGACTCAGTGATGATATAAGAAAGTCTCATCCACATCTCTTTTATTACAAACTTGATCTTAAGACACATACGCGTACAGAAAGCGATGCTCTTGCCAGAATGATGCTCAGGGCAGATGAAATAGAATGCTCCCTCTCTTTAATCAGGGCCTTGGTGAGAAGACGTTATTATGGCAACATATGTATGGAAGTAGGTGAAATACCCCCGGACTCATTTGCCCTTGGTTATACAGAATCCCCCAGGGGCTCTCTGTTTTACTGGGTTAAATCCGATCAGGATGGTAAGCCTTCCAGGGTGAAATTGAGATCTCCATCTTACTGCAACTGGCCGGCAGTGCCTTTTGCTATACCCGGCAATATAGTACCGGATTTCCCACTGTGCAATAAGAGCTTTAATCTCTCTTATTCAGGTTGTGACATGTGATAGATGATTTGTTACCTTTTTAATTATTAAGGAATACATTAATGTGGTTAGAAATTTTAAATAATGTAAGAAGCAGGAAAAAGGCGATTAAGTTCCCCAAATCTTTTCAAACATCGCCTGATGAAGCAATAGGAACAGTTGCACCGGTGAAAAAGATGAACAAAATCTTTGGCAAGTCGCTGAAGATAAGACAGGTAGACGCAGGTTCATGCAATGCCTGTGAATGGGAATGTATAGCTCTTACAAATCCAGTTTATGACGTTCAAAGGTTTGGTGTTGACGTTGTGGCATCCCCAAGACACGCTGATGTGGTACTCGCTACAGGACCCGTATCAAGGCAGATGGAACTTGCCCTGAAAAAGACATATATTGCAATGCCGGAACCAAAACTTGTCATTGCCTGCGGAGATTGTGCAATTGATGGAGGTGTATATAAGGGAAGCTATGCGACAAGGGATGGTGTCAGCAATGTAGTACCGGTTAATTGCCATATTCCCGGATGTCCCCCATCACCAGAAACAATCATTAAAGAGTTGTTGAAATTAATGAAAAACATCAGTAGTAGATCGTAGTCCGCCCAAAGGGAGTTAATTTAAATTTCAAAGTTACCTCTACTATAAATTGGGAATGTTTCCTCTAGCTGTCAGACTGGATCAAATGATGTTTTCGCATTTTAGTCAGGAGTGAAACATACATGTATTTAATCACATTCCAAATCCTACTTGCGTTCACAGCATGCGTGTTTTTCATGTCCAAAAGGCACATGTCGAGCTTCGGGTTGCTTATACAACTTGGATTAGCCGGCATAACAGGATATTGGTCAGTTGACGTCCTGATTCATGGAACAGTCTTTGAACGTGAACTCCTGATCAACTTCTGGGGCAGCCCACTAGAGATCAAGGTGGATAGCTTGAGCGCGTTCTTCATCCTTGTGCTGAATTTCACCTTGCTGACTGGCGCCATCTATTCAAAAGGATATCTAAAACCGTACATCAACGAAAAGAACCACATTGAGTTTGGGCTTCATTATTTCAGTCTTATCTGGCTGCACATATCCATGTTGCTGGTGTGTATGCTGCGTGACGGGCTCGCTTTTCTGGTGGTATGGGAAATGATGTCGGTTTTTTCGTTTCTTCTTGTAATCTTTGAATCTGAAAAGAAGGAAACAGTTAAAGCCGGAATTAACTTTCTTCTGCAGATGCATATTGGTTTCGTGTTTATTATGGCAGGGTTCATTCTTGCGTTTGTGCAAACAGGTGCTACATTTTCATTTGATGGGTTATCTGTTTATTTTGAAGAACACCACTCTTTTCCTCTTTTCCTTCTCTTCTTTGTGGGGTTTGGTATCAAGGCAGGCTTTATCCCTTTTCACACATGGCTGCCTCTTGCCCACCCCGCGGCGCCGTCCCACATTTCAGGTATTATGAGCGGCGTGATTATAAAGATGGGGATTTACGGCATCCTCAGGGTACTCACCTATATTCACACAGATTTACTGGGCATAGGAATCTTTATACTGATAGTTTCTGTGATTTCCGGACTACTCGGTGTTATGTATGCTATTGTGCAGCACGATCTAAAAAGATTGCTGGCCTATCACAGTATCGAAAATATCGGGATAATAGGAATTGGAATTGGAATTGGCCTGATCGGCATTGCGAAGGATATTCCAATACTTGCGGTACTAGGATTCGCCGGTGGAATCTTACATGTATTAAACCACTCTCTGTTCAAATCGTTGTTGTTTTACTCAGCCGGTTCAGTTTATATGAGGACCCACACAAGGCACCTTGAACATTTAGGTGGATTAATAAAGAAAATGCCAAAAACGGCTTTCTTGTTTCTGCTGGGGGCATTAGCAATCTGCGGATTACCACCGTTCAATGGCTTTATTTCAGAGTTTTTGATCTACTCCGGTTTATTTAAAGGATTACAAACTTCAAGCCTTCAAACAAACTTTATTATCCTGGGCACCGCTATAGGCCTTACCTTGATTGGAGGGCTGGCCATTTTCTGCTTTACTAAGGTTTTCAGCATAGTGTTTTTAGGTACCCCAAGGTCCGGATCATCTGAAAAGGCGAAAGAGGTTGACGGCGGCATGATCCTGCCTAAAATTCTTGCAGGCATTTTGATTGTGGCTATTGGAATTTATCCCGTATTCTTTGTTAAAATGGTTGGCAAAGTGGTCGAGTTGTATGTGAGTGATATTTCATTGATAATACAGAGTACTTCATACATGTCCAAAATCAGTTACTCCTCCCTGGTATTTATACTGCTGATCACCATTCTCTGGTTCATACGCAGGGCACAGCAAAAGAGAGTGCATGTTGAACATGGGCCGACCTGGGGTTGTGGCTATTCCGGAGCTGACCCGGCAGTTCACCAATATACAGCTACTTCATTTGCCGACAATTACAGGGAACTGGCCCCGCCCATTATTAAGGTAGGCAAACATTTTGAATCCTTGAAAGAGGAGGAGATCTTTCCACAGCCAAGAAGTTTTAAAACAAAAACCGTTGATATGATTGAGAAAAATATATTTGAAAAACCGATAAGGAAAATAATTAACTGGATGGAGAAAGCGGCAATCTTCCAAACCGGGAATTTGCAGCATTATATCATGTATGCCTTTATGTTTATGGGGCTAATGTTTTGGTTAACCATTTTTAAAATTATATAAATATGAATACACTGGGGTTTGTATTAGCTATTGTTTCCAGCCTGTTAATACCGGGAATTATTTCCATTACCAAGGCAAAAATGAGCGGCAGGAAAGGGCCTGGTATTTTTCAGCCCCTGTTTGATGTTGCAAGGTTGATAAGAAAAGGCAGTGTTTACAGCTCCACCACTAGTGTAATTTTCCAGATTGGCCCTGTTATCTATTTTGCCTCTATTGTTGTAGCACTACTCTTTGTACCCTTTGGGCAATACAAAGGGTTATTGTCTTTTGACGCTGACTTTGTATTCTTTGCCTACCTGCTTGGAATTGGCAAATTCATGATGATAATCAGCGCCATGGATACGGGTAGCGGGTTTGAGGGGATGGGCGCCAATAGGGAAGCATTGTATTCCATGCTGGTAGAACCTGTTTTTTTCATTCTGATGGGTTCACTTGCCCTGCTTACACACTATTCCTCCTTTTACGACCTGTTTGTACATATACATTATGATTCCTACTTGACGTATTTGGTTGCTGCGCTTGGAATTTACCTGCTTCTGCAAATTGCTATGGTAGAAAACAGCCGTTTGCCGATTGATGATCCTAAGACTCATCTTGAACTTACTATGATACATGAGGTGATGGTGCTGGATAACAGCGGATTTGACATGGGTCTTATTAACCTGGCAACAGGATTAAAATTTGCTCTGTATGGAGGATTAATAGCTAACTTTATTTTTCCTGTTGAGTGGCCTTTATATGCTCAAATAGTCTTATTTATCATGGTCAACCTGCTGTTTGCAGTAGCTGTTGGCCTTCTGGAATCTTTCAGGGCCAGGAATAAACTGGCAAAGAACCCGAAGTGGATATTAGTACTCTCTTCTATTTCGCTGATAGTGTTTCTATGTGCTATCGAAATAACTCAAAAGCTTTTATAAAATAATAACCTATGGCTTTTTTATTAATTATACTGTTTGAGTTGTCTCTTCTATATCTGGCGTTTACCGAAAGAGTAAAGCGATTCTTATTCATACTCATGGCTCAGGGGCTCTTACTCTTTGGAATTGCTTACCTGCACCTCAAACAGGTAGACACACTGGAATTTACCTTTATCTTGACGGAGACCATAATCATTAAAGGCCTGTTAGTGCCTATATTCCTTAATCGATTGCGGAAAAGGAACAATTTTGAAAGACTTGCCCATAGCAAATTCCCCTCTTTTGTTTCAATACTGGCGGTATCAGCTGCCATCGCCTTCGGATTTCTGCTAGGCGAAAGAATGCATGACAACGACCTGCAATCCAAATTCTTTTCAGCATCTATAGCTGCCATAATAACAGGGATCTATTTTGTGATAATCCATCGAAACATTCTCACCCATTTAATAGGATACCTGATAATGCAAAATGGAGTATTTCTGTTATCTCTTGCGGTTGGAAACGAATTTCCCTTGATAGTGAATACTGCAATCTTACTGGACATATTCGTTGGGGTACTTGTGCTGGGAATATTTGTTAACCGCATAGGCGACAGGTTTCAACAAATGCATATTGATGAGCTTGCCCAATTAAAGGATTAAATTATGATTGTAGCCTATTTATTATTAGCTGTTGTAACCGGTGGAGCAGTTTATTGTTTCAGGAACAGGGCTGCCACTCTGTTTTTTATATTGTTGTTTCTTGTCGGCCAGACGGTTTTAACTGTCTATGCTTTTTGTCACTTAAATGAAAGGGATTCAACATATTTTACGTTTGATTCCCTTGGCGTTATCCTTTCTTTCGTTCTTGCATTACTGAGTTTTGCCTCTTTTTATCACAGTTATATATATCTGGAAAGACATTCAGATACTAAACGAAATAAGAGTTTCTACTATGCAGCGCTGATTATGCTTAGTGCTTCCTTGAACGGGGCGTATTTTGCGGATCATCTTGGGACATTATGGTCATTTATTGAGGCTACAACGTTGTGCGTCGCAGTACTAATATACCATGATCGTACTAATCATGCTTTAGAGGCAACATGGAAATATGTTTTCATCAGTTCTATAGGGCTTGCCATTGCCCTTGTTGCCATATTATGCATTAGTATTGCATCCAGCAAAGAGGGTGTGTCCGACTTAAACTTAAGCAGCATTGTTGCACATGCACAAGGAATGGATACTACATGGATCAAGATTGCTTTTATTCTTTCGCTGGCAGGCTTCAGCGCCAAGATGGGTTTGTTTCCTCTGCATGCGATATGTGTGGATGCCCACACTGTTGCCCCGGCACCGATAAGCGCATTTATTTCCACTACATTGATGAATGTGGGTTTCCTGGGGATTTACCGTATGTACTGTATTGTAGCACAAACCGATGCGCTTCCATGGGCAAACAGAGTACTGATGATAGTTGGCATTATTTCCATGACATTGTCTGCAGTCCAACTGCTCAAGATTAAACACTTTAAGCGCATGTTTGCTTTTTCCAGTATGGAACATATGGGCATTGTTGCCCTGGCCCTTTCAGCCGGAGGTATTGGGTATTATGCTGCCATTTTACATATAGTGCTTCATTCATTTGCCAAGGCCGGTTTGTTTTATCAGATAGGCCAGGTTTACAGTGTTTACCGCAGCCATTTGATTAAAGAGAGTGGCAATTACATGAAGCTGAACCCTTTAGGGGCGTTAGTGATCATACTGACATTTATCAGCGTTACCGCAATACCTCCTTCCGGTCTTTTCATATCGGAGTTTATGATGTTTAAATCATTGTTTGCAGGAGAACATTATTTTGTTGCAATTGTAGCCTTGTTTCTGCTGACAATCATCTTGTACGTCATTGGAAAGTGCCTGATGCACTTGCTTTACTTCAAGGGAGAAGGAATTGCTACGCTTAAACCGGTTAAATTAAATAACCTTGAAACCCTTTCACAATTCGTTCTTTTAGGATTGATCTTTTATCTTGGAGCAAACCCCCCTGTATTCTTTACAGATTTAATAACAGGAGCTACGGCAATATTAAAATAACTGCAATGACTGAAGATATAGAAAATACCTTAAAAATAAAGAATGGACAGGCGGTTAGCCTTTCTAAAATTCCGGTGCTTGAATATCAGGAATTTTATGCTCTGGTGCTGGATTTACTGCAGACGGAAGATGTCCATTGCGTGAATTACTATGCCTTTCCACATAATGATAATCTGAGATTTATATGCTGTCTGGCTGACGACCGTACACAAGATATTTATCTGTTATCACATATAATGACTACCGGCAGAGGGTTACTGAAATTAGAATCACTCACTAAGTATATTGGTACATTGCACATTTTCGAACGTGAAATATGGGAAAATTTCGGAATTGAATTTGAGGGTCACCCCTGGCTGAAACCTGTAAGATTTCCACATAACAGATATAACGGGAATTTAAAGGTTAATGATTATCCGTTTTATAAAATAGAGAGTGACGAACTACACGAAGTTGGTGTAGGCCCTATCCATGCCGGTGTGATAGAACCGGGGCATTTTCGATTTACCTGTAATGGCGAAATGGTATTGCATCTTGAAATTCAGCTCGGCTGGCAGCACAGGGGAGTAGAACACCTTTTACTTGAGAAACCAAAACTGCTGCAAAGAACCGTACTGGCAGAAAGCATTGCCGGAGATACAACCATAGGCCATACACTCGCATTTGCACAAGTAATGGAGGGGCTGTCCGGTATTTCAGTAAATAGTCGTTTAGACGCTGAACGTACCATAGCACTTGAACTTGAGCGGATTGCAGTGCATACAGGCGACATAAGCGCTCTGTGTACCGATGTGGCCTATCAGTTGGGTACTGCAGTTTTCGGCGCTTTGAGAACACCGCTTATCAATTACACTCAGACCTGGTGTGGTAATCGTTTTGGCAAAGGGCTGATACGCACAGGAGGCAGCCATTATTCCTTAACTGATGAGCTTGTTCAAGAACTCAGGAATTTACTGGATGATTTTGAATGGCGTTTCAAAGAAATGGCAGATAAAGCATACTCATTGGTAAGCGTAGAAAACAGGTTTGATGATATAGGTATTGTAACCAACAGACAGGCTAAGCTAATAGGAACTGTTGGGATGGCGGCGAGGATGTCCGGAGTGAAACGTGATATCAGGCACAGTCATCCGTTTGCGTCTTTCAGTGACATTCCATACGTTCCGGTTATGCTTGAAAAAGGAGATGTGTACGCCCGGTATTATTTGCGCAGACTGGAAATAGAAGAGTCAATTAATTACATAAGAAAGGTTTTAGATGAAAAGAGTTGTTTTCTTTCAGAGGCTCTCCTTCCTGTTCCTGAAACGAATCTTAACCTTTCGCCTGTGTCAATATCAGTTTCCATGGTTGAGGGATGGAGGGGCGAGATATGCCACTGCGCAGTTACAGATGAGCAGGGAAAAATAATGCATTACAAGGTTAAAGACCCCTCTATGCACAATTGGAAGGCACTTGAACTTTCGCTGCGGGACCTTGAAATATCGGATTTCCCAATAAACAATAAAAGTTACAACCTCAGTTATTGCGGACATGATCTATGATTAAAGAAACTCAAATATTAACCCATCACGGCAGACAATACATTCCTGACCTAACCGAAGCATGTGTCCCGGCCCCGTTCAGGGGGAGGCCGGTCATAAGCAGTGCAGAAATAGATGTTAAGGCGCTGATGGAATTGTGTCCTACAGGCGCAATCTCAAAAAATCCAGTTTCAATTCATCTGGGAAGATGTCTGTTTTGTGGCGAATGCGAATTAGCCTTTCCTGAAAAGATAAGATTTACAAACGATCACATAATGGCCACGAATGACAGTAAAAAACTAGTGGTTAGGGAAGGTGAAGAAGGAAGGATTTTACTGGATCCTGATATGATAAGAGAAGAGATTAAACGTGTCTTCAATAGGTCGTTGAAGTTAAGACAAATCTCCGCGGCAGGGGATAATAGTTGTGAACTTGAACTGGGGGCATGCGGTAATCCTAATTTTGATATGGGACGTTTCGGACTTGAGTTTGTAGCATCGCCAAGGCATGCTGATGGTATTGTGATTACGGGGCCGATCTCAGAAAACATGGCCGAAGCTGTACAGATTTGTAACGCAGCAGTACCTTCACCAAAGATCGTGGTTTTGTGTGGAGTGGATGCTATCAGCGGTGGAATTTTTACAGGAAGCCGTGCCCTTAACAGAGAATTTCTACAAGAAGTCCATATAGATCTATATGTACCAGGCAACCCACCCCACCCACTGACTTTTATCAATGGGATATTAGAATTAACAAGAGTGAAACACCTCATACAATAAATTACCGTATATTAATCAGTTGCTGTCAAAGCGGATATTAGGCGTAACTTCATGGATTAAGACCCTACCTTCAAGACCAAGTTTAACGATCCGTTCTTGAATTTCCTGAGTAATTTCGGGGTTTTTTTCTATTATTTTATAAACAGGATGATCAATAAGGACAATGAAAAAGGGATTTTCTTTGCTAAAATTATCACCCCGACCATGGATACTGAAAACAATAGACAAATTAATTTCAATGCGATTATAAATGTTTTCCCAATTAGAAAGAAAAGGATACTTATATAAAAAAAGGCGCTCATTATATGAGCGCCTTTTTTATTATCAGATTATTACGGGAAAACTGCTTCCGTAACGAAAACTTGTTTAATAATTTAATTCTTTTATATTCGACTTCCTTTTGTTGCCTGCAAGAGAAGGAGCTGTTGGTTTATCGCCTCCGCTGCTACCTTCACTCTGGTTACCTGCCTGCTCAATAATCTAACTCCTTCGCACTAGCTTTCCCTTTGCCTGCAGGAAAAGAAACCGGATTTCCACTTTCAGCAAGTGCTTTTTCTATGGCAGCCGCTCTGCGCATACTCCTCGCTTCACTTTGTACATTTCCAAGTTCCTGTAACATAGGCGACTGTCCCCACCACCACATGACGTCCTGCTGAACGTGTGCATAACCTTTATATCCCTGAAGCTTATACCAGAACCACATCTTGGCATAAGACGTCTCTATATGTGTGGGGTTTCCATCTCCCTGATAAAACATGGCATAGACACCAAGGATAGGCCCGATGACGGGTATTTTACCTCCGGTTGTCTTGAACGCATTCCAGACTCCTTCTCCGAGAAGTTCTGCAGGTAATATATCGGCAAGCCAGTCACCGCCCGGATAGATATCACGATCTGCAGGTGATGGATAAAGCATGTCGTCTGCAATAAGATCATCTATGACCTTTTGTGCCTGATCCGTCAGCTTATTTGCCTGAAACATGTAATCGTCCATTTGTGTAAGCCAACCTGCTGCAAAACGTGGACTATGGCAATTACTGCACATCTCTATCCATTTGTCTCTCTTGTCCAGGTTTTCATCAGAATAGATGTCTATCTTATCAGGTATAATCTTTATCCCGTAAGGATAATCCTTTAGAGAAGATTCATACTCGATGTTTGAAGGAGGAACCGTACCCATTCTCCATATACCCTTTGAAACGAAATTGTGCGTGAAAGTTCCACCACCCTGGTACATGTGGCAGAACTGACAGGTCGGTGTGCGATATTCCTCACCAACCATGACATGCGCAAGTGGTTTATCAAAGTTGTAGTGTTCCTCTTCCAGCTCATAAATAATCCCGTGTTTTGATTCACCGTATGACTCTGCATCCGGATGATCAGGTCCCATGTGACAAGACATACATGCCTGGGGTCTTCTTGCCTCAGCTGCAGAGAACGAATGCCTTGTATGGCATGGATCACATTTATCTGTGGCGCCGTGGCACATGTCACAGCCCGCATTACCTGCCAGCAACCCTCTCCTGTAAGACTCCTGATACCAGGGTACCAGAACATTTGATTCAAGTGTCTGAATGTGATTCGGCCTGCCGTGGTTCTTCTCACTGGCAAACTCAGTAACCTGTCTCGCATGACATTCGCTGCAATCTCCTGCTGTGGGCAGTCTGATCTGCTTTTTCTCCGTATCGACATGACAATCGAAACAATCTACCACCGAGATCTCTTTCCCTATGCTATCCTCTATGATCTTGGTCTTACGCGCAATTATAGGCGTCTTCCTTGGATTGTAATGAGCAGAGGTTTTCCAATCTTCGATGGCTCCCGTATTTATAGTTTCATGGCACCTTATACACAGATCCCTGCGTTCCTTCTCTATAAATAATGAATGATCCATACGGGTAGGTGGTTCATAGTGTCTCCCCGGATACATATACATATTCATAAATAGTGGTTTGTAATGGTCTTTAAACAGACCTGAACCCTCTTTCAGACCAACATTGTCAGCGAAAACGCTCTTATACCAATCAGGAAATCCTTCGTAAATGTCTACCTTTCGTGGTACGTACGGTTTCTTCTCCTCTTCATGTGCCTGGGCAACTCCGGAAAAAAGGATGGCCATAGTAAACAGGCATGCACTAAAGAAAAACCGTAAGTTTTTTACATAGTTCATAACACACATTCTCCTTTTAATTAATTTTGAAAAAAACTATACTGTTGGTTTTATTCTTTATGCCCATGCTCTTCTTTTTGTTCGGCAAGGGATTTTACAAAATGTACCAGGCTCCAGCGATCCTCGTCTGAAAGTTCATTGGCAAAGGATGGCATTGGTGTGCCGTTCATGCCAGTTGAAAACCTCAGATAGATATCTCGGCTTGCAGCACCTCCCTTAAATTTGTTTGCCCTTGTAAAATCATAGGCTTGTATAGGGACCTCCCATTCGTCTGCCAGATCATAACTGCTGGGCCCATCCCCGTGTCCGTTTTCTCCATGGCACTTCCAGCATTCTTTCTCTTCGTAAAGCTTTTTACCCCTCGCAATACTCTGTTGACTCGATGGAACCTCCCTTCCAATGGCTATAGGAGATTCTGGGTCTCTGTATTGCCATGCCTCCGAAAAGCTCTTTAAAACGGGAAGTATTGACTTGATTTGATCTAATTCAAGTATATCCCACGGTATCATGGAAGTTCCATGGATCCCGACAGAAATTACATGAATAAGATCTGCATCTGTAGGTAAAGAACCGGTAGCATTGGTTCTTATCTTGTATTGGCCTTTGGTGAAATCCCTGGGTTTTGGGTAAAGGGCATGTGCCAGCTCGCCATATCCATCACCTTCCTCCCCATGACATGCTGCACAGTATTTAATGTAAACGTCCTTGCCCTTCTTAAATTCTTCCTCAGAAACAGGCTTGAGCTTACCTTGTGCCATTACTATATTGCCAAGGCATATCGTAGTCACAAAAACAGCAATGATTATGCCGGATAGAATATTCCTCCAGCACAGATTGATACTCTTGCTGACCTCCTTCTTTCTACCTGTATATCCCATATATCATTCCTCCCTAAAACTTTTTAAAAAACTTACATCATTTAGTAAATTGAATACACGCCAACACTCACATCCTTACTTTTAAATGCCTTTAACTATACATCAAATTTTCCCTGCCTGGATTGTGTAAGCATGCAATAAACAGTCAAAATTAATTAAACTCCCTTTAGTGCCATATTATCATCTTATAAGAAACTTAAACATAAAACTGTATAAAACCTTATAATTAGTGAGGATGTTATGTTGCAATCGTAGTACCAACATCATTCAAAAAGCAAAACAACCACTTTATTTTCTAAATATTACATTTAATCATTTATAAACATAGGAGATAGAGAAATTTCATAAATTTGCAGTTTCTTAATCTTTAATGTAATACTTGACAGAATGTCATCCCCAAATCAGAAAAGTGAATTACTCGACGACACAATGTCTTTTCAATTTCTAAGTGGTTTTCTTCAATTTTGTAAGCTAGGTAGGGTTTATATATTAAAAAGCCTCCTTTGTAAATAGTGCAAATACTCTATATTAACAAAAACAAGGCATTATATATGATTCAGGAATTAAAAGAACGCAAAGGATTCTCCAAGCAGAGGCCAAATAGTGAGATTGCCCTGATGGTATTGAGCAGAGCACTTAAAAGTGAGGTTAAAAAATATAGAAATGATACCTAGAAAATAACGGTAAATAAAAACTAAACGTTTTCTATTAAAACATGGTATTTTTTGAAAAATAAATGAGTACGGGGGTAAATGTGACCGGAGC
>Ga0208132_1000406_pt1 | contig 20446 bp, 23 predicted proteins | sample ETNtaG_16_FD_185785 | JGI IMG/M metagenome (GOLD analysis project Ga0208132, IMG submission 185785) | Marine microbial and viral communities from oxygen minimum zone, Eastern Pacific Ocean - ETNP201406SV199 (SPAdes) (version 2) | ecosystem: Environmental > Aquatic > Marine > Oceanic ... | reverse complement strand
CTGCTCCAGGGAAAAATGGAAGAATCTTTCAAGTACTATAATAAGGCTCTTGCAATCAATCAGGACGAACACATGGCACGAATGGGCCTTGCCACAATATTCATAGGATTAAAGGGCTACGAAAACGCTATAGAACAATATAACATTGTAATCAAAAAGATACCCACTTTTATAAGGGCCCGTCAAAACCTGGCCGCACTCTATCTTCAAATAGGCAGGTTTCAGGATGCAATCGTACAATCCGGCGAAATCCTGAATATCGACCCAAAGATAGCTCCTGTATATCTGATCCTGGCCAGATCTTATTCCTACTCCGATAATCTTGACGATGCTATTAAAAACATTAAAAAGTTTATAGATCTACAGGAATCTTCCTATGAGGGACATTACCTCCTGGGAATTTTCCAGATGGCAAGCGGAGATAATGAATCTGCTAAGAAAGCGTTAGAAAAGGCCGGGAGCATAGATGCTGAGAAAGGCAATATAATGGTCGCAAACGCTCTAATTAATCACATCGAAGGTAACTACAACACGGCAGAAACCTTTCTTCAGAAGGCACAAAGCTTAACCCGGGAAATCAATAACCAGATAATCAACATATTCTTAACAAACCTTTACCTGTCGCAGGAAAAACACGCACCATCAAAAGAGAGTTTAAATATATCCGGCGGTTTTATAGATGGATTCAGGCCTGACAACCTTGATCTAAAATCTGACAGCAAAACAAGCCAGTCTTTCACCCACACAAACCTTGCGATCTTTTTCTACCTTAACAAATGGTATGACAAGGCAATCAAGACGTGCGACACCGCATTAGCAATCTATCCGGACAATCCTATTACTCTGTATGTAAAGGGTAAATCACTTATAGATAAAAAAGATTATAATCAGGCCCTTTTGCAATTTAAGAAGATCGTTGAAATACAACCTGACTTTTTATCTCCGCATTATGATTTAGCAAAACTCTACCTTATAATAGGTGACAATGATAAAGCTATTGAAGAATACAAGAGAACAGCAGAGTTAGACCCAAAGGATGCATCAGTCCATCTCTCTATAGGAAATATATATACCAGGCTGGGGAAAAATGATGAAGCTTTAGCTGAATACAAACAGGTCCTGACTCTGGCACCTGATTCTCCGGTTGGATACAATGAACTGGCTTATATCTATGCAGAAAGTGAAACCAATCTGGACCAAGGTCTGGAATATGCACTAAAAGCGGCCAAGTTAGCCCCAAAGGATGCATCGATACTGGATACGTTAGGCTGGGTACACTTTAAGAAAGGCAATTTTGAAAAAGCTATCGAAGGCCTGAAATCTTCAGTCGAATTAAGACCAAATTCACCAACAATAAGATACCACCTTGGAATGGCACTTTATAAAAACAGTGATCTCAACAACGCCTTAAATGAATTCAGGAACTCTCTAGCAATCTCGGTAAGATTTAATGAATCATCACAGTCTAAGGAAATGATTAGATTGATTGAAGGCCAGTTGGGTCAAACAAAATAAGAATACTTGTACAGGACTTCATGAATCACCTCTACAAAAATTCTAGCTTTAAAAAAATAATATAGTTAATATGAGAAAATACCTGCTACATGTCTTAATCATATCATTTGTATTCTTTCTAACACCTACTACACAGGCAGCATCAGACGTGGAAACGACTATAGATGAAGACAAACAGGCAGCAAAAGAAAATCCTGATGATGCAACAGTTTATTTTGATCGCGGTGTTGACTATCTCAAATCAGGCATGTATAAAGAGGCGATTGAGGAATTTAAGCAGGCAACAGAGATCGACCCTGATTATGCAGAGGCTCATAAAACTCTCGGCTACGTCTATTTAAATTTCTACATGAATAAAGAGGCAATTGAGTCGTTAAAGCAGGTAGTAAGGATTAACCCTGATGCAACATCTCACTATAATCTTGGTTTTGTCTATGACAGATCAGGCATGTATAAAGAGGCGATTGAGGTATACAAGCGTGCAATATTTATTAACCCTGATTATATAGATGCTTATAATTATCTTGGTAAGGCCTATGGTGAACTGGGCATGTATAAAGAAGCGATTGAGGTGTTAAAGGTTGCAATAGAGAGAGACCCAGAACATGCAATGTCTTATTATAATCTCGGCATTCTTTATAATTCATCAAACGATAAAGACTCTGCCTTAGAGCAGCACGAAATACTAAATGGACTTGGCTTCGATCTGGCAGATAAACTGTTTGGATTAATCAGAAAATAATTCAGGGGGAAGAGATCCTGCCTCAAACCACGTCTTACCCGCCACACTACTCGTCGGGCAGGCCTGCCAAACAAACCATCGCCAGCCCGGAAGACTTGGTCGGAAGGGGGGCTGGTGGCCGTGCAGAAAGTGCCTGAAGTTGGAGTTGCTTCCAGGTGCAGGCCGGTTATTTGGAATATACTTGACACTTTAAAAACGTTTTTTATATAATCTTGCCCTTGTTTATAACGTATCTGAAAATTCTATAACATTTCGAATGAATTTGCCCTTCAGGTCAACCATGCGGGTAATCATACCGATAGCATTTATAGATACTCCAGAATATAATTGGTTTGAGGCGGCATGGCCAAGTGGACTAAGGCAGTGGATTGCAAATCCATTATCCAGGGTTCGAATCCCTGTGCCGCCTCCATTTCTTTGAGAGATTTAATGGGCGGGTGGTGGAATGGCAGACACGAGGGACTTAAAATCCCTTCCTCGCAAGGGGGTGAGGGTTCGACTCCCTCTCCGCCCATTTCTTAATTCCTTAGCAGTTTTTTTTAGAAAAGCTTAATGCAAGCTATTTCCTGCTAACTATAAATAGCTTTCTCACGTGCGATACGTTTAAGTTCCTGAGTGTAAAAGAGTTCGTCCTGATCTCCTGATTCAGTGCCTCCGCCAACATTTTCCAGCTGTTTATTCAGTCTGGCTATTTTCCCTGTAACCCGTTCTACCTCTTCGATATCCTCACTTTTCCTCCCACTTGCCTTTTCTATCTTCCCTTGCACGTTACCCTTTCCTTTCAGTTCAGCAAGTTTTGCCCGTGCATTTCTAATCTCTTCAATATCTTTATTTTTAGACGCGCCCTTCCCCTCTGATTCATTGCCGGCTTCAATTTCACTAATCTTCTGTTCTAATTGCGAGGTAAACTCTTTTACTTCAGCATCTGAAAACTTTCCCACCTCACGTATATGTTTATCCACATATTCATTCATCTTGTTAAGACCTGCGCGAAGTTTTTCAATCTCTGAAATATAGCGCTTAATTGAATCAGTATATTTCCTCTGTCCTTTAAAACTTTTCAAATTTATAAGTTTATCTTTCCACCGAGAGACATCTCCCAAAAGTATCTCTATCTCACTTCTTACCAAATTCTTCTCATGAATGTCCTGCTTTAGTTTTTTCTCAATAATTGTATCTGTCATATTCCCCTCCATTCTCAAACCGGGTTTAATTTTGCTCCGGACAATTCAGATTAAACATTCAAACTAACTCAATATCATCCTCGCCCATATGACGTTCGCAATAGTGACACCTTATCCTTATCGGGTTTTTATTTATTACATGAAATTTGCTTTGTACATTCTGATGATTGCTGACACAATTCGGATTAAAACATTTCAGGAATTCTTCTATGGAATCAGGTATGGCAACTTTAAACTTTTCTACAACTTCAGAATCCTTGATAATATTAACAGTCGCATCCGGAGCAATTAATGAGATCTTATTTACTTCCTCCTGAGTAAGGAGCTTTCCCTCAATCTTTATAATACCTTTACTGCCCAGCTTCTTACTCGATAAATTATACCCGATCAGTACTACCTGATCTATACCCTGGATGTTCAATATATTGGCAACTTTGAAGGTACTTCTACTTGCAATCTGGTCGATAACCGTACCTTCTTTAATTGCTGAGACTTCATATTTCTTCATTGTATGGCACCCAATACCGTAGCTAAAAGTGTTTCTCTTACCGGAATACCACTATGAGCCTGCTGAAAATACACCGCATAGCTTGTATCGTCCAGGCTTTCATCCATCTCATCTACACGTGGCAGGGGATGGAGTATCTTAAGATCGCCCTTAACATCTAACTCATCCATAACGGATTTACTGAGTTTGTAAACACCTCTTACTTTTTCATACTCTACCGGGTCTGAAAACCGCTCCTTCTGTATCCTTGTACAATAAAGAATATCAAGTTTGCTGCTTACTTCGTCTAGAGACTCCACCTCATGATATGTGACATTTCTTGATTCCAGCTCTTCCAGGTAATCTTTAGGAATCCTGAGACTTGGTGGTGAAATAAAGTACATCTCGGCACCAAAATTGGACATCGCATATGCCAGTGAGTGTGAGGTCCTGCCGTATTTCAGGTCTCCCAGAAACCCGATTGACAGGTTCTCAAGTCCACCTTTCACCTTTTTTATAGTATAAAGGTCTACAAAGGTCTGGGTTGGATGTTGACTTGCCCCATCACCGCCATTAATAACCGGTATGCTTACGGAATCAGCCGTTAGCCTGGAAGCACCTTCAAGGAAATGCCTTAAAACAATAATATCACAATAACCCTCAATAATCTTGACGGAGTCCCTTAATGATTCCCCCTTTACAGTAGAAGTTGTGCCCAGTTCATCAAACCCGACAACCTGTCCGCCAAGCCGTTTCATTGCCGTTTCAAAACTCAATCTCGTGCGCGTTGAAGGCTCAAAGAAAAGATTTGCAAGCACCTTCCCCTTTAAAATGTCAGAACTACCTTCTTCTTCCATCCTCTTTGATATATCAAGAATGTATAATATTTCTTCTTTTGTGACGTCCAGGATGGAAATTATGTCTTTGTTTTTTAAGCTAATCATTACTCTACGTTAACCTGTTTACTGGTAATTGCTTTAAGATATTATCAAAGAGGGTCTGACATAACAAGAAAAAACCCCTGGAAAGTTGTGGCAAGTAGTGTCCTTCGCAACATTTACATTCAAATTATATTGATATAATCATGAGGGTCTGTTATATTAAATTTTTGACTTTTTTTAAAGATATGAAATATTGCATCATCATTCCTGACGGAATGGCCGATTATAAACTGGAGAAACTCAGCAACAGAACACCACTGGAGGCGGCAAGAACACCTAATCTAGATAATATAGCATCCGGTGGAGTACTCGGACTTGTCAGCACCGTACCAAAAGGATTCAAACCGGGAAGTGATATTGCCATCCTTTCAGTATTAGGTTACGACCCGAGTGTTTACTATACAGGCCGTGCACCGCTCGAATCTGCAAGTTTAGGTATAGAGCTTGGAAAGCAGGACTGGGCCGTTCGCTGTAATCTAATCACAATAAATGATGGTATACTGGAAGACTTTACTGCCGGACATATATCCGATAATGAGGCAGAGCTAGTCATCGGATTATTAAATGAAGGCCTGGGAAACAACAACATTAGCTTCCATGCCGGCACGAGCTATCGAAACATAATGGTTTATAAAGGAGATAGCAGGATAGAGGCTGATTGCACTCCCCCTCATGACATAATCGGCAAATCAATAGAAAAATATTTACCAAAAGGAAATGGCAGTGAAATATTATTAGATTTAATGAAGAGTTCATATCCTTTACTTGTGGATCATGACGTAAACAAAGTAAGGATAGACCTTGGTGACAACCCGGCTAACATGATCTGGCTGTGGGGGCAGGGACAATGCCCTTCTATAGAACCCTTTAAAAAGTTATATGGAATCTCAGGTGCAGTCATAACAGGTGTGGATTTATTAAAAGGTCTTGCTACTTATCTTGGTTGGGACATCATAAACGTGCCCGGCGCTACTGCATATTTAGACACCGATTATGGTTCTAAGGCGCGATGTGCAATTAAAGCAATTGAATCACATGATCTGGTTTTAATACATATAGAGGCGCCGGATGAGGCAGGCCATGAGGGGAATATACGTGAAAAGGTTCGGGCTATTGAAAATATCGACAGAAAAATTATCGGTCCGGTTTTCAATGTACTACAAAAGTATAAGGAATTTCGTATGCTTGTACTTCCCGATCATTATACACCGATTAGTAAAAAGACTCACACTTCAGAACCTGTACCTTTTACCATTTACAGCTCAGATTCAGTTAAAGAGAGCAAACTTTCTTTCTCAGAATCAAATGCGAAAAAAACCGGCCTGAAGGTGAAAAAAGGATTTAAATTAATGAGTCATTTTATCGAAGGCGATCTCGCTTAAATCACCGAAGAGTGTTAAATCTGTTGAATCCACAATATCAATATTAACAAGCTTGCCGGACATTAAAGAGGATATACCAGCTTGATTGCTTCCTTCCGGCAGATCAAAGGCAACAATCTGATTTTGCCTTGTCCTCCCGCTTAATCTTCCTGCATCAGATTTACTCGTCCCTTCCACCAGGACCTCAACAGATTTCCCAACCATTTTCCTGTTTTCTTCAGTACTTATCTTTTTCTGCAGATCCAGCAATATATGATTTCTTCCTTTCTTTGTTTCTTCCTGCACATCATCAGGGAATTCTGCTGCTGCAGTACCGGTGCGTGGTGAGTATTTAAATATAAAACTATTCTGACAGCGTACATCGTTCATCAACTTCACCGTATCTTCAAAATCCCCTTCTGTCTCACCGGGAAAGCCAACAATAAAGTCACTGGCAATTTTAATATCAGGCACTAAAGACTCAGCCATCTCAACAAGCTCTCTATAGTATGCAGATGTATATTCCCGTCTCATTCTTTTCAATATTTTATCTGAACCTGATTGTGCCGGCATATGCAGATACTCACAAACCCCAGGCAATTCTCCAACAGCCCCTATGATCTCTTTGGTCATATCCCTCGGATGAGAGGTAACAAAACGGATTCTTTCTATACCTTCAATTGGATCCAGTTTTCTCAGCAGGGTGGCTAAAGTAACTTTCCCATCCAGACCCTTTCCGTAGGAGTTTACATTTTGACCCAATAGCGTAATCTCTTTACAACCATCATCCGCAAGTCTCTTGACCTCATCTATGATATCGGTAACAGGCCTGCTGAATTCACGGCCCCTTACATACGGCACAATGCAGTAAGAACAGTAATTATCACACCCCCTCATGACGGATACAAAGGCATTGTATCGATTTTGTCTCTTAGTAACCAGCCGATCAAAGCTTACTTCACCATCTTCATCAACAGCAATGATGCGTTTATTGGTTCCATTTATTTCTTCAAGTAACTCAGGAAGTTTAGAAAACATTCTCGTACCGCAGACAAGATTAACGTGAGGCATCCGTTTGAATATTCTGTCTCCCTCATTTTGTGCCATACAGCCAAGGACACCAAGAATCAGTTCCGGGTTCTTCTCCTTCTGATCTCTTAGACTGCCGAGCTGAGAATATACCTTGTGTTCAGCCTTGTCGCGTACACTGCAGGTATTCAGAAGGATAACGTCCGCATCCTTCTCCTCTTCGGCAAAAGCGTAGCCGCTCTTCGCAAGTAAACCTATCGACAACTCTGAATCCAGCTTATTCATCTGGCAGCCATAGGTCTTGATAAATACTTTAGGTTGATTTGTATTCATAGATTTCACCTCTTTGATACTCTTATTATTCTTATTTTATCTACACTATATATTATATGGTTATTATAATACCTTGAATAGTTAAACTGAAAAGTAAAATATCTTTTCTTTCTATTTTCAGAATGCAGTTATGGCAGACACGGTTGTATTAATATATGATGAAGAATGTAGCTTATGCTGTGGTTGTATGAAATGGCTTAAGTTGCATGCAATTGCGAACGACGCATTCGAGATTATCCCATGTCAGTCTAAGAAACGTATGAGTCTGTTTCCGGGTTTAAATGAGAAGGCATGTCTGGAGGAGTCACACATGGTTCTTCCTGGTGGGCAAATCCTTACCGGCGACAAAACACTACCGGAAATCCTTATACGGCTGAGGTATTTCAGGAGATTGGCTGTTTTATTTAGAATACCTGTAATTCGCTTGTTTTCGTATGCAGTCTACCATTTGATAGCTAACAACAGATATATTATCTCAAAAACAATATTGCCCCTGACAGAAGAAAAAATATAAGGTTACACAGATTACCCTAATCCATATGACCGCGTGCTTCTTCGATTAATGGAAGAAGAGCTTCTATCTCTTCTTTGGCCAATCTTCCCAACTTGGCAAACCTGTAACCACCCTGACTGTTTTTGTTCTCTCTGGTGAGCTGCAGTTTCTTTATCCCCTTATTGTAGGAATAAATACTTGCAGTCAATCGTTCATCATCATTTTCCCATGACTTTGCGAACACACATTCATCCAATTCTTTGTCATACGGCATATTTAACCTCCTGCTTTTAAGTTAAAATATTACCTTTTAAATGTATATAAGATCAGGTTCCTTCCTGATTCAAATATTAATTATCTGTAATAAACAGATTCTTCCCTCTTTAGGACGCTCAATACATTTATTTCAATCACCGGATGTGTGAGATTCACATGAATATATTAAATACGGCAAGTCATAATGTCAATGATTATAATTGTTTATTAATATTTTTCAGCAGGGAACATTATCCTGCCTTTCAGGAGGTATTGTCCTCAATACTGCCTCTTTATATGACATTAGCTCAAACGGGAGATATTTCTTGATGGATTCATCATTACAGATTGCCTCATTCTCAAGCCCTTCTACCAGGCATCTTGTTATTGAGTTTGGTATCGGCGTAAGCAAGCCTGCCAGATATGTATAAAGCCTGATGTTAAGGAAAGGAAACGGAACAAAAATTATTCTTTTATCAAGGAGGCTGGCAAGTACCTTAAGCATCTCTACATATGTCAAAATATCTTCCCCCCCGATATCAAAATCTTCCCCTGCAGTTTCATGGACTTCCAGTACGCCAACAAGATATTTGATCACGTCACTAATCGCCACAGGTTGGCATTTATTTCTTGCCTGACGGGGAAAGGGAATAACTGGCAGTCTTTTCACAAGATATTGCATAATCTCATAAGAAGCACTCCCTTTACCAACAATAACTGCTGCACGGAGAACAGTCACCGGCGTCTTCCCTTTTTTTAATTCTCTGGCCACCTCAATACGATTTCCAAGATGAGATGAAAGGGAGCTTCTAATATCTCCAAGACCTCCCAGGTAAATTAGTCTTTTAACGTGTTTTTCATCTGCAACCTTTCTAAAGTTAGCAGATGCCCTGATATCTGCGGCTTCAAAACCTTTGGATCCCAGACGCATGGAATGTATTAAGTAATAAGCTGTATCGATCCCGTCAAGAGCAGTTCTCAGATGTTCTTCATTTAAGGCATCAGCAATAACTATTTCAGCCCCTGTCCATCTACTCTTATATGCAATTTTTCTTCCCCTTACCATTACCCTCACCTTATATCCTCTTGCCAGTAATTCGGGAATTAATCTACCGCCAACATGCCCTGAAGCACCGGTAACTAAAATTGTGCCGACATGAGGAAGAGGCTTTGAGGGTAAATCATGGCAAAACAGCCCTTCATCCTTACACGTATCAGTAACGGAGGAATTATTCATCTTTTCTTATTATACCAAAATCTTCTTATGGCAATTCAAATATTGTGTAATTATTGAGGATAACTTGAAGTGTTATGTGGAATGGAGCAGTAAATAATATTTAAATCAAGTGTAAAAATGGTTTATTACTCAAGTAATCTTGGATATTGTCTCATTTAATTTCAGTAATCAATCCCCGGTTGGGGTTCAATTTCCTTTCTGTAGGCGTGTTTAATTTCATTAATCTCACTCACCGTATCCGCTGATTCAATTATTTCAGGGTGTGCATCACGTCCTGTCAATACCAGATGCATGAGTGGTGGTTTACGTTGAATGATCTCCAGGACTTGCTCCAGATCTACTAAACGGAGCTTGAGGGCGTTGTTTATCTCATCCAGTATGAGTATGTCAAACCGGCCTGATTCCATCTTCTGACAAGCAAGTTGAATAGCATCCTGAGCATTTTTTCTGTGCTCTTCATGCGGATAAGGATTCCCCTGTATACCACAGAATCCTTTGCCGGTAGGAATTAATTCCACCTTACAATCCATCTTCTTTATACCGTCCCACTCACCGGCATAGAGATCTCCCTTCATAAATTGAATAATAGAAACCCTCATATCGTGGCCGCAAGCCCTGACGGCGATACCGAGAGCAGAAGTAGTCTTCCCCTTACCGTTACCGGTAATGACCACTATAAGGCCCTTTTTTTCTTTAGGAACAAGCCGGGTTATTTCTGGCATCTTGGATTTTAATAACAGAATGGAATATTCAGATTTAGGGATTCCCGCCTAACAGACCGGCGGACAGGCAGGAATTCAGGTATTAGGGTGTCAATCCCTCAATTCCTAAATCAGCTTAAAGAAGTTTGCGCAGAATTGTTTTGCCTGTGTCTTGTAATCCTCATATTTTGCCTTTGTATCAGAAATAATCTGGTCAGGATCCACTATACCATTTAAAGAATCTATTTCGTCTCTATAGGTATCTATCCATTGATAAATCATTTCATCAGTTACTTCAACATGAAACTGCAGGCCATAAATATTACTGCCGATCCTGAACGCTTGATTTGAGCAAAGTTCTGATGATGCAAGTTTAACAGCTTCATTTGGAATCTCGAACGTATCACCATGCCACTGAAAGACGTCAACCTCTTCCCAAAAACCCCGAAATAATAGATCACTAGGGCTATTCGCGCCCAACGTTATCTTAAACCAACCTATCTCTTTTTGAGGGGCCTTCTTTACAATTGCCCCTTTTGCCTTTGCAATTAATTGAGCGCCAAGGCAAAAACCTACTGTCGGTACCTCTTCTATTATAACCTTTTTCAGAAATGCATCTTCCTGTTTGAAAAAAGGGTATTTATCCTCTTCATATACATTCATCGGCCCTCCAAGTACAATAACAGCAGAGATGCCGGAAAGGGAAGTTGGTAATGGTTGGCCATCGAAGACGTCGATTATCTGGTAAGGGATGTCGTTAACATTCAGAAAATCACCGATTGTGCCCGGCCCCTCTATGTCAATATGCTTAATTATTATTACTTTCATCTGCCACTTTAAACACACAAAACTCAGCACACATTGAGCATACGTCTACATTCTGAGGCGTACCCTTCTCTCTGATTTTTCTTGCATGCGCCGGATCAATACATGTTGAGAATTGCCCTTCCCAATCTCGCTTTCGCCTGAGCTGAGACATAGTCCTGTCCCAATCCCACGCTGATTTTATACCCTTCGCAATATCGGCAGCATGCGCCGCGATCCTTGTCGCAATAACACCATCATGCACATCATCAGGTTGTGGCAGGCCCAGGTGTTCTGTAGGTGTAACATAACACAGGAAATCAGCTCCAGCAGATGCTGCTATAGCACCCCCTATTGCAGATGTTATATGATCGTATCCCGGCGCAATATCTGTCACAATTGGCCCAAGGACATAGAAAGGTGCTCCTTTACAAAGTTCTTTTTGCAGCTGGATTTGTGACTGGATCTGATTAAGCGGAACATGCCCGGGACCTTCTACTATTACCTGTACATCCGCATCCCACGCCCTTTGAGTAAGCTCAGCCAATACGTTTAGTTCATATACCTGCGCCCTGTCAAATGCATCCGCCAAAGCTCCCGGCCTCAATGCATCTCCCAGGCTCAGGATCACATCATACTCATGTGCAATTGATAATATTTCATCAAACTGTTCGTAAAGAGGATTTTCTTTTTTATGGAAAGACATCCAATCTACAAGAAATGAACCTCCCCTGCTTACGACTCCACAGACCCTTTTGTCACCTACCAGATGTTTTAATACTCCCTGCGTCGCACCGCAATGAACCGTAATATAATCGATCCCATCCTCGCAATGACGCTTTATCGCGTCAATCATACTTGCTGCCGTCATATCTCTGACGGAATGTTTTTGCTTAACGGCATCAACTGCAGCTTCATATATTGGGACACTGCCTATGGTAATCGAACAGTTTTCCATTATCTCCAGCCTGATCTCACGAAGATCTCCACCTGTACTGAGATCCATCACGGTGTCTGCCTGCGCATCTTCTGCGGCACGCAGTTTTTTTAACTCTTCTTCCACTCCATGATAGTCAGCTGACGTACCAATGTTTGCGTTAACCTTAGTCCTGAGCCCCTTGCCGATACCACAGATTTTCTTTAACGAATGCTTACGATTGCGTGGAATCACTACCTTTCCTTCAGCCATGTTTGACCTTAACGTTTCAACATCGCAGTCTTCAAGCTGTGCAACCTGCTCCATTTCAGGTGTAATCTTGTTTAACCTTGCCTGCTTTAACTGAGTCATTTATACTTTCTCCATCTTTCTTTTTTTAAATGTATTAACAGGAACAGCCAGTGAGTATAAACTCTCAACCTCTACCTTATTTAGAGACCTGTATTTTCCAATCTTCAGATCCTGACTCACTTTCAGAGACCCGATTTTAATTCTTCTCAATGAGACTACCGGATGGTCTATCTTTGCAAGTATACGTCTGATTTCTCTGTTTTTACCTTCTCTGAGTGCTATCTCCAGAACACTGTATTTAAATTTTCTATGTAAAACCTTGACCCTGGCCGGTAATGCCTTACCCTCAGAAATCCAGACACCCTTTTTAAGAGAACGTATTGTCTCATCAGTCACTCTTCCTTTAACCTCTGCCAGGTATGTTTTTTCTATCCCATACCTCGGATGGGAAAGCAGGTTTGCCAATTCGCCGTCATTAGTTATTATGATAAGCCCCTCACTCTCTTTATCCAACCGGCCTACAGTATATATTCTTTGTTCTATGTTACTCAATAAATCTATGGCCCTGGGGGCCTTAGAGTTTTCAACATTAGTGCATACAAACCCTCTGGGTTTATTGAGAAGATAATAAATCTTTTTCTGCCTTTTTATTGGTTCACCGTCACAGTAAATACTGTCTTTAGTTGAGTCTGCCACCTGACCCATCTTCGTAATACGCTTACCATTAACTGATACACGTCCGGAGGTTATCAGGCTTTCACATTTACGCCTGGAACCAAGCCCTGCCTCTGCAAGAATTTTGTGGAGTCTTTCCATGATGTTTTATACAAAATAGTAGATTAATTCATTAATGATTTACTGTACCCTGGAGCCGGGCCCTACATCTTTCTCTGTAGTAAGCAGGACAACTTTATCACCATCCCTTGCAGCAAGGAGCATACCCTGACTTTCCACACCCCTTAAAACCGCCGGTGCAAGATTATTAACAACAATGATTTTCTTACCAACAAGTTCTTCTGCACTATAATGATTCTTTATACCTGCCACCAGCTGTTTCTCACCATCACCAGCATCAATCTTTAATACCAGCAGTTTGTCCGCATCCGGGTGTTCTTCAACCGCCTTTATCTCTGCAACCCTTAAGTCTATTTCAGAAAAGTCTTGAATGCTTATCGTCATTATAATCCCTCTGCATCTGCATTAAAATTCCACTTTTTTGCCGGTTTTTGATTCTAACAAATGTCATTCTTGATTAGCAAGTTAAAACTCTACGTCAATATTTAACCCTTAAAAGGCATAAACCATTTGCGGGAACCGTATTTCCTGCCTTTGACCTGATTCCTGATTTTACTGTTTCCCTGAACTTTTTTATTGTCATCTTCCCCCTTCCGACCTCAAGCAGAGTTCCGACTATCGCCCTGACCATCTTATAAAGAAATCCGTCTGCTTCTATGGTGAAGAACAGATATTCTCCCTTCTTTTTGATCTCCAGCTTTTTTATAGTTCTTACACTACTGATAACCTCAGATTTTGATTTGAATGTACTGAAGTCGTGTTTACCAATTAAGGCTTTTGATGCCTTCTGCATTTTCTCAATATCTAAATCCGTAGCGTAATAATGGCAATAGTTCCTGCCTATCGCATTTCTGGTTTTGTTGTTCAAAATAGTGTAACGGTAAACTTTCGATTTGGCGCTATACCTGGAATGAAACTTTTCAGGCACTTTCTTCGCAGATTTAACTACGATATCTTTCGGAAGATAATAATTTATCGCCTGTATTAAATTAAAGAAAGGAATGTTCGATTGAGTCTTAAAATTTGCAACCTGGCCAATTGCGTGAGTACCGGCATCTGTCCTGCCTGCACCATGAAGCTTTATCTCCTCATTAACCACTTTTACAATAGCTTTATTAAGCGTGTGATGAACTGTCTTACCATTCTTCTGCTGCTGCCAGCCGGCATAATTTGTACCATCATACTCTATAACAAGTTTTATATTATTCACGAGAAATTCCCACAAGTGGTGCAGCACTGTTCATTGTATTATTAAAAACAGTGCTATCTAAAGAGTGATTAATGAATTGTAGATTTAGCGAGGATTAAAAGAGGGGTGCTTGGCGGCGAAGCTACCCAGATCAGCCCAAAACTGAGTAAGATACAATCAAGGCTTTTCCCCGACACCAACACCCCACTATAATAAAATCTCAACGTCTATACTCTTAAAAACAGCCAGCTTACCAAATGAATAACCTGACCACCGCAACACACACCTGAACCAACGTAAACCCTCAGGCTAGTTAGTATTCTATTTACTACCTATTTGTTTGTCAACCATGAAAAAAGCATTAAATCCATAATACACCTGATCTAAGATGAAAATCTCTATCAATTGTACTATGTCCATGAAACCCCCTAAAATACCATCTTTTCTCGTATTTATTTCAATTCAACCATGTATTAACGCTTCACATGTCAGGTACATTCAGGTGGTAAATCGTTCGATTAGGCTAAAGCCTAAGTCTGATTTAGAAAATACTTGCCTATTTCCATAGCAGGCTTATAATTGAATTTATTATGAAAAAACACTTAACAACACACATCTTAATCATACTGTTTATATTCTTTTCAACTCCAATCGTACAAGCAGGAGAAGAACCACGCATAAACCTGCGTCCGCATTATAAGCAATTGTCTGTTGCTCAGGTACAGGAAATACCTAACATCTCAATACGTAAAAAAGAGGTATGGGGATTTCATGGACATAGTACAATTGATAGAGATTTCCATCTGAAAACAATTAATGATGATAAGGTTATAGTAGACACTGCCACCGGCCTGATGTGGCATCAGTCCGGTTCTAATCAATATTTTAGTTGGAAAAGAGCAAAGAAGTGGATAGACAAGTTGAACAAAGAAGGTTATGCAGGCTTTCAAGACTGGAAATTGCCAACTGTGGAGGAAGCGGCGTCACTTTTAGAACCTGAGAAGAAAAGTGGTAATCTGCACATAGACCCTGCATTTGATAAAAAACAATGGAGCATCTGGTTATGCGACAGTCATATTTCGGATGATAGCCTTACTCTGAATGGTGCATGGCGCGTTTCCTTCAGCGATGGCACCGTATCCTGGGGCAGTAACAGCTTGGATTTATTCTATATTCGTCCGGTACGTTTAAACAAATAATACCCGCCCAACAGACCGGCGGGCAGGCTGGCGGGAGGCTTGATTATTTTTCTTTCTTCGATTTGTTGTCCAAATAAATCGATTCATAAAAAAGGAGTAAAGAGTATGTCACTCTTGATTAAGAAAATATTAATGTACATTATATAATTGACATCTTTTAAAAGGCCTGCTTACTTAAAAGATTAGAAATGCTTACTCTTTTCTTATTATATAAACTCTTCTTTAGGGATACAGGGAGACCAGAAACGGTATACTTAGCATTTGCTTTCTGTTTTATTGTAATTGTCTTTACAAGCTTCGGCATTGAAAAGCTGTGGTCAAAGCATATAAACGCAAAGGCCGTCAGGTTTTTCCTTTTCCCCGGCGCTGTAATACACGAACTCAGCCATGCCTTCATATGTCTGATTACCGGTACTACCATAAAAGAGCTGAATATATTTAAACTTGAGAACGGTAGTATACAATACGACAGGCCGAAAGTTCCATTCCTCTTTGATTTTTTTATAGCAACAGCTCCTATCTTCGGCTGTGCTTTCATCCTGGTACTAATCTCCATAATCCTGGGAAATCCCATTCGCGTAGATGAACCCTTACCTAATGAAATAACATTTTCCTTCAAGATAGTATTTGATTATGCCAAAAACTTCCTGGATATGATATGGCTGACGCTCAATGCATTCTGGAACAGCGGTTTCCGTAGTATAAGTTCTGTATTCTTCATAATAGCATCAATCATTTTTACTGTAACCATGGCCCCACACAAAAGCGACATAAAGTATACAGTTCTGGGGTTTATCATCCTGGGATCAGCTTTATTTGCTCTGGAGTGGTTTGGCATATCTCTATTACAATACAAGTGGTGGGATAAGATGTTAGACAGATCGTGGGTAATAATTACTTACATCATTTCAATATTGCTGACCATGCTCTTTATATCTTCAATAATAATTGGCATGATAAAAGGCGTAAAGCTGATTCTTGGTCATAAAGGTTAATGAGAGACATTATCAATTACTCCTGCCTTGACTCCCCATTCGGCCCTGTATTTATCGCAGAAACTGTCAGGGGCGTATGCTTTGTCAATCTATCAAAGATTTCCGAGGCCAGATTTCAATCACTTTTAAAAAAGAGGTTCCAGAAGGATGCAATCCGAGACGATAAAAAACTAAAGAATGCAATTCGTGAACTATCCAGTTACTTTAATGGACATCGGGTAAATTTCAAATCTATATTGGATTTAAGTATTGGAACAGAATTTCAACGAAAGGTTTGGGAGAAAGTAGGTGAAATACCCTATGGAGTGTTGAAGAGTTATAAATGGATTGCCGATGAAATAGGAAATCCGAATGGTGTCAGAGCTGTTGGTAATGCCGTAGGAAAAAATCCGGTACCTCCGATAATTCCCTGCCACCGTGTAATACGTTCCGATGGTAAGCTTGGAGGATTTTCTTCCGGAATTGCACTGAAGAAATGGCTCTTGAGATTAGAGAAGTAACACCTGCACAACATATAGAAAGCAAACAGCAGAATAAACTCCGGACGGGGTAAGGGTTTGATAACTGGCGGAGAGGCCGGGATTCGAACCCGGGGTCCCACTATCAGCAGGACAATGGGTTAGCAACCCACCGCTTTAAGCCGCTCAGCCACCTCTCCAATGATGATGGTTTAAAACGCATTCTTTCTTATTTGATTTGGCGGAGGGAGTAGGATTCGAACCCACGGTCCCGTTGCCAGGACTGCAGTTTTCAAGACTGCCGCCTTCGTCCACTCGGCCATCCCTCCTGTAGTATTACTCTACAAAGCTGAGTTTGGAACTGTAAAAGCTTCTTTTTTTGCCGATTCTTTGAGTCTGATAAAAAGTCAGACTTTGCCGCACTATGATATTAAATGTTTTCCCACTTACAGACTTCTTCCAGAACCGTCTTAGCTACATATATTGGTGTGTTGCCCTGCATGGCCAGAGCGATAGCATCACTTGGCCTTGAATCTATCTCTAAAGCACTGCCGTTTTGAGTTATGATTATTTTGGCATAGAAAGTATTATTTTTCAGATCACTTATTTCAACTCTCTCTATGCCGCCACTTAACTGTATTATCACATTTGAGAGCAAGTCATGAGTAAGCGGCCTTGGTGTTGGGATATCCTTAACTGCTCTATCAATTGCCCATGCTTCATGCAAGCCTATAACAATAGGAAAACTTCTTTGACCGCCTTTTTCCTTAAGAACAATTATCTGATGGTCGCTCGTTTCAGATATCATTATCCTTGATAATTCCATGTGAACCATCACAGTATTTCCCTCATAATCTGTTCAAAATACTACAAAAAGTCTATCATACAAGGTATCATTGTCAACATTATTTTGAAATACGCAAAATCAGGCCACGCTAAAACTTGAGAATGTATTATACCTCTATTCCCCGTGTATTCTTTACCTTACATATAGGGCAGTTTTTCCTTCTATCAAGGCAAAAATTATTGACACTAAATATAGCGATTGATATACTTGGCATCCTTTCACCTGCCACAATTGGCCAATATTAGACAGTATCCCAAGTAAATGTTAATAAAATCAATAATACTGGGTGCAATACAGGGACTAACAGAGTTTCTACCAATCAGTAGTTCCGGTCATCTTGTAATCTTCAAGAGTTTTCTAGACATAGAGACTCAGGGTGTTATCTGGGAAATATCATTACACTTCAGTACGCTTCTGGCTATCTTTGGAGTCTTCTACAAAGATATATTTCTGATTTTAAAAAGTGTTTGTCATTCCTTTAAAAAGTTAATATCCGGCGAAAGTATTACCAGCATCTTTAGAGACGACATTCATACCCGTACATTCCTGCTTATAATAATAGGTACAATACCTACAGTAATAATAGCGTTTTCCTTTAGAAGCTCACTCGAGAGTCTTTTCAGTAAGCCGGCAGTCGCAGGATATATGCTGCTCGTAACCGGCACTGTACTCTGGTTTACCAAATATAGTTTAAAGGCAGATGGTAATAGAAAGAATTTAGGTATTATTGATGCCTTGGTAGTCGGCACCGTACAGGGACTTGCAATTACCCCTGGTATATCACGTTCAGGTACAACAATCGCTGCCGCCATTTTCAGGGGAGTTGACAGAGAAACTGCTGCCAGGTTTTCCTTTCTACTGGCAATACCCGTGATCATGGGGGCAATGGCAATGATGGCGAAAGACACTGTTACTCTCAAAAATGAGGAAATTTCTTTTCTCATAATTGGGAGTGTTGTCGCCGTAATAACGGGTTACATTTCCCTGCGCATATTGATAAAAATCGTTACCATCGGAAAGCTGCATCTTTTCTCCTATTACTGCTGGCCAGTCGGGTTGTTTGTAATCCTTTTCTTCCTATGAATGATTATCTGACTCGTTCAAGAAATCTACCGAAAAGCTTTCTTTTCATTTTGCCCCTTTTAGTTTTTTATGAGGTTGGCATAATCTTGTACGGTTCAGAAACAAAAAACACGGCTGATGTCATCATAAAAAAACCATTTGAAATCTTTGGAAATCACGCTACTCTGGCATTTAATTCCTTAATTATCATTGTCTCTTTCTGTTCGATATTTTATATCGAGAAAAAAAACCGCTTGAGCTGTGGAATCTTTATTCCCATGCTTTTAGAAAGTGCAGCTTATGCCTTCTCCCTCGGGTACGTAATCCTGTTTTTTGTATATGGATATTTACCATTTAATATTACTGATTTACATGTACAGAGTTTTATAAATGGTATAATTACTTCTTTAGGTGCTGGAATTTATGAAGAGATCCTCTTCCGGCTTCTGCTATTAAGCATTCTTTATCTGGTTATAGTTAAAATTTTTAAGCTCAATGCAATAGTAGGTTCTCTTCTTAGTATACTAATATGTGCCTGCATCTTCTCTATTATGCATTATATAGGAATGGCAGGTGATAGTTTTTCGGTAGGCACCTTCTTGTTCCGTGCAGTCGCAGGGGTTATTTTGTCAGCAATTTTTATTTTTCGCGGTTTGGGGATTGCAGTTTATACACATGCTATTTACGATATCTTAATTATCAATAAGGCTTATACATAGCACGGCACCCCCACCCGCCTGCCAATCAGTTCGCCAGCCCGACGCGCATTCTGGCGGGGGCAGGCCGCCAGAGGCGCCCCTCGGAGCAACTTCAAGGTCCGACTCAGTCGGGAATTTAAAAATAAGAGAGTAATTGATTAGTAATTTATGTTAAAATTTGTAATAATATTGAAAATAATGAACGTGATTAATTAAGTATGTAAACAAATTTTTACAGATTTAAGACGTAATGGAGTGACATTTAAATGGAAAACATAATAGTAGGTATTACAGGAGCCAGTGGTGTAGTTTATGGACAGCGTCTTTTACAGGCTTTGAGTGATAAATCCTATCCTATTCACTTAAGTGTATCCGAGGCCGCTGTAAAAGTGATTGAAAGTGAATTAAATCTTTCCCTAAACCTGAATGAGTTCGATGTAAGTAAATTTATAGACAGAAAAAACCACAGTGTAATTTACCACCATATATCAGATATTGCCGCATCCATCTCAAGCGGTACATTTAAAACCAGGGCAATGATTATAACACCATGTAGTATGAACACACTCTGTTCAATAGCAAATGGGATTGCATCAAATCTCATTCAACGTACCGCCAGTGTGACTCTAAAAGAGGGAAGGAAATTGATTGTTGTACCACGTGAGACCCCACTAACACCTATTCACCTGGATGGCATGTTGAAATTATCAAGGGCACAGGTTTGTATTCTACCTGCTATGCCCGGATACTATTACCATCCAAAAACTATCGATGATCAGATAGACTTCATAGTAGGAAAGATCCTCGACTATATCGGCATAGAATATCCACCATATACAAAAAAAAGATATGGGGAGTTGGGATACATGGATCCAGAATTGATGATTAAATAA
>Ga0208132_1000403_pt1 | contig 20598 bp, 31 predicted proteins | sample ETNtaG_16_FD_185785 | JGI IMG/M metagenome (GOLD analysis project Ga0208132, IMG submission 185785) | Marine microbial and viral communities from oxygen minimum zone, Eastern Pacific Ocean - ETNP201406SV199 (SPAdes) (version 2) | ecosystem: Environmental > Aquatic > Marine > Oceanic ... | reverse complement strand
ACACTTAAAGTAAAAGTATACAAAACTACTCAAATCTCACCCTCGGCGTTTTTTCCAAAAATTTTAATAATATAAATAAAACCTCTATTCTAAATGTCATCAGCATCAGAACTAAAAAAAGGGAGTTACTTTATTTATAATAATGAGCCAGTAAGAGTTAATAGAAAAGAAGTTATTGTTTATGGTACTCATTCTCACAGCAAATTAAAGCTTTTTATTCAGGGTTTAAATAAGAAAGGAGAAAAAAGCATTAATCTGCACCATACAGATAAAGTTGAAACTGTTGATATAACAAGGAAAACAGGCCAGGTCATTTCAAAAACTAATGATAAAGTGCAGATAATGGATAATGTGAGCTATGAAACATTAGATGCAAGTGCTTTTGAAGAACTGCATAATGAGCTTAGTGAAGGAGATCAGGTTATTTTTGTTGACTTGAATGGAGATATCCAGATTATCGAGAAAAAATAAAGTTAGTTTTATCAGCAATCTTTTTAAACAAGCTTTAATTCTTATTTTTTATACAGCGGAGTAGGGCAGTCAGGAGTGCCCGGAGGGCTCATAAGCATTTGTGAAACCCTCAGGTCAGTGGTTCAAATCCACTCTCCGCTATTTTTTCTTTTCAAACTCTTTCAGCAAAGAATCATTATCCATCCTTATAGAATAAGCAAAACTATCCAGTTTTTTTGACTTAATAAAATCCAGAAATTGATCTTGTTTTTCTTTGTTCCATTTCTGAAACAGAATATAAGTTTTACATCCATCATACTCCTCTTTTTCACAATCTTTGTCTAGCCCTCTATAATCCCTGCCCTGATTTAGTATAGGGTGGCCTGGACAAAAAAAGTTTCCATCTTTAAAAATAGCATTAGCGCAAATACCCGAAGATTTAAGCTCTGTAGTCCGGGTCATAAAAGATTTAATGGATTTGCTTTTATTAAATTCCCATGTATTTTTTCTTATGTCTTTCATTAATTTTCTTTTATGGTTGTAATCATTGCCGCAACAGCCGAAACAGCTTAAGTCCAGTTCTTTTAGTTGGCATAAAACTACCATTTTATTTTAAGAATCGTTAAAAATCTAATTTAAAGGTTGATTTTTCAACGTCCTTTTTTGTGCTGGTCATCTGTATGCAAGCTGTGCTGCATTTCTCTTATAACATCCCTGAAAGACTTGTGTAAAGCTTTTTCCAAATCCCAATCAGATGTTTTTGTAGAAACAAAAATCCTTGTAGGAGCTATTACCTTTACGTGAACAGAATATTTTTTTTCTCTTCCTTGTTTTTCATAACTTTTTATATGCACTGTTAAGGAAGTGATATTTTTAATTTCTCTTTGTATTTTTGGGTAATATCTGTTAGCGAGCCTGTTAACAGATTCTATTTCCATCTCATCTAAGTCTTTTATCCCAGTAATTTGTATTGGCTCCATAGATTTTAGATTCGATTAGCTTGTATTTATATCTTGTTATTAACAATAGCTGTGCCTATGATATGTAGGTGGGTGGACAAAATAAAGCAATGGCTGTAATTAAAATGTTGTGTATCATAACTAAACGATATGCACAAAAATGATATCAAGATGCAACATTTTGTCTAAAGTCTGCTTTGGCACAGCTATATTTGCACATAGTCAATCAAAACAAAAATTATTTAAACATTAGAACCAAAAATAGCCCCATATTGAGGCTATTATGGATGAATCTATGCAGTTAGGGGGAAATATTGAGCTTTCTGGTTTTGGTGATATTGATGGTGCTTCTATGGTTGTTCTGAAGAAGATAATAGGCAACTATGGAAGGCGTATGTCTGATATTTCCAGTAAATTTGAGAAGTTAAGTGTTGCTATGAAGCCTGTGGATGATGAAGAAAGCAAAAAGTTTGAGATTCATGCAGAGCTAATTAATGATGGAAAACCTTTTACTTCAGAAACCATGGAAAAAAACCTCTTTGTAGCAGTAGACAATGCCTTAAAGAAAATAGTGAATGATCTTAGTTAATTTTCTTCTGCTGGACCTCTTTGTCTTTCTTGAGGCTTATTATTTGTATCAATTTTAATGCATTTATTTCCTGTTTCAATTCTTCTATTTCATCCTTCAATTCATAGATTAACTCATAATTATGCTGTGTATTGTCGATATTCTCAGTCACGACACTAGGCAAGTCAGAAATTTTTGTAAATTCCTTCCTTATCTGCTTAATCCAAGCATCTACATTATCTGTAAAATTTTTTAGTTCTGGTTCCATTTTTATTAAAATGACAAAAGGAGCTTGGTATCGAAGCAATTGGTCAAATTGATAAAATCTTTTTGTCCTCACTTACGATATCATTTATGCTCCTTTTGACATAAACTCATTGCTAAACTAGTATACTAATCTGTATATTGCCTATATATAAAGGTTTCGGATTGATTATATTCTGAAGAATATATGTTAAAAGCAATAAAATCTAACAAAAACATTAAATATCATTCAAAGTCAAAACACAACAAAATGGCCTATAACTTAATATCAATAGGGATTTTAATCATTCTAATAGGCTTTGTTCTGGTTTTTCTAGGCGCATTAACAAATTTAAACAGCAAAGACACAAAAATAGCTGTCGGTGGTTTTATAGGTTTTATTCCTTTTGGATTTAGCAATGATAAAAGGCTTGTTTGGGCATTAGTATTTCTAATGGGCTTGACATTAGCTTTCTTTTTTGCCATGAATTTCTTCCTGCAGCATAGATTTAAATAAACATTTATAAACAAATAATAAAACTTATTTGAGAATACTGTTATGGGCCAGTAACTCAGCTTGGATACTTGCGCATGCAAGGATTTGGCGCAGCCAAATAGAGTGACAGCCTTCTATTATTAGAAGCAAGCTGTAAGTCCGGAGTTCGAATCTTCGCTGGCCCGTTTTTTTCTTTTAGTTTTTTCTATTTAGTCTATGGAAAAAATTTATTCTAAATATATTATAGAAAAAATGTACAAATACTCTATATTTAATACATGGATGAGGTTTATTTAATACTATTCATTACTATGTTTTGTGATGACTTTTGATTGAGTTAGTGCATATAAAATATTTTTTATTTTTCCTAATGGGGTTTTTTGTAGGCAGAATTGCTATGGCAATACAATATGCATTCCTTAAAGAGCAGTCACACCATAAAAAAGAAGGCTTGGACGACAAACTTAAAAATAAGATAAATAAAATATCCCTTCACTAGAGTTTCTTAAGATTAGGCAAATGCTGTTCGTAAAAGAATGCTAGTTCTTCATCTTTCTTTTTCACTTCATCCTCTATTTTTTTGCGGATTTCTGAAGAATCAATTCTTTTTTTATTCTTTACAAATTTTTTAATCTTAACTGTTACATTATTGGCTGTTTTCTCACATTCTTCCTTACCATAATGCGCGCTTGCACAAGCAGCATAAACTGATCCATATACCTTTTTCTCATCAAACTCTTCTGTATGGCCTTTTGTTTTTACAATACACTTTTTACATATTTGTCCTTCTTTTTCCATTGTTTTTCACCTACAAATGCAAAGCTAAATTTATCAGATAAGCTCCAAATGCCAATAAAAACAATCCAATTCCTAATCTCATCAATCCTCTATGTTCTTTTCTCCATTTTTCAAGCTTATGGGATGTATGACCCAAATAGACTAAAGCAATAATAACAAATAATGGAAGTATAAATATTAGATTATAAAGCAGCAGCATGGGTATTCCTGATGAGTAATCTCCTGCTGACAACAACGCTAGTATTGCTAAGTATGGCGCGCCAGTACATGGAAATTCGAAAAGCACCACGACAAATCCAAGTAAAGCTGCTACACCTAAGCTAAGAAATGGGTGCTCAGTTTCCAGCTCTTTCATAATCTTAGATAATTTCTTTATTTTTTCTGCTCCACCTGGAATCATCTGCAATGAAAAGCCGCGGCCATACCAAAAGTAATCTTTGACTTCAAGAAGGCCTGCGATTATGGCGATGCTTCCTGCAACCCAGTAAAATGGCTTGACAACTCCTGTTGATTGCGTAAATGCAAATATGCCAATTCCAATTAATAAATATGTAACATAAACTACAGTTGTATAAATCAAACCAGCAAGAAGCATTTTTAATTTATTTTTGAAAACAGTAACCATATAAGCCAGTAGAAATATTAGAACGCCAAAAACACATGGATTGATGCTGTCTGCGAGAGCTGCTGCAATTACTATGCCCAAAGTAAGCTGTTCAACCATTTTATTGCTCTAATGGACAACCTGAAAATTCAGATAAAAGTTCTAAAGTCTGGAATCCTGTAAGCCTGTCTGATTCGATTCCATTTTTTTCAAGAATCCATGTTGGAGTCTTTTCAATATCCCTCTCCAAACATCTTTGCGTTTGAGGATTTTCTCCACGAGGATGACATTCTATCTCCTGGATATACTGGAATGAAGGGCCAAACAACTCTCTTTGCTTCTTGCATACACCACAAGTATATTGGCCGTACATCCTAGCTCCAGTTTCATACACACATTTAGCAAAACCATCCAGTTCCGAAGGACCTGCAGCTTCTTGTACTTCAGGGGCTTCCTGTTGAGGCGCACAACTAACTAAAAGAAGTGCAATTGATAAAAAAAATATTAAAAATAGTTTCTGCATAATCCTCAGCATCCAAATTCCCCCCCTATAGGGCAACCTGTTCCTAATAAATCATCACTCAAAGTTCCGGGTTCAGGTCCGCTTGTTATAAATTCCTCTGGGTTAACTTGTGTTTCTCCATCATGGTTCCACATATTCCAATAATATTTCCATTCACTCCAGCCAATGCCAAGATGTCTTACATAGATTCCATGGTCTGCAAGCATATGACCAATCTTTCTTCCAGTCATACAAGGTCCAGAGTAGCAATAAACAATAATATCTGCTTTAGGGTTTTCTTCTAATATTTTTTCAAATCCGCCAACAATCCTAGCAACAGCCCCATAATCAGATTTATCTGGCGTTGCATAAGCAGGTATACTTATGGCAGTAGTAATATGAGCTGTCTGATATTCTTCTTGGCTTCTTAAATCAACAATAACCTGATTAGGGTTTTCCCCCAAATGCTTTCTCATGCCATGTGGGCTTACATGAACTGCTGTTTCAACATCATAGAATTCTTTGATCAATTCATCCTGTGTTTTTGGTTGATTAAGCTGAGAATTTACAACAAGATAGGCTGTTACGCCTCCAGCCAAAACTCCTACAACTATTGCTAAAAGCACAGTATTACTTTGATTTTTACCCTCTTTTTTCATTTTTTACACCCCTTTTTAGCAAAACTCACATACATTGGGTTTTTTAGCTTTTACTTTAGTAGATTTTAATTTTTTAACTGATTTTTTGCTTTTTTTAGCTTTTTTTGGCATGAATATCACCTACTTCTTTCCATTTACTTTATCATATAAAAATGTTTTTAAATTGAGGTATATTCCAAATTCAAATGGCGAAAGTATTAATGAATAAAAATGACAAGTTTTTGGTTAAAGACACTTCTAAGGATTATCATACAAAATACGGCTTTTTTAAGAAAGAAGATTTAAAGAAAAATAATAGTACAATAAACACGAACACCAATAAAAAATTCTCAATATTTAATCCTTATTTTATTGACTTTTATAGAAAAATAAAAAGGAATGCTCAGATAATCCCTTTGAAAGATGTTGGTCTAATTGTAGCAGAGACTGGGATTGATAATAAATCAAAAGTGGTGGATGCAGGGAGTGGTTCAGGAGCTTTGTGCTGTTTTTTAGCTAATATTGTAAAAGAAGTTACAACTTATGAGATAAGGAAAGATTTTATTGAAATAGTAAAGAAGAATATTGATTATTTGGGATTAAAAAATGTTAAAATAAAAAATAAGGATATTTATGAGGGGGTTGATGAAAAAAATGTTGATTTAATTGTTTTAGATTTACCGGAACCTTGGAAAGCAATAGATTCTGCTAAAAAAGCATTAAAGTTTGGCGGTTTTCTGGTTTCCTACAGCCCCTGTATTCCACAAACCGCTGATTTTGTAAACAAGATAAATAATGATAAAGATTTTGTCCATGTAAAGACTTCTGAGATTATTGAAAGGGAATGGGAAATTGATGATAGGAAAGTCAGACCCAGGAGCCAGCAAATAGGGCATTCTGGATTTGTTAGTTTTGTTAGAAGAATTTAGTTTTTAAAAAATAAAAATAAAAAAATAAAATTTTTAATTATTTAGCTGAATTAACAGCATCCGTCTCCGCCTTTCATTTTGGTTCCTCCATATAGTTTTTTAATGTTATATCCTTTTATTGGGCTTATTACTATATAAATGTTTGGTTTAATGGTTAAAAAGGAGTATTTACATCCTATCAAGAACTTCTATCCCAAGCAAATTCAAACTATTCTTTAGTGTCTGCCTTACACAGCTTGCTAACAATAATCTTGCATTTTTTATATCTTGTTTTTCCTTTAAGATATTATGAATGTGGTAGAATTCATTAAATTGTTTTGCAAGCTCGTAAGCATAATTCGTAACAATATTTGGCCTTGACTCATTGCCTGTTTTCTCAACAATTTGAGGAAAAGCAGATAATTTTTTTATTAACCCTATCTCTTCTTTTGAATTTAATAATGAGAAATCAGCTTTTTTTGGCAATTGCTTTTTGTATTTCTTAATTATGCTGCTTATTCTTGCATAAGCATACTGTATATAAGGAGCTGTCTCTCCTTCAAAGTTTAAGGCTTGCTGCCAGTTAAAGGTAACATTTTTCTCAGGGCTTACTTTCAGGATTGCATATTTTAATGCTCCGTAACCGATTATTTTTGCTGCTTTGCTGTCGATTTTTTTGTATCTCTGTTTTAATTCGTTTCCTGCTTTTTTTAATGCCTCTAACATAAAGTCTTCCAGCAAAACTATATTTCCCTTTCTTGTAGACATCTTCCCTTCATCCAATAAAACAAAAGAATAATAAATTGCTTTTCTAGTCCTTTTTTCCAATATTTTTAAAGCAGCATTAATCTGTTCATTATACAATTTTTGGTCTTCCCCTAAAACCACTATGTATTTCTGCTTTTGAGCAACATCTAGTGCATAAGCAATATCCCTTAATGGGTACAAGGAAGTACCATCTCCCCTTGTTAAAACCAAAACAGGAACTTTCATCCCCAATTCAAAGCCTTTTTCATCCAAAACAAACCTGTTGTCTTTGTCAAAGAAAAATTTCCCGGTTTTTTCCAATAATTTTAACGCTTCGTGGGTTTTTTTGCTCCACAAATAGCTGGATTCGTAATCAAATTTATCGTATTTAATGCCTAACCCAGATAAAATTTTAATCTGGCCTTTAACAGAAATATTTACAATTTTTTTGAATTCATTAATTATTTTTTTATCTCCATTCTCAAGTTTGTACAATAAATTCAATACATTTTTTTCCAAATCCTTATTAGTCTCAACTTTTTTAGCAATATTAATATAAATTTTTAATAAATCATTAAATTTAATATTTTTTTTATTTTTAGATGCTAAAACTAGCATTGCTATCTGCTTGCCAATATCATTGACGTAATAATGGACTTCGACTTTATATTTTTGAAATCTTAGGACTCTTGCTAATGCATCCCCAATCAATGCATTTCTTGCCCTACCTACATGGGGGCTTGCATTAGGATTAATGGATGTATGCTCAAGAATAATTTTTTTATTTTTTCCAATATTTGATGAGCCGTATTTGTCTTTTTCTTTCAATATTTTGATTAATGTTCCTTCTGTTAATGAATCTTTATTAACAAAAAAATTAAGATAAGGTCCAATAGCTTTTATTTCTGTTATAAATTTATTTGTCTTTATCTTTGTTGATAGTTCATTAGCTATTTCATTAGGATTTTTCTTGTAAATTTTAGCTAAAGAAAAGCAAGGAAAGGCATAGTCACCCATATCTGGTTTTGGAGGAACTTCTAACTCTATATCTGTTTTTACCTCTTTTTTTAGTGATTTTATTATTTCTTCCCTGAATTTGTCCATAGCAGAATTAAGAGAGCGGTATAATATAAATTTATTGATTTAATTGATGCTAATATCAATAATCAACTTCCTTAAAATTAGGATTATCCAGCCCTTTATCATATCCTATGATTAATTCACTTTCACCAAGATCATTATCAATAATTCTTCTTACGTTTGCAAATTTCTGCCTAAAAGCAATTTCTTCTTGATTGTCATGATATTCTTTAAGATTCCTTCTTAAATTCTGCTGGTATCTCTGTTGTTTTGTTTCATCAATCCATGATAAGGGATTTTTTTCTTCAACAACAAAAGTCATTGTCTGTGGTTCAACATTATTCTCATTAACAATAAAAATTAATGCTTCTCCTGAATCATTGTTTTTTGGTTGCCCATACGTACAGCTAGCTAAAAAGAATAGTGAAATTACGAATAATATTAATTTAACTCTCATGCAGTGGTGGTAAAGAATATCGATTTATAAAGGTTATTGGTTTTGTGCGTCTAAAACTACACTTTTTTCCTCAACTTTATTAGCATCAGGATTTTTCTTTATATAATCAATCAAATCCTTAATAGTAACAATCTTCATATTATTATGCTTTTTTGAAAACTCTATGATATCAGGCAGCTTTGCCATGCTTCCGTCATCATTTATTATTTCACATATTACAGCTGCAGGATACATGCCAGCAAGCTTTGCCAAATCAACAGATGCTTCTGTATGTCCTTCGCGGACTAAAACACCTCCTTTTTTATACAGTATTGGAAATAAATGCCCGGGCATGGCAAAGTCTTGGGTTTTGAGATTATTGTCTGTCAAAGCAATTATTGTGGCTGCTCTATCAGCTGGAGAAATTCCTGTTGTTGTTCCGTTTCTGTAATCAACAGGAATACTAAACATGCATCTATTGACTTCTTTATGATCGACCATTGGAGGAATGTTTAATTGCTCCAATCTTTCCCTTATGATAGGCATGCACACTAAGCCGCGCGCATTCTTTATCATGTAATTTATCTTATCCGCTGTTGCCTTTTCAGCAGCAAGAACTAGGTCACCTTCATTCTCCCTGTTTTCATCATCTACTACAATGACAAACTTTCCTCTTTTAACATCGTTAATAGCGTCTTCTATTTTGCTGAATTCCATTATTGTCCAGTTAAAATAAAGAGTTTTTATAGTTTGTGGTTACAAAAACCCAAGAAACCGTGTTTCCACGGTTTTTTTTTGGTTATAGGTATCCTTCCACTAGAAAGTCCTTTCCTATATTTTTTGTCGAAATATTCTTTAGCTTTATGGCTTTGTTGACCTTCTTAATGCCTAGATTCTTTATTGGATTGAGGCCATTTCCTATTATCTTTGGCGCAGTAAATATCAAAAGCTTGTCTACAATCTCTTCTTTGATTGCATTTCCGCTTAGCTCTGCACCGCCTTCTATAATGACAGATGCTATTTCAGATTTTCCAAGTTCCTTTACCAGTTCTTTTAAATCAACAAGTCCTTTTTTTGGTTTTAATATTAATATTCTAACACCTTTATGCTGTAATTTATCAATCTTTTTTCTGGATGCTTTTTTTGTTGTTGCAATTATGACCTTGCTTGGATCTTTAAGAATTTTTGAACTTTCTGATATTTTTAAGCTTGAATCTACTATTATCTTCTTAGGATTTTTTCCTTTAACAAGTCTCGAATCCAGTATTGGGTTATCGCGTGTGATTGTATTTATGCCAACCATAACAGCATCAACATCATTTCTAAGCTGATGGACACATTTTCTTGCTGCCCTGCTTGTTATATATTTTGAATCGCCGCTAGAAGTTGCTATTTTCCCGTCAAGGCTCATAGCCAATTTCAGGATTATGAAGGGCTTTTTTGTTTTCATATATTTGATGTAATTTTCATTCAGTTTTTTTGCCTTGTCCCTTAAAATCCCAATTCTTGTCTTTAAGCCGCGGAACTTTAATTCCTTATAACCATCCACCAAAGAGTTAGGATCTTCCATTCCGACAACAACTTCTCTAATACCGGCTTCAACAATTTTTTCTGTGCATGGACTGGTTTTTCCCCAATGAGAACACGGTTCAATATTGACATACATGGTTGCATTGTTTGCCTTTTTACCAGCAGCCTTTAACGCATTTATTTCCGCATGGCTTTCCCCATATTTTTTGTGATAACCGCGGCCTACAATATTGCCTCTTTTTACAATAATGCAGCCAACAAGAGGATTTGGGCTTACACAACCCTTGCCTTTCTCGGCTAGATTTAAGGCTATATCCATATACTTCTTATGTGAAATCATAAATTATAAAACCTCAAAACTAGAAAAATAAGGCCTTATTTAAATTTGTTTGTTTTAATTTGAGGGTGAGGACAATTTTATATTCTCTTATAGAAAACTTTTTAAGTAATAATTCTAAATAATTGTTTATGCTAAAAATAGCCTTCTTTGAGACAGAAGAGTGGGAAAAGCCTTATCTGAAAGAAAAATTAAAAGGATACAATATTTTATTTTTCAATGATACTATAAACAAAGTCAATATTAATAAAATTAAAGATGTGGATATTGTCTCTGTTTTTATTTATTCAAAACTGAACGGTGCAGCTATCAATAAATTAAAAAATTTAAAATTAATAGCAACAAGAAGCACGGGTTTTGACCATATTGACTTAAAGGAGTGCAAAAAAAGGAATATTGTTGTCTGCAATGTGCCTAATTATGGGGAAAACACTGTTGCAGAACATACACTCGCATTGATTCTTAATTTAACCAGAAGAATACACAAGGCCTGGGAAAGAACAAGGCGTTTAGATTTCTCACAGGAGGGCTTAAGAGGAATTGACCTAAAGGGAAAAACCTTGGGCGTTATTGGTGTTGGGAGCATAGGGCAGCATGTCATTAGGATGGCTAAAGGCTTTGAAATGAATGTAATTGCTTTTGATGTCGCTAAAGTTAAAGGGTTAGAGAAAAAATTAGGATTTAAGTATGTTAGTTTTGATTACTTATTGAGAAATTCTGATATTATAAGCTTGCACTGCCCTTATAATAAAAAAACCCACCATTTAATCAATAAAAATAATATTAAAAAAATAAAAAAAAGGGCTTTGCTGATTAATACAGCTAGAGGTGGTTTAATAGAGACAGGTTCTTTGGTTAATGCTTTGGACTCTGGAATTTTGAGAGGCGCTGGCTTAGATGTTTTAGAAGATGAATGTTATGTAAAAGAAGATACACAAGTAATGTCCAGGCATTTTCCAAAAAAGTGTGATATGAAGCTTATTTTAGAGAATCATATTTTAGCCAAAAAGGATAATGTAATAATAACACCACATAACGCCTTTAATTCAATAGAAGCAATAGAAAGAATATTGGACACAACTGCCGATAACATTAAAAGTTTCTTGAAGAAGAAAGTGATTAATAAAGTTTAATGTTTGAAACTATTCGTATATAACAGAAAGAAATTTAAATTCTTGAAACTATTCACTCTTGATGGTTTTCATTGAGCAGTATATAACTCAGTATCCGGTATGGGTTCTTGGTGTAGTGTTTAGCTTATTAGCAGGACTTGCAACCGGAATAGGAGCACTACCAATATTTTTTACAAGAAATATCTCTGTTAAGATGCAAGATATTTTCATGGGCTTTGGGGCTGGTGTAATGCTTGCAGCAACATCATTCTCCCTGATAGTGCCGGGTTTGGAAGCAGCAGGTAATGGCATAAAAGCTGCTGTAATTATTGTATTAGGAATTTTATTTGGAGGAGTGTTCTTATGGATTACTGATAAGGTATTGCCGCATGAGCATTTCATAAAAGGGCATGAAGGAATTGATATTGTCAAGCTAAAAAGATTATGGCTCTTTATCATTGCAATAACTTTGCACAATTTTCCTGAAGGCTTGGCAGTTGGGGTTGGTTTTGGAGGAGGAGATATCGCTAATGGAATTACTTTAGCTATTGGTATTGCACTTCAAAATATGCCTGAAGGCTTAGTTGTCGCATTGGCCCTTTTTGCCCATAAATATAGCCTAAAAAAATCTTTTCTTATTGCTCTTGCCACAGGGCTTGTTGAGCCTGTAGGTGGATTGCTAGGTGCAGGTATCGTTTCTGTTTTTATAGTATTGCTGCCATGGGGCTTGGCTTTTGCTGCAGGAGCAATGCTGTTTGTCATAAGCGACGAGATAATTCCAGAAAGCCATAGAAGGGAATTTGCAAAGCAGGCAACTTTTGGGCTTATGATTGGATTTGTAATAATGCTATTCCTTGATGTTGTTTTGGGGTAAAAGAAATTAAATTATAGTTAGGAATACAATACATTTACTGCTAATCACTTACTTTCTTCTTATAGTTTTCAATAGCTTTTTTTAAGGCTGCTGTTCCAAGAACAGAGCAATGAAACTTTATTTGAGGCAAATCATCAAGTTGTTTGATAACCTCCTTGAAAGTTATCTTTAATGCATCATCCAGTGTTTTTCCCAATGATAATTCACACATTGCATCTGAGGATGCTATTGCCGCTATACAACCATAAGTCTGGAATTTAATGTCTTTAATTACACCATCTTCTACTTTTAGAAACATCTTCATTACATCTCCACATTTCATATTACCCACTTCTCCAACAGCATCTGCATCTTTTATTTCTCCTGCAAACTTTGGATTGCGAAAATGCTTGATTGTTTTTTCTGTGTACATACCAATCACCCTCCAAATGGGGAAATTTTCCTTAATGTTCTCACTACCTCTGGCAACACTTTCAGAACATAATCAATTTCCTCTTCTTTTGTAAACCTGCTTAAAGTAAGCCTTATGCTTCCATTTGCTTCTTCATCACTTAATCCAATTGCAGTTAGGATATAGCTTGGCTCCAGGCTTTTTTCCGAGCAAGCAGAGCCTGTTGAAGAGCAAACACCTTCTACATCTAAACGGCCAACAACCGCCTCTCCTTCAATCCCTTTAAAAGAGAAATTAGTATTATTGCACAATCTTGCACTTTTTGGGCCATTCAGTTTCACATCTGGAATTTTAAGAACACCTTCAATTAATTTATCCCTTAATTTTGTCATATACCCTATATATTTTTTATCAGCTAGTTTTACAGCTTCTGCAAAGCCAGCTATCCCAGATACATTTTCAGTTCCTGGCCTTAATTTAAACTCCTGGTCACCACCATGCACCAAAGGATGGATATTTGTTCCTTTCCTCACGTATAATGCTCCAACCCCTTTAGGGCCATGAATTTTATGGCCGCTCATAGTAACAAGGTCAAGATTTTGCTTTTGCACATCTATTTCTGTTTTTGTATAGCTTTGGCACGCATCTATATGGAAATAAACATCATGTTTTTTGCATATTTTTCCAAGTTCTTCTAGATTTTGTATTGTTCCTGTCTCGCTGTTGCCATGTATGATAGACACAAGAATTGTTTTATTAGTAATGGCTTTTTCCAATGCATCAGGATTTACAAATCCTTCTTTATCCACATCAAGATAAGTCACTTTAAAGCCATCTTTTTCTAAAAATTTGCAAGTATTAATGATAGCTTTATGTTCTACTTTTGTTGTAATTATATGATTTCTTTTGTCTCTATTGGGATACGCTATTTCCTGGATTGCTAGATTATCTGACTCTGTTCCTCCGGAAGTGAATACTATCTCTTCAGGTTTTGCATTTATTGATTCTGCAATTGTCCCTCTTGCTTTGTCAATGGCATTTTTTGCATTAACTCCCAATGTGTGGGCTGAAGAAGCATTTCCATATTCCTTGTCAAAATAAGGCAGCATTGCCTTAATCACTTCAGGATCAACTTTTGTTGTTGCCCCATTATCCAGATATATTTCTTTAGATTTCATTTTTTACAGCAACTTCCAGAGCAGTTTTTTATAACATGTTTTTCAACTAATCTCAATATTGGAATAACAGTATCTTTGTTTAACGAATATATTCTCTCTTTCCCTGCTTTTTTAACATCCAGAACATGACATGCGCTTAATTTTTTGAGATTATGGGATACTGCACTTTGCTCTTCGTTAATTTTTTTAGTAATTGTTTTCACATTTAATGGTTCATTCCTCAGCGCCGTAATTATATTCAGTTTGCTCTTATTTGAAAAATTAACAAAAAAGGTTTCGTATGATTTACATTTCATATGAATTCTTAATCCTATGTTATTTATAAACTTTTCGGTTTGCTGTTTTACTAAACAATATAAACCTTTAAAAACCACATTCTATTCCTTTTTCTTATGCAAATAAACGTATTTTTTGACAGAGAAAACAAAGAAAAAACAATCGAAGTAGATGAAAATTCATCAGTAAAAGACTTATTGGGTAAAATGAAAATAAATCCAGTTACAGTAATAGTAAGCAAAGACAATAATATCCTGACAGAAGATGAGAAAATCAATGATAGGGATAAAATAAAATTAATATCTGTTATTTCTGGTGGCTGAATGAACTGTTGCAAAGAAAAACCAATTATCGAACTTCAGGCAGGGCAAAAACTGTGCAAGAAACACTTTACGGAATATTTTGAAGACAAAGTACATAAGACTATAACAAAATTTGACCTTATTGGAAAAAAAGAGAATTTAGGCGTTGCTGTATCTGGAGGAAAAGATTCTTTGACATTATCATTTATTCTAAATAAATTATCAAAGCGAAATCCTAAGATAAAAATAGAAGCAATAGCTATAGATGAAGGAATAAAAAATTACAGGGACAAATCCTTAATAACCGCAAAAGAGTTCTGCAATAAGCATAATATCAAATTAAATATTTATTCTTTCAAAGAAGAGTTTGGAATGCCTTTGGACAATATGTTAAAAGTTCTTGATGTAAAGCCATGTACAATATGCGGAATATTCAGGCGCTATCTTCTAAATAAAAAATCAAAAGAACTAAGGCTTACAAAACTAGCAACTGGACATAATCTGGATGATGAGTGCCAAAGCATCATGATGAACCAGTTCAAGAATAATATACACTTAAGCGCAAGATTAGGGCCAAATTCGGGAGTTAAAGAAAATAAACAAATGGTTCAAAGAATAAAGCCATTATATCTATGCGCAGAAAAAGAAGTTACAACTTACGCTTTTATCAATAATATTTTGGACGAATTCAATGAATGTTCAAATATAACAAAAAGCTATAGAGCACAAATAAGAGACATGCTAAATGATTTGGAAGCAAAGTTTTCAGGCACAAAATATGCAATTGTAAATTCTTTTTTGCAGATTCTTCCAGATTTAAAAGAAAAATTTAAAGAAGCGGAAGTTAATTATTGTAAAGAATGTAATGAGCCAGCTTCTAAAGATAAATGCAATGCCTGCAAGTATGTGGAAAAATTAGAGAAGGCAAAAATTGAAATTTAGTCTCCTTTTTGATAATCTTTTATAAGCATCCTCATACGCTATATTGTTTTTCAATGCCCATTTTTCAGTGCCATCAGTAGTTATCGCTATATGCTTAGGCATAATCATCTTTAGAACATACTTCCCCTTTTTTATTATGCCTTTTATTCTTTCAAGCACCATTGATAACCCCCAATTAGGTATTAGTAATAACTTTTATAAATATTATTGTTTTAAGCTTTAAAATGACTATCGCTGCATTAATTTATCCTATTGCAAATATACCTCTGACTATCCTTATTCCATATACTATCGGATTTTTAGTTTTGTTAATAGGATCCTACACAGATATAAAGACAAGAGAGGTTCCGGACTGGGTTAATATTGGACTGATAGGCGTAGGTTTTGGAATAAATCTTATTTTTTCGGTTATTTATTCTAATATAAATTTTATAGTTTCCAGCATAATTGGATTTGCAATCTTTTTTGCCCTTGCATGGTTTATGTTTTACTTCGGACAGTGGGGCGGAGGAGACAGCAAGATGATAATGGGTTTAGGGGCTTTAATAGGAATAGATATTTTTTCCAAAAGCCTTACATTAATATCCATACTACAATTTTTTATTGCAGCTTTCTTAGTCAATGCCATGCTTGTAGGCGCTTTATATGGGATCCTATGGAGCATTTTCATGATTTTCAGGAACCTGAAAAAATTCATCAAGGAATTTAAAAAATCAATAAAGAATAAAAAAACTGTATTGGTGAAAAGGATAGTATTTGTTTTGTTTATGCTCTTAATACTAAGCGCTATTTTTATTCCTGATAAATATATTAAGTTGATGTTATTCTACCTTGCTGTTGTTTTAATATTAACATTCTATCTTTGGATCACAATAAAAGCAGTTGAAAATGCATGCATGCTAAAATATGTCAAACCACAAAAGCTTACTGAAGGAGACTGGATTGCTAAGGATGTTAAAGTAAACGGAAAATTTATTACAGGACCAAAGGATTTGGGTATTGAGAAAAAGAATATTAAAAAATTGATAGAATTCTATAAAAGAGGCAAGATTAAGAAGATATTAATCAAAGAAGGAATTCCTTTTGTTCCAAGCTTTTTTGTTGCTTATATCGTTACTTTGATTTATGGTAATTTGGTGTTCTTGATTATCTAAGGTATCCTCTTCATCTGCTTAGAAATGTAATCTTCTTCATCGTCATCTGAAATTGATTGTGTCGGCTGTATCTCTGCGTTTTCAAGTATTGTTTTTGGCTTTTCTACATTTTCAATCTTTCCAACACCAACATTCTGTATTTGCTCTTTAAGCTTAAGCTCAACAGTGGACATTTCCTCTTCTGTCAGCTGTTTGGTCTTCCATTGGAGGTTTACTCCGTCATTTTCTTTTCTTGGTATAACATTGACCATGAAATGAGCTACAGTCTGGCCAGCTGGAATTCCGTTAGCAACAAATATATTTGTTCCCTGCACTTTTAGATTTTCAAATATAGCAGAAGAAATTTTATTCGCAACTGAAAAAAGATTTGCAAGCTCTTGGTCAGGCACTTGCTCAATAATAGGATAATGGTTTTTTGGAATCACAAAACAATGCCCGGGGTTAGCTCCATTTACATCTACAACTGCTAAGATTAAGTCATCTTCATATACTTTATAGGATGGAACTTTATTCCCTACAATCTGGCATATCAAACAGCTTTCCCTTGTTTTCATTTTTTATCCAGGTCCTAAAACTTTTGCTATATCGTCAAGATTTATGCTTTCTCCACTTCCACTCTTTTTTTCTTTTTTTGTTTCTTTATTTTTGATTGGTTTTTTCTTTTTATGTTGTTTTTTTTCCTTGAACTTTGCTTCTACCACTTTTTTCTCCCTTGGCATTTTAAGCAGTGTTGGAACAACTTTCGTTTCCTCTGCTTTTGCACCTAAGCTCTCAGACAATATTTTTCTTGTCGCCTGCAATTCTTCTTCTGAAATTGTTTTTTGAGGAACTTGGAACTTTACTCCATCATTTTCTTTTCTTGGTATTAAATGGGCCATGAAGTGCTGTGCGCGCTGGCCGGCAGCAACTCCATTAGCTACTATAATATTTGAGCCTTGCACTTCTAAAGCCCTTAAGGAAGAATTAGACAATGCCTTCGCAACTGCGAAAATATGGCTTATTTCATCATCAGGAATCTGGGGCATGATAGAATAATGCTCTCTGGGCATAATGAGAATATGTCCTGGGTTAGCTGGATTAACATCAAGAATTGCAATTACATCATCATCTTCATATACTTTTCTGGACTGGACTTTTCCAGCAATAATCTGGCAGAAAATACACTGCTTTTTCTGGAACTCTTTTAACTCTTCAGGAGACATCTGCTTAATCTTTTCCTGCAAAGCCTTTATCTGTTCAGGACTCATCTGCTGCTGTGGCGCTGGTGCTTGCTGTTCTGGCATATAACTTCCCTTGGATTTGGTTTTTATAAATATTGTTGTTTTTGTCGGAGAATTTAGAATCTTACAGTTTAGATAGAAAAGATTTATAAAATATTTTGATAATTATTACAGTAATGGCAAGATTAGTTCTTGACTTGAACAAATCAATAGAGGAAAATGCATCTGATTATTTTGAGAAAGCCAAGAAGATGAAAAAGAAAATCAAGGGTGCAGAAGATGCATTGCAGCAAAGCATAAAGAAATTAAAAGACCTTGAGACAAAAAAAGAGAAATCAGCAGCAGAAGAGAATGAGAACAAAGTACCTGAAAGAAAAAAGGAATGGTATGAGAAATTCAGATGGTTCATAAGTTCTAAAGGTTTTCTTGTTATAGGCGGCAGAGATGCTACTTCTAATGAAATTGTAATTAAGAAGCATACTGATGCTAATGATTTAGTTCTGCATACAGATATGGCTGGAAGCCCTTTTTTTGTAATCAAATCCGAAGGCAAGAAAATTCCTGAATCTACTATAAAAGAAGCAGCAGATGCAACTTGCACATTCTCAAGAGTCTGGAAACTTGGTTTGCAGATGACAGAAGTCCTTTATGTCAAGCCGGATCAAGTAAGCAAGAAAGCACAATCCGGAGAATATCTGACTAAAGGCGCATTCATGATTTACGGCAAGACCAATTACATGGAAAACAAGGTAAATTTAGCTATAGGAATCACAAAAGATAAAGCAATAATGTCCGGTCCTTTGGAAGCAGTAAAGAAGAATTGCAAGAAGTTCGTTGTCCTGAAGCAAGGTGACGAGAAAGTAAGCTCTATTGCCAAGAAAATCAATTATAAATTAGGAAAGGGCTTGAGTTTGGATGAGATAATTAGGGCTTTGCCTGCTGGTACATTTAGTCTTAAACAATAATTATTTTAATTATTCAATAGATTATTTTAATTATGATTATTATTTAATAGGTTTTCATGAAAATGAAAGGTGAAATCAGAATGAGCCAAATCGAAAAAACTTTCCAATGCAATCAATGCGGTAAATGCTGCAGCCATATCAGAGGAATGATGCCCAGGGAAGATTCCGAATTCATAGAGGAAATGGCTTATGGCAAACTTCCTTTAGTGCAGTTAATTCCGATGGAAAAAATGTCTTTTCCCTTGTGGGACTGGGAAGCTTCGCGTTTCAGGAAATGGCAGGATGAAGTGAAGACTGATAGTAGGATTTTTCCTTCAAGAGGAATTTTAGATTTAAATTCAAACCAAGCAATCATCGTAACTTATTTTATGGATTCTGATGCTTGTCCATTCTTAAGGGACAAGAAATGTGCAATTTATTACACAAAACGCGCTTACATATGCAGATTATTTCCATTCAACCGCGGCCCATTCCTTGATGTTGGAGACAAACCAACAAAAAATAATATGTTTGGGACTTGCGACGGCATGAATGAATTAATGCCATCAATTCCAGAAAACTATGAAGATGTGGTAAAATTCCTTTCAAAAGCATTTCCAGACGGCTCTTTTGAAAATGCAGTTCAGTTTGATTACATAACTGAATGGATTAATAGAACAATAATAAACTTAATGAAAGAGAAAAAATTAAGGCCTGCTATAAATTATCCTTACAATCTTTTCTTGAAAAGGTTCAATAACGCAGAAAAAATAGATTTTACTGATTTTCTTGAGCAAAGTGGTTATATTGACAGCAAAGAAGAATTGATTAAATGGTTTGATGATAATCTAGATGCTAAGCAGAAAATTGAAGAGTTTTTGCAAACACACTGACTAAATAATAATTTTTATAAATACTTAAGATAGGACTTAATGAGAATGATATCTACACAAGAAATGAGGGCTTTGGAAGATAATTGCGGCATTCCAAGAATTGTCTTAATGGAAAATGCTGGCAAAACAATATATAATATTCTAAAGGAAAAATTTGACCTGAAAGACAGAAGAATACTTATTGTACCTTATCATGGAAATAATGGGGGGGATGGTTTTGTCGCTGCAAGATACTTGGCTGATGATACAGAAGTTGATGTTTTGTTTGTTGGAGATGATTCTAAATTAAAAAAAGAGGCATTAGCAAATTTTAAAAAAATAGAAAACAATGAGAAAATACAAATTCTTTCCTTGGAAGCAGTAGATTTTTCTGACTATGATATAATAATTGATGCTATATTCGGCACTGGAATTGATGGGAAAATAAAGGACCCTTTGGCAACATTAATAACAAATCTTGGAAAATCCAAGACCTATAAAGTATGTGTTGATGTGCCATCTGGCATCAATCCAGATACTGGGGAGAAGGCAAATGTGTTTTTTGAGCCGGATCTGATAATAACTATGCATGACATTAAGAAGGGTTTAGAAGGCTATAAAGATAAAACCATAATTGCCGATATCGGCATTAAAACAATGCCTCCTAAATAGAATACAAGGATAATAAAATGAAGTATATAACAAAAAAAGACATCGAACTGCCAAAAAGAAAGAAGTCGAGCAAGAAGGGGGATAATGGCAGGGTTTTAATTATTGGAGGCTCTAAAGAATATGTTGGGGCGGTTGCCCTTGCTGGCTTGGCTGCTTTAAGGTCCGGTTGCGATTGGGTTACTGTTGCGGCTCCAGAAAAGGTTGCTTGGGCCGTTAACTGTTTAAGCTCTGATTTAATTACTGTAAAACTAAAAGGAGATTATATTTCTTTAAAACATTATGCTCAGATTAATAAATTAATAAAAAAACACAATACAATCTTGATTGGAAATGGAATCGGAATCAAAAATGAAACAAAACAATTA
>Ga0208132_1000386_pt1 | contig 21050 bp, 23 predicted proteins | sample ETNtaG_16_FD_185785 | JGI IMG/M metagenome (GOLD analysis project Ga0208132, IMG submission 185785) | Marine microbial and viral communities from oxygen minimum zone, Eastern Pacific Ocean - ETNP201406SV199 (SPAdes) (version 2) | ecosystem: Environmental > Aquatic > Marine > Oceanic ... | reverse complement strand
ACAAGGAGACAATGTTACCGTAGAAGTTACTCCTTACGATCTAACAAAGGGAAGAATTATTTTTAGATTTTAATTGGCCTTGTAGCTCAGTAGTAGAGCAGTACCCTGAAAAGGTATGTGTCGTAAGTGCGATTCTTACCAAGGCCACCACCCAAATTATACAATTTCACACATTCTTAAGGCTTGCATTAAATTTCAAAATCTAATAACTAACCTCTTAGCTAAAGTTTAGCTAAAGTTAAATAACAAAAGAAAGAGTAAAATGAGTCTAAAAGGTAAAGTAAAATGGTTCAATGGAAAAAAAGGTTATGGTTTCATTGAACGTGAAGATAAAGAAAAAGATGTATTCGTACATGCTTCAGCTGTAAGAGAAGCAGGTTTAAGGTTTTTAAACGAAGGTGACGAACTTACATTCGAAGTTGAAGATGGAGAAAAAGGTCCTGCCGCAGTAAAACTGCAAAAAACCTCTTAATTCTAATTCAATCATAATTGTGTAGGGTTATAGATACTAGTAAGATTAGTAGATATACCTTATACAATTATATGTTGCATAAGATTTTTAATTCGTTAAAAGTTTCGCAATGATTAATAAAATAATATCTTTGAGATCAACACATAGGCATCATTTTCATGCTGGCTAGACGCTAGCTATTAATCATTTATAAATTTAATCAATTAATATAAAAACAAAAAAGGAAGCCGCCGTCGTATAAGAGTTATTACTGGCGCCTGTGGAGCGCTCTATCTAGGTGCAAGTCCTAGCGGCGGTACCAAAAAATGACGGAAGAAAAAAAATTAATACCTGGATTACCCTCAGGTTTTGAAGACAGATGGAATAAACAATTATCTCTTAAGAAAAAGTTAATTGAGATAATTGAAAAAAATTTTCTAAAGTTTGGCTTTAGCCCTTTAGAGACCCCATCTTTTGAGATTAGTAAAAATATAGGATCATTTTTGGCAGATGATGAGGCTAATCCTATGTCTGATGTATTCACATTCAATAATGGTTCAGAAAATATAACACTACGATATGATTTAAGTAGTCCATTAAGTAGATTTGTTGCTCAAAATTATAGGGATCTTCCAATGCCATATAAAAGATATCAAATAGGCAACGTGTGGAGAAATGAAAAAACAGGCAATGCAAGATATAGAGAATTTTGCCAAGCAGATTTTGACATCATCGGAAATGTTAATCCAGCACAATCTGATGCAGAACTATGTAATTTGATTGCTGATACTTTAATGCAATGTGGATTAAGAAAAGATCAATTTAAAGTAAATATTAGCAATAGAAAAATTGTTCAGGGTTTAATCAATCAGTTAAAGATTACTGATAAAAATCAAGAGTTAAAAGTTATTAGAGCCATTGACAAATTAGGGAGAGTAGGAATTAAAGGTGTAGAAGATTTATTAAAAAAAGAAAGAATTGATGAATCAGGCGCTGTTACAAAAGGTGCAGAATTAAGTAATACTCAAGCATCAGAAATTATTAACTTTCTAATGATTAAAAAATTAAATGATTTAAAAACAAGTTTATCTAATCCATTAATCAATGAGGGAATAAAAGAAATTGAAGAATTGATGGAGATTGTAAGTTTTGGAGATAATTCAGATCAAATTCAAACAAATTTTACTATTGTAAGAGGTCTTGATTATTATGATGGATTCTGCGTTGAAACCAATCTTGATTTTAAAATAAAAAATATAAAAGGCAAAGAAGTTGATATTGGAAGCATTTGTTCTGGTGGACGTTATGGCAAATTGATTTCTAGATTTAAAGGGGTCGACTTTCCAGGAACCGGAGCAAGCATAGGTGTTGATCGATTAGTATTTGCGATGAATCAACTTGATCAAGTAGAATTAGATAATAATGAACCAGTTATTATATGCATTTTAGATAATAAGTTTTTACCAAAGTATTATGAACTCTTAAAATTATTAAGAAATAACGATATTAATTCTGAATTATATTTAGACTCATCAAAAAATTTGAAAAAACAACTTACCTACGCAGATAAAAGGAATTCTCCTGTAGCAGTTATTTGTGGAGAAACTGAGTTTAAAGAAAACAAGATTACTTTAAAAAAATTAAAAAAAGAAAAAAGTGAAGATGATCAAATAACAATTTCCAAAGATAATTTAATCAATGAAATCAAAAAACTTATCTGAAAAAATTCTTAGATCTATTAAATCTAAGGGTTTTAAAGTTATAGAGCTAGATCCAGTCTTAGAGACAAAATATATTCTTCAAAGATCAGGTGAAAATTTTAAGAAATTTTTATTCTCATTTTATGATTTAAACGGCAAAGAATTATGTTTACGCCCCGATTTAACAGTTTCCTCTGTATTAAGATTTATTCAAAACAAAACTAATAAAAAAGAAAAAGTTTGCTATAGCGGTGAAGCTTTTAGAAAAACCTATCAAAAAAAAGACAGCTTCATTAAAAATCAAATTGGATTTGAAATTTTAGGCTCAAACAACCACCAAAAGGATAACAAGACAATAATAGATACATCACTTAATATTTTAAGGAACAGTCCTTTTAAAAAATCAGTTTTAAAAATTGGAAATGTTGAGTTATTTAATTTGTTAATTGAAAAATTAGACATTCCAACAAGATGGAGAAATAGACTAAAAAGACACTATTGGAATGAAAGTTACTTTAATGAATTATTGAAAAGATTAGAAACCAATTCTGACATAGATCCAGTTTTTATTGAAATAGATAAATCAAGATATCTAAAGATGCGGAAAGACTATCAAAATAAAATGGTTGCTGGAAGAACTTATAAAGAAATACTTGATAGATTTAATATGAAAATCAATGATCCAAGAAAAACACCAACAGGAAAATCTAATTCAAAAATAATTAAAGAATTTTTAAAAATCAAATGTCCATTAGAAAAGGCACCAAAAGTTTTAAATGCATTCTTTAAAAAAAACAAAATTAACATAATTGTTGGAAAAGGTTTTTTTCCTTTAAGTAAAAATAATAATAAAAACTTAAGAATAGAATTTTCTGCTGCTAATGGCAGAGAAGTTGAATTCTATAGTTCAATGATTTTTTCCATAGAAGTTAAAATAAGATTAAATTTTAGGAATTTTATATCTGGTGGAAGATATGATCAGTTAACTACTAATTTAGGATTTAGAAAAGTTTCAGCAGTAGGTGCCGCAGTAAACATGAATTTATATGACTAAAAATATTATTAACATTGGGCTTCCATCCAAAGGAAGATTAAAACATGACACAATTAATATTTTTAAAAAGAAGAAATTAAATATTTATTCTGAAAGAGGAGAAAGAGATTTATTTGGATACATTAAAAAACTTCCTAATGTTAAAATTATCTATTTGCATGCTAGAGAATGCATTGAGCAATTATCATTAGGGAATATCGATATTGGTTTTTCAGGATATGATTTACTTAAAGAGAGTGAAATTAATGTACAAAACAAAATTTTAATTAATAAAAGATATAATTTTGGTAATGCAAATTTAGTACTAGCTATTCCAGATTTATGGATAGATGTTCAAACATTATTAGATTTAGATGAAGTTGCAGAGGAATTCAAAAGAAAGAAAAAAAGACTTTTAAGAGTTGCAACAAAATATCCAAATTTAACTAGACAATTTTTATACTCCAAAGGAGTAACACAATTTCAATTAGTTAAAAGTTTAGGAAGTACCGAAGTAAGTCCCTTTACAGGAACTGCAGAAATTATTTCAGATATAACTTCAACAGGAGCTACACTAAAAGCAAATAATTTAAGAGTTTTAAAAGATGGTGAAATCTTAAAATCACAAGCTTGTTTAATGCAGTCAAAGCTATCAAATAAAAAAACTGGAATTAAAAAGATAATAAGTTTACTTTCCAAATGATGGTAATAATTAATGATTAATTTTTTAAGTTTAGAATTTTTATTTGGAATAATAATTGGTTGCTTAATTGTAATGGCAATTTATCAATTCGCAAAAAAAAATAACGATAACGCTTCTTTAGAAACTAAAATAATAGCAATTAAGACTTTACTCGATGAAATAAAAACCAGTGAAAATCAAAGAACAGGATCAATTAATACTACACTTACAGATATTAAAACAGCAAGCCAAGAAATCAGCCAACGTTCTCAAGAAATTAAAAATACTCTAATTTCTGGACCAGGGCAGAGGCAGGGTGCTTGGGGTCAAATGGTACTAGAATTTATATTGGGAAAATTAGGATTTACTGAAGGTCAAGAATTTCACACCCAAGTATCTATGAAAACAGATGATGAAACAACAAAGATTCCAGATGTTATAGTCCATTTTCCTGACAAGGATGGTCAGAGAGATGTTGTTATTGACTCCAAAGTATCACTGACTGCATGGGATGAATATGTAAATTCAGATGATGAAAATATAAAAGAGGATGCTTTAAAAAGACATAAAAAATCAATTAAAGATCACATAGACTCTCTTACAAAAAAAAATTATCAAAAGGAATTAGGAATTAATAGTTTAGATGGTGTTATTATGTTTTGTCCTAATGAAGCAGCTATCTCATCACTAGGCAACTCTAGCAGATTAATGATGGAGTATGCAATTCAAAAAAAAATAACATTAGCTGGACCTGCAATGTTGTATTTTACACTAAAAACTGTTGAATATTATTGGAGAGCTGAAAAACAATCTAAAAATACTCAACAAGTAATTAAATTAGCAGAGGATATAGGATCAATAAGTATAAAAGTGTATGAGGGTGCAAAAAAATCAGTAGAGAGTATTAAAAAAACTAGTGATGGAATAGATGAAGTTATGAATAAAATAAAAGATGGACGTGGTTCTCTGCTTGGCAAAGTAAATAAGATGGAGAAAGTTGGTGGAATTTCAATTAAAGAAAGTCAAAAAATTCCACAAGAATCAAAAATAGATGAAGTGGAATAATAAATTTATATATCCCAAATCTACTCGTTCTATTATTAATGGCTCCAGACACTATAATTTGGATGGTTCAAATTTACCTAGCGTTACAACCATACTCAAAGCAACCCAAAGCGAAGAAGATAAAGCAGGCATAGCTGCCTGGAAGGAAAGAGTAGGTCATAAAGAGGCAGAAAGAATTAAAAATGAAGCTTCAAATAGAGGAAGCTCAATGCATTCATATATAGAACAATTTTTACTAGGTAAATTTAATTTAGATTTATTAGAGGAAGAAAATAAATCAAAAAAAATGGCAGAAGAAATTATTGATAATGGATTAAAAAATAAACTCTCAGAAGTTTGGGGAGCAGAAGCAACTGTATATTATCCTGGTAAATATGGAGGAACAGCAGATTGTATTGGTGTTTATGAAGGAAAAGAAACTATTTTAGACTTTAAGCAGAGTAATAAACCAAAAAAAGAAGAATATATTGAAGATTACTTTTTACAACTTGGAGCATACACTTTAGCACATAATACAGTTTATAATTCTAGAATTACCCAAGGAGCAATTCTTCTTTGTACGGTCGACAGATTATTTCAAGATTTTAAAATTGAAGGTAATGAATTAATAAATTTTCAAAATCAATTTCTTGAAAAGGTTGAACAATTTTATAATCAATTTAGAAAATAAAGTTTGACTTTAAAAGAATTTCATATATTAAAAAAACAACTTTGCTACTTGTTTAGATGCGAGTTTCTTAGAAAAATTCCTTCACAAATAGCATTAAAAATAAGGAGAAAAATTGAATTTAGCTATTTGGGATATTGAGTCATCAAATGCAAACACTGATTTTGGAAGTATTATTGAGATTGGTGGAATATTAGTCGATGAAAATTTTAAAGAAAAAGATCGATTTAATCTAAGATGCAGATTGCCAGAAGGAGAAATTCCTCAAGCAATGGCATTAATAGTTAATAAAACTGGACTTGATTTGTTAACTAAAGCCAATCTCAGCCATTATCAGATGTTGGGAGAGGTAGAGAAAATTTTCAAAAAATGGAGTCCCGCTATTTTTCTTGGTTGGTCGAACATCGGTTTTGATGATGAAATGATCAGAAAAGAGTTTTTTAAAGGGATAAGATACCCATATATTACAAACTCTTCACCAAATAAAAGACATGATGGATTAAATATCGCAAGAGCCGCATATGCTGTTGATAGCAGCATTTTAAATACTGAAATAAATAAAAAAGGAAACGCTGTAATGAAATTAGAATCCCTTGCAAGAATGAATGGATTTGAGTCTTCAAGGGCTCACTCAGCATTATTTGATGCGGAATTAACATTAAAAATTCTTGGATTGATCAAAAAAAAACAACCTGATACATGGAATGTATTTTTACAAACAGCAAACAAATTAGATACAGAAACAATATTTAAGAAAGAGAAAATTATTACTCTCAATGAATATTTTTATGGAAAATCTAGACTATATCTATGTGCACCCTTACATCCAAAAAACTGTATTCACCCCGTGTATCAATGGGGACAAGTTGTTGATCTGAGAGTAGATGTTGAACGGTTATTTAATCTATCAATTAATGAATTAAAGCTTGAAATGAAAAAAACCCCAAAATTTCTTAGAACTATTAGGTCAAATAAGGCTCCAATTATTTTAGATGCAAGTTATGGAATGAAGATTGAGCCTTATAATGCTATTGATCCAAGTTTAATTAAAAAAAGAGCTGAATTAGTAAAAGATAACGAAAAGTTTTCTAAGAATATAATTATTGCACTTAGGGAGATAGCAGAAGAAAAAGATCAGTTAAAATCACAAGAAGATATTTATGCTGAAGAAAGCATCTATACAAAATTTACTTCAAACAAAGATACAAATCTTTTTCCTCTTTGGCATAATGCTTCTTGGAAAGATAAATTGCAAATGTTGGATAAATTTGAGGATGATAGATTAGTTGGATTTGGTAAGAAAATAATTTATCAAGAATCTCCTGAAACACTTCCTGCAGACATATGCAAAAGTATCAAGAGAGAGATTGCCGAGAGAATCTTGAGTGAAAACAAAGAAAAATGGTGGACCTGTAAAGAATTTTATTTTGAGTGCGACAATTTGAGAGAAAAATATACTAACGAAAAGGATGAAGAAAAATTGAAATTTTTAGATCAACTGAATGACCATGTTATGTCTATACAAAAAAAATATGAAAATGCTTAGTTGACTTTATTGATTTAAATAATACATAAGAATTATGCTAATTGATTTTAAAGACGATGATTTTGATACAAAAGTAAAGAACGAAGACATTTCTATTTTACAATACTCAGCTTCCTGGTGCGCTCCATGTAAAGCCTTAAAACCTGTCATGGAAAAATTATCTGATGAGTTTAAAGATAAAGCTAATTTTTATTATGCAGATATTGATGAGAATGCAATTAATTCTGCCTCTGCTGCTGGTGTTAGGGGTGTGCCTACAGTAGTTGTTTATAAAAAAGGTCAAGAAGTAGCAAGAAAAGTTGGTGGCTTGCCCGAACAACAAATGAGGGATTTTTTAAAAGAAAATCTTAGTTAAGATTTAATACTTCTCCAATTAAATATAAGCTGCCTGAAACAAGACAGATTTTGTTTTGATATTTATTGATTGATTGAATACTTTCTTTGATATTTTTGCATAAATTAATTTTTTTATTAATCCCATTAAGCTTGTTTTTGAATTCCTCTTTTGAAATTGATCCTTCCTGATTGGGTATATCTATTAAAGTAATTGATTTTACTTTATTTTTGAAACAATTAATAAAACCCCGATGATCCTTGTCTTTCATCATCCCAACAATTAAGTGAACATCATGGTTTTGTTGCTCTACCCAGTTTGCAATTGCTTTTGCCGCATTAATATTGTGACCTGCATCACAGATTAATCTATTTGGACCAACTAAATCTTTTAATTTTCCTGATTTGATCTCTTGAAGCCTTCCTTTGAGTTTAATTTTAGTTATTCCAGTTTTGATATCTTGATCTTTAATATTAAATAACTTTCTAGTTGCGGCTATAGAAGTACTTATGTTTTCAAGCTGATGATCTCCCAAAACATTAGGCTCTGGTAGTATTATTGATCCTTTATAATCTTCATACTGAATAAATCCATTTTCAGCTCTTAAAATATTAAAATCTTTTCCAAAAAAATATTTGTTTGATTGATTGTTTTCCAAGGCTTTTTCAATTTTTGATGTTGTTTCTTTATTACTCTGTTTATTTACAAATATATTTGAGTTTAAAAGTTTTGCTGTTTTTTCATATATTACTCCATCAATGCTTTTATTTTTAATCCATTGCAAATGATCCAGTCCAATTGATCCAATTATTGATGCTAAATTTTTTTTAAATACATTCGTACTATCATAACGGTGCATTAACCCGCATTCTATAATAGAGATATTTTCTTTGAATTGTTCACAAAATTTTAAGTATGCACAAGTGAGAACTTCGAAAAGAGTCGCTTTGTCTTTTCCTAAAATTTTCTCTATATCTTCAAGAAGATTAATAAGTTCTTCCTCATTTATCTCAGTATCATTATAAACAAATCTTTCAGTGTAACTTTGAAGGTGAGGAGATAGATACAAATTACATTTGTATCCAGATTGATTTAGAATTACTTTTAGACTTTGGCAAATACTGTATTTAGAGTTCGTGCCAACAACCGAGATTACGTTCTCCAGTTTATCTTGAGGATTACCCAGTTTATCTAGTAGGTTAAATGTCCTATCTAAAGATAGATCTATTTTTTTAGGATGCTTTTGCTCTAGTTTCGAGATTATCTTCTGAAGTTTCATTTGTTTTTTCCATATTTAAATTTACTTCAGAATTTTTCTTTAGCAATATTGATAAAAGCAAACTTATTTGATTTTTTAAATCTTTTCTGTGTACCACTCTGTCTATAAATCCATGTTCTTTTACAAACTCTGCTGTTTGAAAATCAGGACTTAGTTCTTCTTTAACAGTGGCTTGGATTACTCTTTTGCCAGCAAAAGCGATTAAAGAACCAGGTTCTGCAAAATGAATATCTCCTAACATTGCAAATGAACCTGTTATTCCGCCAGCACAAGGATCAACAAAACAAACTATATAGGGTAAATTATTTTTTTTAAGTTCATTAATTGCAAGGGTTGTTCTTGTCATATTTGCCAAAGCTATTAGACTTTCAAACATTCTTTGACCACCTCCACATGGAAAGAAAACATAAGGAGTTTGATTATCTATTGCATGTTGTGCCCCGTAAAGAATTGCTTCTCCTTCAGCTGCGCCCACTGAGCCACCAATAAAATCAAAATTTATTGCTCCTGCAGTTATATTTATGTCGTTTATTTTTCCTCTAACAATCATCACGCCACAACTTTGTTCTGTTTTCTTTCTTGCTTCTTTTAATCTATCTTTATAGGATTTTGTATCTTCCCAATTTAATGGATCTTCAGCTGGAAGAGGTGTTTCAAGAATTTCGTATCTATTTTTTCCAAAAAAAATATCAAATCTTTGACGACAGTTAATTCTATGATGTTTTCCACAAGAACTACAAACCCATAAGTTTTCTTCAAGCTCATTTTTTAGAACTGGGCCTTTACAACAACTTGTCCATTCAGAACTTTCAATATCTTCTTTTGAAGGTCTTTTTTTTAAAATTTTTTTAATTTTTTCACCAAACCCGATAGTCTTTTTTAGCCAATTCATATAATTTTAATTTTATTTTTTAATCTTTTAACCATATTGCTTACATTTGTGACAGGATTTTGTCTTTTTTCCAAGCTTTTGCTTATTTCTTTGCAAATTGTACTACCCACAACCAATCCATCGGCAGATTTTAACTTTGATATTGTCTTTTCAGTAATTCCAAAACCAATTACTACTTTTTTAAGATTATTTATTTTTTTTATTTTTTGATAATTCATTAATATTTCTTTTGGAGAAACTTTTAGCTTTCCGCCAGTTGTAGACAGCATACTTATATAATAAATCATATCATGAGAGTCCCTAATTATTTTTTTCATTCTTTCTTTTGAGGTAGTTGGAGATAAAAGTTGAATAAAACTAATAGATTTTTTTTTACATCTTTTTGCAAAATATGTATTATCTGGCCAAGGAAGATCTACAACTATTAAACCGTCAACCCCAACTTTTTTGCATTTATTTATAAAATTATTTTCACCATATTGATAAATCATATTGTAATAACCCATTAAAATAACCGGTTTTGAATTTTTAAATTTTTTATATTTTGTGACTATTTGAAAGACATCTTTCAATTTTATTCCATTTTTTATGGCCCTGTAAGCACTTGTTTGAATTTGACCTCCATCCGCAATTGGAGTGTTGTGTGGGAAACCTATTTCACAAATATCCACATATTTTGAAATAGATTTTAATATTTCTAGGGATTTTTTTTTATTATTATCCCCAGCAACTGTGTAAGTTAGTAAAGCAGGTCGATTTTCAATTTTACATTTTTTGAAAGCCAAGCTTATTGGAGAAATGTTCATTTTATATGTTTACCCAATCTTTTTTTTATAATATCTCTATCTTTGTATGAATCTCCACAACTGTTACATATTATTATTGTATCTTTACTTAATTTGGGTGCAATTTTAATTGCTTCAGCAAAGGCATGTGCTGGCTCTAAACTTGGGGATATAGATTCAAGTTTGGTAACTAATTTGTATGCATTTAAAGCCTCTTCATCACTTGCATATGTATACCTTGCTCTACCTGCATCTTTTAAAAAACAATGTATTGGGCTAACACCAGGATAATCTAAACCAGCACTTATTGACGCGGTTTCGTTTATTTGTCCCTCATTATTTTGACAAACATAAGATGCGGCACCATGAAGTATACCTAATTTAGCACCTCTACTTAAAGGTGCAGCATGAAGTTTCGATTTTTTTGGACCACCAGCTTCAACGCCTATTAGTTCAATTTGTTTTTTGTCATAGTCTATAAATTCACTCCAGAATCCGTATGCAGAACTGCCACCACCAACACAATTAATCAGTTTTATTTTTTTAGGAATAGTGTTGAATTCAGATTTTAATTGAATTTTTAACTCTCTAGATATTTGTGCTGTGCTCCAACCACAAATTTTTACAAATATATTTGGTCCAACAGTAGATCCTACACACATATGAGTAGTGTCACAATTTGATACCCAGTATCTCATACATTCACTAACAGCATCAACCAATGTTTGACTTCCGGTGTAGACAGGAACTATTTCAGCACCATTTTTTCTTATTGCATCACAATTAGGTTTTTGCCTTTTGATGTCTTTTACACCCATAAATATTTTACATTTCAAATCAAATTTTTTTGCAGCCATACTTAACATTTTGCCAGCATATCCAGCTCCAGTGTCACCTATGACGTATTTTTTTCCTGCTTTTTTACAAATCAAAGCGTGAACTGTTGCATTATAAATTTTATGCGCTCCACCATTAGCTTCGGACACTACTTTGGCCCAGATTTGTGCTCCACCAAGATAGTTTGTTAAATTATTTAGTTTTATAAATGGAGTTGGCGCACCAACATAATTTTTGAAATAGTAATCTCTTTTTTTGATAAAATTTTTATCTTTTCTTATTTTGGCAAAAAGTTTTGTAAGATCATCGACGGGTTTTTTTAAAGTTTCTGGAATAAAATTCCCTCCAAATTTACCACCCCAAAAACCGTTCTTATCATGTTGATCTATTAGAGGTATTTTCTTTTTAATTTTCATTATTTAATTTATTTAAATTTTTTAAAAAAATATCTATTTTTGAAATATCTTTTTGACCAGATGTTTCTAATCCTCCAGATATATCAATAATATCTGCTATTTTTATAAATTTATCAAGTTGATCATTATATTTAATATTTCCAGCAATCATTATTTTAGAGTTTAATTTATAATTTATTAATAGTGAATGATCAAAACTTAGACTTTTTTCATAACCTTTGCTATCAAATAAAATTATATCTGAAACTTTTTCAAATAAATTATATTTTTTTACATCTTTTTCATCATCAATTGTAACTGCCGTTATTATTTTTTTTTTATATTTTGATTTAATATTAGAAATTTTTTCAGGGTTAAGATCATAAATTTGAAAATAATTAAAATTTAAATCTTTTATTTTTTCAAGAAAATTTTTAGATGGTCTAACAAGTACTGCCACATATTTAGAGTTTTTTTTATCTGTTCTTAATAATTTTTTGAGTTTTTCAAATTCAACATATCTTATTGATTTTTTATAATTAACAATAAATCCAATAAAATTTGGTGGGCTAGGGTGCGATACAATAAAATTTAAAGTGGTTTGATCTTTAACTCCACAAATTTTTGCTTCCATGAAGCTAATTTAGTGACTTAATCAATTTTTGTATATTTTTTTTTATCGAACCCTTGGTAATGCTTCTGCCTATAACAATGGCAGTCGCTCCATTTTTAAAAGCTTTTTTTGGTGTAATTACTCTATTTTTATTTTGATCTTGAGCACTATCTCCAGCTAACCTGATACCAGGAGTTACAATTTCCATTTTTTCACAAATTTTTTTCAATATTGTTACTTCTTTTCCTGAGCAAACAATTCCATCTAGTCCGGCAGATCTAGCCGTTCTTGCTTGTTGAATAACTAAATTTTTAATTGATCTTGTGTGGCCTATTTCTTTCAAAGATTTATCTGAAATACTTGTAAGAACTGTTACTCCTAAAATCTTAAGTTTATTATTAACTTTTTTTGCTGATTTTTTTATTGCTTTAAGCATTTCGTGCCCACCGTTGATATGCGCTGTAAGATATCTTATATTTTTTAAATCTTTTAAAGATTTAACCGCAGAAGAACATGTATTTGGTATGTCATTAAGCTTAAGATCTAAAAAAATATTTTTTTTTTTATCAATTTTAGACAGAAAAGATCTTCCAATTTTTGAATAAAAAAATTCTAATCCAAATTTATAACCAATGTTTAACTTATCAGTTGTCGTATCTTTAATAATTTTTAGAACTTTTTTAGGATCAGTTGTATCACAGGCTATAAAAACTTTTTTATTCATTATTATTTATTTTTTTAAACCACTCTTTGGACATTTTGAAATGTATTACTCTTTTATTTGGAGTTTCAATTTTTTCATTAGTTTTCGGATTTCTTGATATCCTAGCTTTTTGAATTCTAGTTTCTAAGGTAAAAATATCTCTTAGCTCAACTCTTTCACCTTTTTTTAGTGCATTTTCCATTTCATTTAAGATTATATCTAATAATTTTGATAGATCTTTACGTAGAAAATTGGGATACCCATCTGCGAGTTGTTTTAATAGATTTGATTTTACTACAGCCAATTAACTTATTCTTCTGTCTTTTTTTTGTTTTTATCTTCTAACTTATCTGAAAGAGTAGAAAACGGAAGGTTTTTTCCTGAAAGAGGAGAGGAAAACTTGGATACAGCCTCCTTGTTCTGTAACTCTTCTAACAATTTAATACTTAAACTCGCTTTTCTTTTGTCTAAAATTAATTCAGAAATTGCAGCATCAATTCTTTCTCCACCAACAAATCTAGAGGGCCTTGCATCTGCTGCATTGATAGCTATTTGCGACTTTTTGATCAAAAATTCGAGTTCACATCCTTCTGGTTTTACTACTAAACCCTTTTTGTTAGATGAAATAACTTTTACAGTTACTGCATCATTGACATTTTTATTTGAGAACCAATCAAAAGGATTTGCTTGAGTCTGTTTCAAGCCTACCCTAACTTTTTGATCATCTTTTTTTATTTCTAAAATTTTAACTTTTAACTTATCTCCTTTCTTATAATTTTTTAGCTTCTCTTCTGGTTTTCCTGTGTATGAAAGGTCATTTGAATGCAAAAATCCATCTATTTCAAAACCATCAATTCTTAAGTAAATAGCATATTCATTAATACTTGTAATTGTGCCTTCGATTTCTGATCCAACTGGATACTTTTTTTCTAATACTTTATAAGGATTTTCTTTTGTTAATCTATGAGAAATAGCTACTCTTCTTTTTTCTTTATTTATTTCTGTAATAATGCAGTCAATTTCATCTCCAACTTTAAATAATTTTCTTGCTGAAACATTTTTTTTGGTCCAACTTAGCTCACTTGAATGAAGTAAAGTACTTAATCCGGGTTCAAGTTCGCAAAAGCAACCATAATCAGTAATTTTAACAACTTTAACTTTATATGGTCTATTAAGTTCGTAATTTGAAATATGATTAAATGGATCTGGAGATAATTGTTTAATTGAACATCCTACTTGTAATTTTTCTTTGTCAACTGAAATCACAAGCAAATCATGTTTTTCACCAATATTAAAAATCTCATCAGGATGATTTACTCTAGAATAAGAAATTTCTTGCAAGTGAACAAGAACATCCAGCTCACCAGTATTAACATCGAAAAAACATCCAAAAGAGCTGTAACCTTTTACAACAGCATCTTTAATGACATCTCCTACTTTATATTTTTCAATTATTTTTGTTTTATCTTCTTTTTTGTTTGATGCAACTATTTGTCTTCTAGAGACACAAGCATTTCCTCTAATTCTATCTAATTTGATTAACGCAAATTTTTGTGGTTCATTCATTAAATGCGAAATATCTTTAAGAGGCTTATCTGAAATTTGCGATCCCGGACAAAACATTAATGAACCTGTATCAATATGCTCTACAATTACTCCACCTTTGCATTTAGATATGATTTTACCCAATATAGGTTCATTTGCTTCATAAGCTTTTTCTAATTTATGCCAACCTTTAATTTTTTGAGCTTTAATAGCTGAAACAATTACATCGCCGTTTTTGTCCTCTATTTTTTCTAATAGAACTGAAATTTTTGAGCCTTCTTTTATTTTATCTGTAAGATTAATACTTTTAATTTCATTTATATCTAAAACAGGTTCTGATTTAAGTCCTTCAATAAATAAAAAAACAAATTTGTCAGTTATTTTGGTAACTATACCATCAATTATTTTACCTTCTTCTATTTTTGTTTTTGATAACTGGCTGTTTAATAAATTTTCAAATTCTTTCGTAGCTGATAAAGAAATATCTTTATAAATTTCCATGTTTTTTGTTTTTGATGGCTTTTGTTACTAATTTAGTTAATCTAGCCTCCATTTGTTTCATACTTAAATTAGTGGTGTCAACTAATACAGCACCTTTTACAAAAAGCAAAGGGCTTTCTTTTCTATTCACATCGCTAAAATCTCTTAATTTTAGAGCTTTTTCAACTTCCTTAATTTTAACTTTTTTGTTTATTTTTTCAAATTCTTTGAATCGTCTTATTGCTTTTTCTTTTATCGAGCACTTAAAATATATTTTTAAGTCCGCATTTGGCATAATTTTTGAAGCAATATCTCGCCCTTCGATAATTACTTTTTTATTTTTTTTTATAAAGCCTAGTTGAAACAATTTAAGTGATTTCCTAATGTATTTTTTTTTAGCAATAATTGAAGATAATTTTGTAACATTAGTATTATAAAGCTTTTTTGTTGAAAGTTTTTTCAAATTTAAATTTTTTGTAACTTTTTTAATAAAACTATGATTATATTTGCCATTATTTTTTATAATTCTTAATGCTAGATATCTATATAATTTTCCAGAAGAAAGTAATTTAAAACCGAATCTTTTGGCTATTATTTTACTTCCTGTAGTTTTTCCTGAAGCTGAGCTTCCATCTACACCAATTGAAAAAATAAAATTATTTTTTTTCACTAATTTATTTTTCCTCCCAAAGATTTAATTAAAGAGAGAAATTTAGGAAAAGATGTTTTTATAGAATCTTTATCATAAATTTTCCATTTACCACCCAAAGAAAGAGCGGCAATACATGACATCATAAATACCCTATGGTCTTTCATAAAATTTTTTATAACATAACTTTTATTTAGGTTTAGATTTGGATTGCCATAAATTTTTATATCTTTATTGGTACTAATGATTTTGACACCCATCATTCTTAAAATTTTTGTAGCAACTTTAAGTCTTGGACTTTCTTTTTGATTAAGTTCACTTAAATTTCTAAAATAAGAAACACCTTTAGCTTTTGATGCAACCAAAAAAATTATTAAAAATTCATCAATTGCTCTACTATTTAATTCTGATGGACAATTAATTGATTTCAAATTTCTACAGCTTCTAACAAAAATATCAGCTATTTTTTCTCCCTTATAAATTTTTTTATTTTTAAATTTAATTTTTGCATTCATTTTATTTAATATGTCTATAATACCTGTTCTTGATTTGTTGATATTTACATTTTTAATAAGTATCTTAGAATCTTCTGACAACAATGTTAATGCAATAAAAAAAGCGCTGGAGCTAATATCCGAAGGAATATTATAGTTGAAACCTTTATAATTTTTTTGTCCAATTATTTCAATAAAATCAAATTTTTTTTCTTTTTTAATTTTTATTGGAAGTTTTAAAGTTTTAAAAAAATTTTCAGTATGGTCTCTCGATTTTTTTGCTTTAATTTTTGTTATTCCAGGAGTGTTAAGCGCTGCAAACATAACACAACTTTTGCATTGAGCAGATCTTTTATTTTCAAAATAATTTATTGGTCTCAAAAATTTGCTTCCAAGAATTTCAATAGGTAATTTATTTTTATTTGATTTAATATTAATCCCAAATAATCTAAGTGGATCTATTACTCTTGAAAAGTCTCTTCTTGAGAGACTTTTGTCACCTATTAGTTTTACAGTTTTATCTGATTTTGCCAAAACTCCTAAAATTATTCTTGAAAAAGTACCTGAATTTCCAGCATTAATAGTTGTGTTTTTTTTAATTAAGAACGAATTTAATCCTCTACCATTTATTTCACAAAATTTTTTTGTTTTATTTATTTTAATACCAAGCTTTTTTAATGCTTTTAGAGCAACATTTACATCTTCAGATTCCAAAAGATTATATGCTCTTGATTTACCAGTAGCCTGCGCTGCTAACAAAGCCCACCTTATAGATAAACTTTTATCAGCACTGACAAAGATTTTTTTGTTGAAAGATTTAATTTTATTCTTAATTAAAACAGAGCTGGACATTAATAATTTAATTTATCTTAAATTCTTCACCAAAATATGCTGATTTAGCTCTAGCATCATTTACGAGCTCGCCAGGAGTTCCGTGTGCAATAATATGCCCATTTGATAAAACTATTGCTTTGTCAACACAAGACAAAAGATCTCTTGCTTGGTGATCGCAGATACATATTGTAATATTATCGATAGTTTGAAGATTTACGATGATCTGTTGGAGCATTCTAATAGTTAATACATCCAATGCCGCGAAGCATTCGTCTAATAATAGTATATTTGGATCATTAATTAATGCCATTGCTATAACTAGTTTTTTTTTTTGACCTCCTGATAAAAATTTTGCTTTAGTATCTAAAGCAGAATCCAACTCAAATTTGGTGATTAAATTATTTATTTTCAAGATTCTTTCTGATTTATTTTTTATTTGAATTTCAGCTACAGATTTTAAATTTTCTATCAAGGTTAAATCATGAAAAAAACCTCCATGTTGAGGAACATAGCCTATTTTGAATTTAGTAGCCCTTTCATATATTGGGTAGTTTGTAACATCCTTACCATTCAATACCACTTTTCCATAATTAGGTTTCGCCAATCCTGAAATTAAATAAAAAATTGTTGATTTACCTACCCCATTGGGTCCTAACATGCCCATTATTTCACCTTTATTTATTTTAAAAGATAAATTACTGAATATTTCTCTTTTATTGTAAGACATGGATACATCTTTTAATTCTATTTGTGTTCGTTCATCTTTGAATGATTTTATTCTAAATTTTTTTACAATTCCCATAATTATTTACTTTTAATTTTAATTTTTTCTGAACTTTCAAACATTTGTACTATTATATCACCTGTTAGTAAATCTAAATTAATTTTATCGGCATTCATTTTTGAAACACTATTTGTGAAATAAATATTATTGTACATCAAAGCTAAATTATCTTTAAAAAAAAGATCTAGATTATCACTTTTAATCTTATTATCTTCAAATTTAGCAATGACACTACCGAAAAATTTTGTATCAAAATTTATTGAATTATATTCGGCATAATCAGAAACAATTAATATAGGCGATTTTTTAATTAAATTAATTTTAGCGTTGACTTTTTGTAATATTAGGATGTTTTGATTTTTTAATTTAGTTTCTCCTATCCCAGCTTTAACAATATATTTGTTTCCTCTACTATCTATTGACTTGTATTCTAAATTTTCAATTATACTGCTTGAATCTTCAGAGGAATCTGACCGATCTTTAGAATCTTCTAGAACTGTTTTGTTTAAGGTTTCTTTTACTACTACTACTTCTACTTCTGAAAAATAATTTTTAAATACCAAATAAGAAATCAATAGAATCAATGCAAATAGAAATATTTGCAAACTTAATTTCAAGTTCATTTATGTGATATTTGCTTTTAGAATATTATGAATATGTAATAACCCAATTGTTTTTTTAGTATTTTTTTTATTATGAACACATAGGCTGGTGATTTTATTGGCGGTCATTATCGATAAAGCTTGAGCAGCTAATATGTTTTTTTCAACTGATACTGGTTTTGATTTCATAATTTTTTTTGTTGTTAAATTTTTTAAATTATCATTTTTTTCTTCCGCTCTTTTTAAGTCGCCATCACTTATTATACCAGTTGTTAAATTTTTTTTATCTCTAACTATAAGAACGCCCAAGTTTTTTTTCGTCATAACTTTTATAGCATTTTTCATTAGCACATCTTCTTTAACAAAAGGAATTTTGTTTCCAATAATCATCAAGTCTTCTACTGTTTTTAATTTAGCTCCAAGACTACCACTGGGATGAAATTTTTTAAAATCTACTTTATCAAATTTTCTATGCCTCATGGTAGCTATAGCCAAAGCATCACCAATACTTAATTGAACTATTGTAGATGAGGTGGGAACTATATTTCCTGGTCCAGCTTCAGCTACATTAGGAATTAATAATTTAATGTCAGAAAATTTATATAAAAGAGAATTTTTTTTTGATACAATTGCTATCAAAACAATTCTTTTATTTCTATTTGCGTATTGAATTATATTTTTTAATTCTGCTGTTTCTCCGCTTAAACTAATTAAAATTAAAACATCATTTGAGCTATTACCAATTGAACCCAAATCACCGTGAGAGCATGCACTTGCATCTACAAAAAAAGATGGAATACCAACAGAAGCAAATGTTGAGGAAATTTTTTTACCAATAATACCCGATTTACCTACTCCAGATATTATAACTTTACCATTTTTACAATTTAGAATAGCTTCGACAGCTTTATTAAACGATTTATTAATACCTGATTTAAGTTTTTTTAGAGATTTTATTTCCGTTTCAATAACATCTTTTGCTATTGCTTGAAAATTTGTTTTTTTCATTAATGTGACCAAATATCTTCTTTGAATGAGGCAAGATCAAGATCCACTCTTGTTTGTATAAATTTTATACTATTTTCATAAAGCTTCATTCTATTTTCTCTGATTAATATTTTATCTAAAGCATTATTTATTTTATGTAAATGTACCACGTCATTCGCACAATATTTCAGCATAGGTTGATTAAGTTCACCTCCAAAGTCAGAGACTTGATGTTGCTTACTAATATCAATTCCAATGAATTCTTTTATTAAATCTTTAAGACTATGTCGGTCTGTATAAGTTCTTGAAAGTTTTGACTTTATTTTAGTGCAATCAATATTTTGAACATTAATTTTTAAATAGTGAGAAATAAAGGTTAAGTCAGCTCTAGCAAAATGAAAAATTTTTTTTACTTTCTTATCTTCAAGAACTTTAACAAGAGTTACAGCTTTATAGTTGCTTCTATCCAATTGAACAATATGAGCATCTGAGTTTCCAGTCGATATTTGCACCAAACAAAGGGAGTCACGTTTAACATTTAAACCGCCCATTTCACAATCAACAGCAATTGTGTTGCCTAGTTTTAAATCATCTGGTAAGTCGTGCTTGTGTAACTTAATATCTAAATTCATTTAAAACATATATATATGAAAGGAAAAAATATTCTAGTATTCGGTGGATCAGGTCAAATCGGTCGTCATTTGATTAGGAGACTAACCAAAAATAATCATATGGTTACTGTAGTAACACGGAGTATTCACCGAAAAGGTTATGTATTAAAAACTCAAGGAAATCCTGGTTATTTAGATATTGTTGAAGAAAATATTTTTGATGAAGAGAAGTTAAATAATCTAATAAAAAACAAAGAGGTATGTATAAACTTAATTGGAATATTGTTTGAAAAAAAGAACAATACTTTTCAAAATATCCATGTAAATTTTCCTTCTATAATTTCAAAAATTTGTAAACAAAATAATATTGAACAATTTATTCATATTTCAGCACTTGGAATAGACAAAGCAAAAGATAGCAATTATGCTAAAAGTAAATTAGAAGGGGAAAAAAAAATACAAACAAATTTTGATAAAGCCACAATTCTAAGACCATCGATTGTATATTCAGTTGATGATAACTTTACAACTAATTTTATGACATTGTTAAATCGGCTTCCTTTTTTTCCTCTTTATTATAATGGTGAGACCAAGTTTACTCCAATTCATTGTTCCGAACTATCTGAAATTATTTTGCAAATAATTAATGAAAATATTTGTTCTGAGATTATCGAATGTATTGGTCCACAAGAAATGACATTTAAAGAGATTCTTCAAAAACTTATAAAATTAATTGATAAAAAAAGATTATTGATTCCAATACCTTTAATTGTAGCAAAACTTATGACTCTGTTCTTTCAATTATTTCCAAAACCATTATTAACTTTAGATCAATTAAAATTATTAAAATATGATAACCTATTATCAGGAAATAATAAATCTAATTTAGATATTGGATATAATTGTAAACTCAAATTTGAAGAAGAAATAGAAAAATACTGTTATATGTGGAGAGAAACTGGTCAATTTTCAAAAAAAGATTTAAATGTAAATTAAATAAATTAAGTATATTAATAATATGATAATTTATATTATTTATTTTTAGTTTGTTAAGTTTTTATATTTATTACTTATATTTCTAC
>Ga0208132_1000381_pt1 | contig 21198 bp, 18 predicted proteins | sample ETNtaG_16_FD_185785 | JGI IMG/M metagenome (GOLD analysis project Ga0208132, IMG submission 185785) | Marine microbial and viral communities from oxygen minimum zone, Eastern Pacific Ocean - ETNP201406SV199 (SPAdes) (version 2) | ecosystem: Environmental > Aquatic > Marine > Oceanic ... | reverse complement strand
TAATTCGGCTAAAATATTTTCATCTTTAGCCCGGGTGCCAATTGTGATTTTCACTGCACCATGCATAATGATATACATTCCTTCCCCTGGAGCACGGTTTTTGAAAATAAAATCGCCGGTGCTGTAATTACGGTGGTGAATTAGTTTTTCTACTTCCGAAAAATCTTTATCAGAAAAATCTCTGAATATGGGCACTTGCTTAAGGGTAAGAACCGTTTCACTTTCAGTTCGATTCCAACCTTTAAAAATGTTTTCCCATTTTGCGCTTTTCAAGATAGACTCCTTTATTTAGAAGGCAGATGTTAGACAAAGTACAGTAAATAGTTCAAGTGAAGACATTTTGACAATAAAATTGACCTATCGTTAATTGAAGGAGTACTTTTAGGGACAATGTTTCGCCAATTTATTATCATTTTAAGTATTGTTTTACCGTCATTGTGTTGGGCGCAGGAGGATTCCAGGGACTTTAATCAGGAATTAAAAGCCCAAAGTAATGCGATACAATCTCTTCGCAACGAAATTGAAGCCACTAAAAAACGCATTCAATCTGAAGGTAAAAAAGAAAAATCTTCTGTTCGCCGTGTTTCAAATCTATCAGAAGAAATTTCTCTCCTTCAGAGATTATTGAAGGAAATTGAAAAAGAGGAAAAGTTACTTGTCGCAGATATCTCAAGAACGAGCAATCAGATTGAAAAAAGTGAAAGTGAATTGGATTCAATTCAAGTTCGGTATGCTCGACGTCTTGTAAAAATATACAAAAAAGGGAAGCTATCCAATTTAGAAAAAATATTCAGTTCTACCTCTTGGCGTCAAGCCGTTTATCGAACGAAATATTTAAAAATTATTTCTGAAATAGATCAAAAAACATATGAGACAATCCGATCATTGTTGATTGAAATTGGTCGGCAAAAACTAAATTTAGAATCAGCCTTACGAAAAAAACGTCGTTTAAAAAGAGAACGAGAAAAAACGCTGTCCCAAGTGAGAAATAAAAAAAGAAAAGAACAACGGGAGTTAACAAAAATTCGCCGAAGCCAAAAAGATCTCAAAACATACCTTACAGAAAAACAAGCCGGTATTAAACAATTAGAAGATATCCTAAAAAAAATACGTGATGATATTGCTAGGGTTGAGCGAGAAGAACGGATCCGAAAACAACAAATGGCACTCAAGTCAAAAGAATTTCCGAAATTAAAAGGACAATTGGCCTGGCCGGCAGAGGGAAGAGTCATTACCAAGTTTGGAAGGCAGTGGAACCCAAAACTCAAAACGACCACAGAAAACCCTGGAATTGATATTAAAGGAAAGCCCGGCTCTGAAGTTCGAGTTGTTCTGAGTGGGGTGGTTACAACCATCACATTTATTAGAGGATTTGGCACGACAATTATTGTAGATCATGGGAATGGATTTTATACTGTTTATAGTCATGTGACTAATGTGGAAATCAATGAAGATAGTGAAGTTCGTGCAGGCGATGTAATTGCCTATATGGGTGATTCAGGCTCTATCAACGGCTCCCAACTTCATTTCGAAATTTATGGCGAAGGGAAAAAGTTGAACCCGGAAAAATGGTTAAGAAAAAAATGATTTTTAGTGATTATCAACCCATCGTTTGGGAACGACTGCTCCGTGCGAAATCTAATAAACGTATCGGATCCGCCTATTTATTTACGGGACCAAGAGGGTGTGGTAAAGAATGGGGTGCGATTGAATTTTCAAAGTTATTGAATTGTGAATCTCATGATGACCCCCCATGTAACAATTGTCCTGCCTGTGTGAAATATGGTTCCCTTCAACATCCCAATTTTAAACTGGTTGTTCCACTACCAGGGAGCGACAAATCAACCCAATCCTCTGATCCATTAGACACCCTCAAGAAAGAAGATTTTGAATATTTAAGCGATGCAATTTTAAAAAAAGGAATGGATCCATTCTACAAGATTCAAGTCCCTTCTGCGCGACGTATTACCATTAATTCCATTCGCGATTTACGTCGGACAATCTATCTTAAATCTCATTCGAAAGGTCGAAAAACAGTCCTCATTTTTGAAGCCCACTTATTATCCGAAGGCATGGGTGAATCTGCAAATGCATTATTGAAAATATTAGAAGAGCCACCTCAAGACACAACCCTTATATTGGTTACGGATAAAAAATCAGCTTTGTTGCCTACAGTTATTAGCCGATGTCAGCCCATTAATTTCCCTGCGTTGAGTCTTGAAAAAACTCGATTAATTTTAGAAAAATATGATATTGATAATGTAATGGCCACCCAAGCTGCCATTGTTGCCGGAGGCGATATTCATTTAGCCAAAGATATTACAGATCATCCAACAGGCGATATTTTAACCGAAGCAGAAAAGTTGGCTAAATTAATGATACGGGTTAATGAAAAAGGTTGGAGAGAATTTATTAATACCAATGCGATGTTAGCTGCCCGAAAGCCGAAGGAATTTAAGTTCAATATTTACTTGATTCAGCTCTGGTTTAGTCATGCCTATCAGGTGAGATTGGGGGAATCTTTAAGTTTGCTTATGCCAGAAACAATTGCGTCATTGGAAAAATTTAATCATACATACCCTAAGGCTGATTTAAGCGAAATCAATAAAGTTTTAGAAGAGACCGCCGAATCACTGGTTCGGAATTTGTACACACCCTTAACTTTGACCAATTTATTAATCACAGTTCAAGAACTTTTGAAAGACAAAATCCCTACAAAGATCATATGAATACATTTTATCTCACAACACCTATTTATTACGTTAATGATAAACCGCATATTGGTCATGCCTATACAACAATTTTAGCCGATGTGCTGACCCGATTTCACCGAAATGAGGGTGAAGATGTTTTTTTCCTCACGGGCTTGGATGAACATGGCCAAAAAGTTCAACAAGCGGCGGAAAAGCGAAACGTCGCTCCCAAGGACCATTGCGACGAAATGGCACCAAGATTCATAGAACTTTGGGATAAACTTCATATTAAAAATGATGATTTTATTCGAACGACGGAGAAACGCCATGTGACTGTGGTTCAAAAAATTCTTCAAGAGGTTTTTGATAATGGTGATATTTATGAAGATGAATATGAAGGCCTTTATTCCGTTTCGGAAGAAAGATTTATTACAGAGAAAGAAGCAGAGTCCGGTGAATTTAGAGATATTAAAAAGATCAAAGAAAAGAACTATTTCTTTAAAATGTCACAATACCAGCAGCCCCTGATTGATCACATTAATAATAATCCTGGGTTTATTCAGCCGGAACATCGGAAAAATGAAGTACTGGGATTTTTAAAAAAACCTTTAGGTGATTTATGTATTTCGCGACCGAAATCTCGATTAAACTGGGGAATTGAATTACCCTTCGATTCGGATTATGTAACCTACGTCTGGTTCGATGCCTTAATTAATTATATCACAGCGGTGGGTTTTGATTCGGATGAATCAATATTTAATAACTATTGGCCAGCCAATTATCATTTAATAGGAAAAGATATTTTAACCACACATTCAGTGTATTGGCCAACAATGCTCATGTCAGCAAAACTGCCCCTACCCCAAGGTATATTTGCCCATGGATGGTGGCTTAGTGGTGAATCAAAAATGAGCAAATCCCTCGGAAATGTGGTGGACCCATTGGGGCTCATAGAAGAATATGGTGTAGATCCGGTCCGGTATTATCTCATGCGAGAAATGGTATTGGGCCAAGATGCCAGTTTTACGATGGAATCTTTTGTTAAACGCTATAATAGTGATCTTGCCAACGATTTTGGGAATTTATTGAGTCGTGTTTCAAATCTAATGAAAAAGTTTTTTGACGGAAAAATACCAACGGAAGAAGATGATTCTGATGAAGGAATTGCCATAAAAGAAAAAGGAATAAAAACGGTTGAAATTATGTGGGCACAAATTGAGTCCATGCGGGTGAACGAAGCCATTGAAACAACCCTACAGTTTGTTCGTAGTGTCAATAAATATATGGAAACCATGGCACCATGGAAACTGGCAAAGTCTGACCCCGAATCAGCGGGTAAGGTTTTATTTACTGCTGCAGAAGCATTGCGATTGAGCGCGGTTCTGTTAGCGCCTGTGATGCCCAATAGAACAAAAGTTGTTTTGGATACCTTTAATGCAGAAGAGACGGGTTTAGAGTGGGGAGGACTCAAGGGTGGGGTTGCGCTCAAACCACATGATGTGCTTTTCCCGAGAATTGATATTAAAAAATTGTCGCAGTCTGTTGAGCCGGTACAGAAAAAAGCGGAGCCGGATAATGTGATTACTTTTGATGAATTTCAAAATGTAGAACTGAAAACAGCCATGGTGCTTGAAGCAGAAAAAGTGGATGGTGCCGATAAGTTATTAACACTTCAAGTAGATATTGGGGGGGAGAAGCGTCAAATTATTTCAGGGATAGCCCTACATTATACACCTGAGGAATTGGTAGGGAAAATGATTGTTGTTGTGGCCAACCTAAAGCCAGCCACTATATTTGGGGTTGAATCTCACGGTATGCTACTCGCAGCGTCTAAAGGTAAAAATCTCACCCTCATTACGATTGATGGCGATAAAGTAGCCAGTGGGATGCGAATCCATTAACTCAGTTCGCCAACGATTCGCCGTCCGTGGTATTCTGATGCGCCGATTGCGTTATGAACTTCATGTAAATTTTGATTTGTTATCTTTCCCGCAGGAATTATAGTCAGTTTGTCCCCCGCAATTTGAATCATTTTCTTTATAACACTTTTTCCTTCTACTGCGGTAGCATAACCACCAGAAGTTAATATACTGTTGATTTCTTTAATTGACTTCAGTTTTTCTAAACTATGAATAATTTGGGTGGACCGGTCAATTGCTTTATGAAATGTTACTTTCATGGGGGTGGCCAGCTGAGCCAATCTTGTTGTTACATCAATATTAATTCTGTTTTGATGATCTAATACGCCAAAAACAACTTCAGGTACACCAATGGATTTACATTGCTCTATTTCACCTTCCATTGTCGACAGTTCATTCCTAGTGTAAATAAAATTACCTCCTCGAGGCCGGATCATCACTTTAATTGGAATAGACAAAGATGAAATAGCTGTTTGAATAAATTTTAGTGGTGGTGTGAGGCCCTCCAAATCTAATCTTGAACAAACTTCAATTCGATGAGCACCATTTTGTTCAGCTGAATGGGCTTCTTTAATTGATTCAACGCAAGCTTCAATAATCATTTAAAACTAATGTGTTAATCCTTTATTCCCCGCATGAAAGTAGTTTATTTTCATCCCTGAATTTAATTATGAAAAAGATTTATTATGCTTATTGATACCCACTGCCACCTTTATTACGAGGATTTGAAAAACGACATAGGCGGTGTTCTATCGCGGGCCAACGAATTAGGGGTGACACAATTTATTTGTGTAGGGACGAATATTGTTGATTCTAAAGAATGCCTTTCTATTGCTGAAAAAAATGATAAAATATTTGCTTCTGCCGGTGTCCATCCGCATGATGCAAAAGATGCTCCGGAAGATTACTTAGATCAAATCCTGGATTTAATGCCTTTCGACAAAGTGGTTGCTTGTGGAGAAATGGGATTGGACTTTTTCAGGAATCATTCTGAGCCGGAAGATCAGGAGCGTATCTTTATTGAACAAATAGAGTTAGCGAAAACATTAAAAAAGCCTATAATATTTCATAATCGAGATGCAGATGAAGCCACAATTCGTGTTTTGAAGAAATATGGGGATGGTAATGGGGTAGCGCATTGTTTTTCGAGTGACATGGAGACCGCCGATGCCTTTCTTGAAATGGGTTATTATATTTCATTTTCCGGAAATCTTACATTTAAAAACAGCCAATTACCGAAAGTGGCAAAGGAGGTCCCGTTAAATCGAGTAATGGTAGAAACTGATTCCCCCTATTTAAGTCCTGTGCCATTTCGAGGCAAACCCAATGAACCGGCCCGGTCACGTTTTGTGGCAGAAAAACTAGCTGAGATTTACGATGTTTCATTTGAAGAAATAGCCAATCGTACCACAGAAAATGCAGTTAAACTTTTTCAGTTACCTTAACTTGCAATTCTAATAATTATGAATCTAATATTATTAATTTTTCCTTGGGTCTTTTCGTTTTGAGAAAAGCCCATCCTTTTAGAAAAAAGTGGGGACAAAACTTCCTCACCGATACCAACCTTTTGGATAGAATTGTTCGCACAGTTGATCCACAAAAGACCGATTCAATTTTAGAGATTGGTCCTGGTGACGGCTCACTTACAGAAAAAATATTTCCCAATGTAAATGAAATGGCAGCCATAGAGATCGATCCGTTACTAATTAAGCACCTATCAATTAGGTCAGATTTGAAAGGATTACATATTATCCAAGGAGATGTATTATTACAGGATATTGATGATATTCCGATATCAAATCCAGTCCGAGTGGTTGGGAATATTCCTTATAATATTACGTCTCCCATTATTTTCTGGCTCATTGAACAATTGGATTATTGGGGTGATGCCTTTATAATGATGCAGAAAGAAGTTGGGGAAAGACTCACGGCCAAAGTTGGCACAAAAAGTTACAGTAGATTATCGGTGGTAGTTGGGGTGTATCTAAATGTAGAATTATGCTTTACTATTTCACCGGATGTTTTTTATCCTAAACCAAAGGTAGACTCAGTAATCATTCGGTTTACTAAAAAAGCAAACCCAATTGTACCTGATGACCAGTATATCAAATTTAATAAAATAGTGAGGGCAGCTTTTTCAATGCGAAGAAAAATGCTTCGAAATTCTTTAGCGGGGTTTGATTTCTCAGAAAAGATTAAAGATGAGATTGATTTTACCCGAAGGCCAGAAACCTTAACGATTGAAGAGTTCTCAAAACTTTTGGGATAATATTTTGTTATATCTACTTCTTGGGTAGCATATACTTATTGGTGTAAATTACTAGACTTTTCTCTGCAACAAAAAATAGAGTTTTAACACATGGCAAAAGCAAGTAGACCTATTAATGAATCCAATCGCAGTCTAAGTCAATATTTAGAAGAGATTGGAAAGTATGAGCCCCTTCATCCTTCTCGAGAAGTAGAACTGGCTCTTGCAATTAAAAAAGGCGATCGTTTGGCGATGAAAGAATTGGTGGAAGCCAATCTTCGATTCGTTGTATCTGTAGCAAAAGATTATCAAGGGCAAGGCCTTCCATTGACTGATTTGATCAACGAAGGAAATATGGGCTTAATGAAGGCAGCTGGGCGTTTTGATGAAACACGTGGATTTAAATTTATTTCCTATGCTGTGTGGTGGATTAGACAATCAATTTTACAGGCATTGGCTGAACATTCAAGAATTGTAAGGTTGCCCTTAAATAGGGTTGGAACCATTTCTAAGATCACGAAGCAAGCTGAAAGGCTAGAATCCGAAATAGAACGCTCACCAAATGAAGAAGAAATTGGACGCAATCTGGAAATGACCAGCGACGAAGTAATTGATGCGATGCGAATTTCCCGCCGGCATCATTCATTGAATGCACCATTTCGTGACGGAGATAAAAACTCTCTTATAGATGTAATAAAGGACGATGGACAAATTCATCCAGATGAGCCGCTCATGGCAGAATCATTAAAAGATGAGATTCGCCAGTCACTAGACACATTAAAGGAAAGAGAGCGTCAAGTAATCAAAATGTATTTTGGTATTGATCGCGACTATGCACTTACATTAAATGAAATTGGTGAAGAATTTAGTTTAACGCGGGAACGGGTGCGGCAGATAAAAGAAAAGGCTATTCGCCGTCTGCGTCACCGATCCAGAAGTAAATCTTTAAGAACATATTTAGGCTGATCGAGAGGAGGTGAAATAGATCATGGTTGAAGTTACTGTAAAAAACGGGGAACAACTCGAACGGGCATTGCGCCGCTTCAAAAAGAAGTGGGAACGTGCCGGTGTTTTACGTGAAGTCAAACGAAAATCATTCTATATTAAACCAAGCGATGAGCAACGAGCTGCACGGAAAAAAGCAGTGCGTAGGCGGTTACGTTTTGCAAGGTACGAAAAGATATAGTTAATTTTATCAAATTGACCCATTTTATCAAAAAGGTTCGGTATTTTATCGAACCTTTTTCATTGTTCTAAGGAATTAATAATGATTATTCGAAGCATTTCAGGTGTACGCGGACTTGTCAATACCTATCTATCTACAGAGGTGATAAAAGCATATGCACGCGCATTCCATACCCAATTAGATTCAGGGCTTGTTTATTTAGGTCGCGATAGTAGACCATCGGGTGAAGCGTTATTAAATGCGTTTACTGAAGAATTAATCCGGTTAGGTCGAGATGTTATTGTTTGTGGTATCGTCCCCACACCCACTGTACAGTTTATGGTAGAAACATCTGAATCGGCTGGCGGTGTTGTTATTACAGCCAGTCACAATCCCATTGAATGGAATGGAATAAAGTTTATTCGAGCGGACGGCACCTTTTTCCACTCGAAAGATTGTACGGGATTGTTTGAGTGTGTAGATAGAGATGAACCCATTGCGTCTACCGATGAAGGTGGCATGGCTTTCCCGGATCAGAATTCTATTTTAAAGCATTCTATTCATACCGTTGAACTATCTTGCATCGATTTAAATGCCATTCGGAATCGAAAGTTTAAAGTAGTTATTGATGCGGTGAATGGCGCCGGCTCTGAGGCGCTCCCTCTATTATTGGCACATTTGGGTTGTGAAGTAATTTCCATCCATTGTGAGGGTAATGGTGAGTTCAAACGTGGAACTGAACCATTACCTGAAAATTTAGGAGACCTAAGAAAAACTGTCATTAAAAATGAAGCTAACGTTGGTTTCGCTGTGGATCCGGATGCAGATCGACTGGCAGTTGTCAATGAAAAAGGCCAAGCATTGGGGGAAGAATACACACTCGTTTTAGCGGCTGAAGGCTACATAAAGAATAAACAATCAAAAGAGACCTTTGTTATAAACTTATCTACTTCTATGGCACTTGAAAAAATGGCTGAATTAAATAACTGTACCGTAGAACGATCTGCTGTTGGAGAGATTAATGTGGTTCAAAAAATGATTGAGGTAGGTTCAGAACTAGGCGGCGAAGGAAATGGGGGAGTTATCCTGAAAGAAGCCCATCTAGGAAGGGATTCATTGGTAGGTGCAGCCATGGTATTAAACAGGATGGCACAGGAGAATATACCCTTGAGTCAAATTCATTCAGCGTTGCCACAATTTTATATTGTAAAGGATAGGATTAATTTAAACGTAATTAAAAAGGATGCAGTTCTGGAGAAAGCTAAATCTGTTTTTACCGATGCAGAAGTAAATACGGTCGACGGTGTAAAATTCACATGGGAGGATAGCTGGATTCATCTCCGAAGCTCAAATACAGAGCCCATTATGCGCATCTATGCGGAAGGGTCATCAATACGGATTGCCCAAGGACTTGTGGATAAAATCAAAAAAACTATTTTATGAAAACAAGCAGGATAAATATTTATTGCTAATCAGGTAAATTCTCAATATTAAATTGATAAAATAATTATGGAAACGTTTATACATAGAATTGATCAAGTGGGTGCTCAGAAAAGAGTTTCAAGGCTTTTTTCTCGAAGTATCAAAAAAGAATCTAAGATTGATGCTTTAAATACTGTATTAAGTATGATTGACTTGACAACGTTAGAGGGTAAAGACTCTCCCGGAAAAGTGAAACAATTATGCTATAAAGCAGCTCACTTGCACGATCAATTTCCGAATCTGCCATCCGTTGCGGCTATTTGTGTTTACCCTACAATGGTGCCCATTGCAAAAAAAGCACTTGAAAATACAAATATAAATGTTGCTTCCGTCGCAACTGCTTTTCCTGCCGGGATGACTTCTCTTGAATATAAATTAGAAGAAGTAAAGCGGGTCGTTGTTGATGGGGCAGATGAAGTGGATATGGTTATATCTAGAGGAAAATTTTTGCGTGGAGAGTATAACTATGTTTCAGATGAAATATCATTGGTAAAAGAAGCCTGCGGGCAAGCCCACTTAAAAGTTATTTTAGAAACGGGAGAGTTGGTTACGTTGGATAATGTTCGTTTAGCCAGTGATCTTGCTATGGAAGCAGGCGCTGACTTCATAAAGACATCAACGGGGAAAGTATCACCAGCAGCCACACCGCCGGTGGTGCTTATTATGTTAGAGGCCATTAGAGATTATTATAAAAAAACTGGTAAAAAAATAGGTATGAAACCTGCCGGTGGTATTAGCAAAGCGAAACTGGCAATTCAATATTTAGTTATGATAAAAGAAACATTGGGACAGGATTGGCTGGATGCCGAATTATTTCGATTTGGTGCCAGTTCTTTAGCCAACGATGTTTTGATGCAGATTGTCAAGCAATCAACCGGAGTATATCAATCAGCCAATTATTTTTCTATTGATTAAGGTAAATCAAATATGAACAAAAAAATCAATAAATCAGACTTCAAAACCGACTGGTCCTATAGCCCTGCACCAGAGAGTACAGACCACATAAAGATTGTCAAGAAAAATGATCTTTTTATTAATGGGAAATTCATGCCACCCGAAAAAGGAAAATATTTTAAAACGATTAACCCCGCCAATGAACAAAAATTGGCTGATGTGGCTGAGGCAGATAAATCGGATGTTGATAAAGCTGTTAAAGCGGCTAGGAAGGCGTACGATAAAGTATGGTCTAAAATGGATCCATCCGAAAGAGGGAAGTATATATATCGTATAGCAAGGTTGATCCAAGAACGTGCCCGAGAATTTTCAGTCATTGAAACGATGGATGGAGGAAAACCGATTCGTGAATCTAGAGATATTGATATCCCATTGGTATCGGCCCATTTCTTCTATTATGCCGGTTGGGCAGATAAATTGTCCTATGCTTTTCCGGGAAAACAGGCAAAGCCTATCGGTGTTGCAGGTCAAATTATTCCGTGGAACTTCCCATTGTTAATGGCGGCATGGAAATTAGCCCCAGCGTTAGCAACGGGAAATACTGTTGTGTTAAAACCGGCAGAAACAACCCCATTAACTGCAATGAAATTGGCAGAAATTATCCAAGAAGCTGATTTGCCGCCCGGCGTTGTCAATATAATCAATGGAGATGGAAAAACGGGTCGAGCCATTGTAGAACACGAAGATATAAATAAAATTGCCTTTACAGGTTCAACTGATGTGGGAAAAATGATTATGAAATCAGTGGCGGGTACTGGGAAAAAATATACGTTGGAATTAGGTGGAAAAGCGGCCAACATTATTTTTGAAGATGCAGCCATTGATCAGGCGGTGGAAGGAATAATTGATGGCATCTTTTTTAACCAAGGGCATGTTTGTTGTGCTGGATCTCGCTTGTTTGTTCAAGAAAGTGTGGCAGATACAGTTATATCAAAGTTAAAAGATAGAATGGAATCTTTAATTGTCGGCGATCCATTAGATAAAAATACAGATATTGGTGCCATCAATTCTAAAATGCAGTTAGAGAAAATAAAAATGTATGTGGATATTGGCCAAAAAGAAGGTGGATCAGTGCATCAATCATCTTGCCGATTGCCTGAAAAGGGTTATTGGCATGCACCAACACTTTTTACAGATGTGAGTCAATCTCACCGAATTGTACAAGAAGAAATATTTGGCCCAGTTTTGGCCATTCAAACTTTTAGAACTGTTGATGAAGTTATCGCCAAAGCGAACAATACACCTTTTGGATTGTCAGGAGGTGTGTGGACTGATAAAGGGTCGAAAATATTCCAAGTTTCAAAATCAATCAGAGCCGGTGTACTTTGGGCAAATACATTTAATAAATTTGATCCAACTTCACCCTTTGGTGGTTATAAAGAAAGTGGCATGGGACGTGAAGGCGGATTAGAAGGGTTAATGCCCTATGTTAATTTGGTATAGAAGGGAATGATACTATGAGTCAACGAGAAGATATAAAAAAGACATATAAGCTTTATATTGGTGGAAAATTCCCAAGAACAGAATCGGGAAGATATATTAAATGGGTGGATGCCAACAATAAGGGAGCGGTGAATATTTGTAGAGGATCACGTAAAGATTTTAGAAATGCGATGGTTACCGCTCGCGATGCATTCTCTGGATGGTGTTCCAGAACAGCTTATAATCGGAGCCAAATTTTATATAGGATTGGTGAAATACTTGAGGGTAGGCGCAGTCAGTTTATGGATGAGTTAATCCTTCAAGGATCTTCGAAAAAAGAAGCTGGAAATGAAATAAACCAATCGATTGATCGATTGATTTATTATGCAGGATGGGCAGATAAATATCAGCAGATTTTTAGTCGAGTAAATCCAGTGGCTTCATCTTACTTTAACTTTTCTTATCCTGAACCAACTGGGGTGGTTTCTGCCCTGGCGCCAAACAATTCATCCCTAATTGGTTTGGTATCAATCGTAGCGCCCATTATCGCCGGTGGAAATACAGTGGTTGTACTTGCGTCAGAAGAAAAGCCATTATGTTCAATTACATTTGCAGAAGTATTGCATACATCCGATGTTCCCGGTGGGGTTGTGAATATCTTAACCGGATATCGCTCCGAATTGTTAGACCATTTTTCTTCTCACATGGATGTAAATGCCATTATTTATTGTGGTGATGAACCCACAGAAATAAAACAGGTCCAAGAAAATGCAGCCTTGAATGTGAAACGCCCCATTGTATACAATGATGAAAACTGGCTCAGTAAAAATGTACAGGACCCCTATCGTATTTTAAATACGTTAGAAACCAAGACGACTTGGCATCCAGTTGGCATTTGAAAACAAACAATAGAAAAAATGATGAACATCAATAAAACAGTTGAATATATTCAATCAAAATCACATGAGATTAAGCCAAAAGTAGGTATAATACTTGGATCTGGTTTAGGGTCGTTTGTGGATGTATTAGAGGACTCAGTATCATTATCATATGATGACCTAGATGGATTCCCGGATGCAGGTGTATCTGGACATCAAGGTAATCTCCATTTAGGAAAAATTCACAATACAGAAATAGTTGTGTGCCAAGGGCGGGTGCATTATTATGAATCCGGTATCGTAGATGCAATGAAAATCCCTGTTCGTACATTGGCAGCTCTGGGGTGTGAAACATTAATTCTAACCAATGCTGCGGGCAGTTTAATGGAAGAAGCAACACCGGGGAGTGTCATGCTTTTAAACGATCATATTAATTTTACAGGTGTAAATCCATTGTTTGGCGAAGAAAGCACCCAGCGATTTGTTGATATGAATGATGCCTATAATGAATCCATGCGATCTACATTTCATTCAATTGCAAAGGATAAAAACATTCCTCTATATGAAGGGGTTTATATTTGGTTCAGTGGTCCAAGTTTTGAAACACATGCTGAAATACGCGCTGCAAAAAAACTGGGCGCAGATGCAGTAGGTATGTCCACCGTACCAGAAGTAATATTGGCCCGCCATGCTGGAATGAAAGTAGCCGCATTGTCTGTTATGACCAATATGGCCGCAGGAATGAGCGATGAGGTGTTGAGCCATGAACAGACAATGGAAAATGCCGATAAAGGCATTCAAGATTTAAAATCGCTTCTCATTCGTTTTTTAGAATTGTATTCTTAAAAACAAACACTTCACACACATTCTCATTTTATAATAAAATTAATTAAAACAAATGACTGAACCATTAGTAAAAAAGGGCCAAGAGCTTGAATTAACCATTGAATCTTTAGCCTATGGCGGCAAAGGAATTGCCAGGGTAAATGATTTCGTTATTTTCGTTAAAAATGCTATTCCTGGCCAAAAAGTTCGCGCATTATTATATCGCAAAAGAAAAGGGTTTGGAGAGGCAAGACCATTGGAAATTCTTTCAGAATCGAAATACGCGGTAGACCCTATATGTGAACATTTTCCGGTTTGCGGTGGATGTAAAGTTCAACAACTGGATTATGCTGAACAGCTTGCTCAGAAAAAACAACAGGTAGAAAATATATTCCAGCGACAGGCAGGCCTCGATGATTTTACATCGGATGAAGTGATACCAGCAGAAAATATATTTAATTATCGCAATAAAATGGAGTTTACTTTTTCAAATAACCGTTGGGTACTACCAGGAGAACCGGAAAATGTAGAAAGAGATTTTGCTTTGGGGATGCATATTCCAAAACGATGGGATAAAATTTTAAATATAGATATTTGCCATCTCATGCCGGAATTAGGGAACGAAATTCTTAATAAAGCCAAAACGCTCGCCCAGGAATTAACACTGAAACCCTATAACCAAAGAACACATAATGGGTTTTTACGGTATTTAGCATTTCGGTTTGGGCACAACACTGGCGATATTATGGTCAATATTGTGACCTCTTACGAAAATACTGATTTACTCAAACCCATGGTGGATGGATTGATTGATGCTTTCCCACAAATCACAACAGTAGTGAATAATATTAACACACGGAAAGCAGATGTTTCATTTGGTGAATATGAGTTGCTCTTACATGGGAAGCCAGTATTAGAAGAAAAAATTGGCAACCTTTCATTTGAAATATCGGCCAATTCATTTTTTCAAACCAATACTGTTATGGCAGAAAAACTATATGAGACTGCTTTGGCTGGAGCCAATTTAAACGGCGATGAAGTTGTTTATGATCTCTATTCTGGGACTGGTTCTATATCATTATTTCTGGCCCAAAAGGCAAAGGAAGTCCATGGCTTTGAAGTTATTGTTTCGGCCGTTGAAGATGCCACACGGAATGCAGTCAACAATCAAATAGGGAATGTAAAATTTCATGTGGCAAACTTGGATAATTTTTTCAAGTTTAGTAAGGGGAAAAAATACCCCAAACCCGATATCATTGTTGTGGATCCTCCCCGGGCAGGCATGCACAAATTTATGACAGATTATTTACCAAAATTTGAAGCTAAAAAGATTATTTATATATCTTGTAATCCCACAACACAAGCGAGGGATACAGAAGTTTTATTACAAAAAGGATATAAACTGAAGCGCCTAACTTTAGTTGATATGTTTCCACACACCCCCCATATTGAAACGGTGGGGATTTTTCAAAAGAATTAAATTAGTTGCCCGTTGGTGTCGTCGGCTTTTTATCACCATCCCCACTCTGTAAAAACTTGCCCAATCCGCCAAAGGATTGGCTCATGGCGAATGCAACTACCACTACAACACCCAATAGAATATATGCTCTGTTTCGACTGATACCATGAATACTGTGGGGGATTGTTTCAATCATCTCCGTTTTCATGGCTCGAATATGGAGATCCAAATCTTCCGCATAGGAAAGGATCTCATATCGGTAGATATCATTGGATTTTCTATTATAGCGTTCCACTTTTCCTTTGAGCATAACACGATTTTCATCTTCTGATATATTGCTGAGAGATGTGACAAAAATATAATCTAAATCAGCGGATTTGGACAGTTCCGCCAAATCATCTTTAAACGAATTGGCATTATGGACTAAAACTACTGCAATAGTATTGCTGTAACTTTTCGATAAATCAGTGGGATTATGAAATTCATAATAGTTTTGATTTATGAGCCCCAGCATTTTTTGTCGCACCAGTTTTTGATAGCCGTCGGGCACATTCTCCAATTTTTCTCCAATATATCCTACATGAATTGTAAGGGATTTGTTCTGCGGCGTGGCTGCAGCCAGCTGAACGAATAAAATGTTTATCGATAAAAAGACTGAAAATAGTTTTAATAAATATTTCATTAGTTTTCTGTGGGTTGTGGCATATTTCCACCACTACCCTCAGACCAAATATTAGTTCCCGTTAAGGACATAAATAGAACACCCACAAGCAGGATAGCACCAAAAACCATAGCAACTTGTTTAAAGGATGGGGGATTAGCTGTTGAGGGGATTGTATCAACCAACTGATGTTGAATTACGGTTGCTTCACTACCCATACGTTCATAATACTTTAATACTTCATATCGGTAGCTGGATTTTAGCTGCGCATTATAACGGTAGAAATCACCCTGAATCATGATTCGGCTCTCATCTGGAGATACATTTTTGAATTTGCCTGCGAAAACATATTGAGCGCCTGTTTGATCAGCAACACGCTGAAATTGTGCATCTGCCATATCTAGAAATAACGAATCAACCTGCGTTTTGGCTACTTGTAGGACCACCTTAGACTGTATGAACTGTTCCGGATTAAGTCCATCAAATATGGCATTCAATTTATTTTGGAGTTCCGTTTCAGCCCAAGGATCCACATTTGTTACCTGTATGCCCGCATAAGCCACTTTTACAGGGCTTTGAGACGTGCTGACAACTTTTGCCTGCGCCAGTAAGATGGTATTGATCAGGATCACAGCAATGGGCTTTATCAATTTATTCATGGGGAGAAACTACAGGGTGTTTTATATACGAACAAAAAAAGAAATGGGCTCTTTTAGAGCCCATTTCTTTTATCATTATTTTTATTACTTAATGTTTAAGCAATAATCTTAGATTTTATTGGGTGATGTTTTCATTGGCACGAATTTCCCGAATTGGTATTGGGAAAAATGAACCTGCAGGCGATTTTTCAACAGCATCCCACATAATGGATGTTACACCAAAACGGTACATATCCGGCAAACGACGACCCTGAAGAAATAGGTTTGCACGTCGTTCATGTTGGAGAGCTGTACCAGCATCTTCAGTAGTATAGACATCTAAACCATCCATGGCACGAATCTTATTCAATTCAGTGATACATCCTGCATTATCACCACCTGCTTTTTTACTTTCAGCAATGATCAAATGCATTTCACGAGCCGAAACAATTGTGATCGGCGCATAATCTGTACCACCCCAATTAGTCCTGAAAACAACTTCTTCGGCCAAAATCCGTGTATCTGGCGCACCTGTAACAGGGTCGTTGGGATTTGGATCGCCTCCCTTTTCGGGGTGCTTTGGAGAATCCAATACATCCATTTCCAAACGGCCATTAATTTGCCATGACATATCATTAGAGACTGTTGATGGACTATATATCATTTTCCATTTGTAGTCTCCATCCATCAATGCCAATGCAGCCGCTGCTTCTGTGGCACCTGCATTCACGTATGGGCTTGATGTATCCACAGGATTAACCTTACCCCAAACGCCTTTGGCGTGGGCAGCTCGTGCTTTTAGTCCAGCAATTCTAACTTTGTTATCGGCGTCTGCAAGTGCAGCAGCTTTACCCAAGAGGGCAGTTGCTTCATCATACAGATTCTTCATATTTCCGGCACCCGTAGCATTTCCTGAAACTGTTTTGTCAGAATCCATCACAAAATCATCAAACATATCCGCAATGTAAAGGCGAACCATTGATGCTGATAAATAAGCTCGAACGAGATCTTGATTGTCTTCCAAATCTGCACCCAATCCTTCAAGGACCGAAACAGCTTTATCTGACATCCAACGACCTTCAGTTATAAAGGGCCAAGCACCATCAACGAATTCATTATATACGTTGGTCATGCCTCCTTTATCCAATTGACGCCAAGCATCCCTGGAACCTGTCCAAACAACTTCATCTGTTGCCACTGCATTAGCTATCATGATATAGCCAATACCATTCAAGGTGGCATTCCATCCGCCGTTTGCTACTGCGCTGGCAGCCGCGGGAGTTGTTAAATCAGCTTCAAGCAAACTATTAGGGTTATCCACTTCTAGAGAACAACCCACCATTGCAAAGGCAGCCAAAAGGCTGATCAATTTCATTTTATTAGTCATAATCATACCTCCTTATAATCCGATTTTAATACTGAAGTTCAAGGAGCGGGGAATGGGTACACCAAACGCTTCAATAGACTGTTCAAAGTCATTGAGTCCGCCGTTTGAACGACTGATTGAATTTAATTCTGGATCAATACCTGAGTAGTTGCTCCAAATCTTCAGATTCCGAGCAGCAAACGATAAGGTAACACTACGTGCTCCAAAGCGTGCAGCAAGTTCTACAGGCAATACATAGGCAACACTGAGTTCCCGCCACCGAGTAAAATCACCATCTTCAATGGTATTCAAACCACTGTAAGGTGACAGAGCAAGATACTTCCGAACCCAATCATCAGCAGCATCTAAGCGTCCTTGTCCAGCATTAGCTGGATTCATTAACCTAGACTCTGCGTCAGCAGCATCTGGTGTATTTCGGCCGATCAAACCGTGTGATTTACGGAATGCATCGGTTAGGTTAGTGATACCATAGTTACCAAATTTGGATTCAAACATGGAATTGATACGCCAGTTTTTACCCACTTTTATTGTAGCGCCAAAATTGGCGTTATAATCTGGCGTGGGTTTACCTAAATACCAGTCCAATGCGCCAGTACCTTTAGCGCGACCAGCATCAACATCTGCTTGTGTTGGAGTCGCCATGACTGGATTCCATCCAGAGCGAACACCTGCTCCACCTGATGTGAAAAAAGCAAGCAATTCAGCTTCAGTATTAACTTTTCCATCTCCATCAGAATCGATTGGATACTTAAGATTTGAGTCAACCTCCCAGCTACCCTTTGCACCAAAATATGTACCGGGCGCCCAGCCTTCGGCTAAGAAGTTCCGGTAGCGGGGGTAAGAACCGCCCACTTTTTGTTCTGGAGCATTCAATTCGAGGATCTTTTCCTCTAAGTAGGAAATACTACCATAAAAATCCACTGCGTAATTTGAATTGCGTATTACAGACGCATCAACACCAATTTCCCATCCACTTGCTTCAAGTGAACCGATATTGGAAACCTGTGTTCTGCGAAAACCACCTGATGTTGGATATTGTTTCTGAATCAAAGCGTCAGCCACATCACGACTCCAGTACTGGAAATCGAATGCAAGCTTATCATTTAACAGACCAACTTCTCCACCAAATTCAATCTCAGTTGAGACTTCAGGTTTCAAAGCAGGGTTCCCAACGTTACCAGGAGAAACTCCTGGACCAAATTCAGAAGCCCATGGAAGGTAGGTTGTGAACTGGTCAAAAGCACCAGGCTGTTGACCGGCTTGACCCCAGGCCGCTCGCAGTCTTAAGGTAGACATAGGACCGAGTTGGCCCAATTGAGCGGTTGGAATGTAGGATACATTCATACGGGGATAGGTAATGGTGCTAAAATCAGCACCAAAGGCACTGTTTGCATCATTTCGAACACCAACGGTGGTATATAACCAGTCTTGGTAACCAATTCTGGTCTGGGCTAGTATTCCTGCTTCAACCACTTCAGAGAATGAAGAGCCGGCAGAGTTACTACCCAAGGCACCCAGAACTTCAAGTCCGGGACCTGGGAACTGTTGTCCTCCACCGTCCATGGCTTTTCTAATCGTTTGAAACGTTTGAAAACCCAAGACGGATTCATGAGAAAGGACACCCATTGTTCCAGCATAGTCCGCTTTAATATCCACAGAATAGACTTTCTTGTCAATCTTTTCCTTATATAAGGCACCCTGTGTCGCATAGGACATAAAATTATCAACATTATAGCCGAAAGGTGTCAGGTTTGTGCTTTTATTTAAGGTGGAGTTCATTCCGAATGTTCCGGAGACGTTTAACCCATCCATAACTCTATAGCTGGTTTGGAGAGATATGGTTGTGTTATCACCTTCATTGTTCTGTTGACGATGGGTGGTCTCACGTGCTGAGGCAAAGGCCATCGATCCTGTCGCATTAGTAGCAGTTGCATGCTCAGGCTTACCCATCATGATTAGAGAGGTAGTCCCATAAATATTATTATTATTTTGGATCGTATTATGATCTGTGAAAGTATAACTAGTTGATAAACGAATTCTCATTTTATCAGTCGGAACGATATTCAACGTAGCACTGGCCATGAACTGGTCACGCTTATCGTTGGCAGGACCAACTGGTTTACCCAATAGTGTTGCACTTTCGTTGTATGGTCCATCGCTAGACGAGGCGCGCAAACTTGCGAAATAAGTTGCACCTGGTGCACCTCCACGTACAGAGGCGGAAACACCTTGGCGAGATCCACTATCATAGAGCCAACCAACCATAGGCACTGAAATTACTTCGTAAGGTTTTAAACCACTATTTCCTTCAAACAGTCCAGCCATACGATCTGCTGTTGCCTGATCCCGGGCAAAACCGGAATTCTCTTTCCAGCGAGAGATATCATATGCACTTGTACCTGTTTCAACTTTAACTGTGAATTGAGGTTTTGAAATAGAACCCTGTTTAGTAAAAATCTGGATTACACCACTGGCTGCCTGTGTACCATAAAGTGATGCAGCAGCAGCACCTTTAAGGATTTCAATACGATCAATAGCATCTGGATTAATTTCATCCAAACGAGAGGGCTTACCTCCGGGGCCAGCACCTCCAGATCCATTATCCAAACGAACGCCATCAATATAAATCACAGGTTCATTTGATTGGGAGAGGGTGGATGTACCACGGATACGGATAGAAGCGCCTTCGCCATTCAAACCGCCATTGGGCAGCATGACAACACCTTTTTCACGCCCCTGAAGAATATCCGAAAAGCTTGCGATTGGAGCATCTTCAAGTGCATCCATATTCACAATTCCTACCGAGTTACCAACTTTTGATTTCTCAACAGCAGTACCTGTACCGGTTACAATGATTTCATTGAGGTTCAGAGCTGCAACAGACATACTAAAGTCTCCTATAGCATTACCGTTGGCTGGAATATCTGTATTCATTGATTTACTTGCGTAACCAATGTAGTTGGCATTTAGTCTCTGAGCGCCTGCCGGAACCCGACTGATGGAGTATTCGCCATTTACATCAGTGGCAGCACCAAGATTGGTGCCCACAACAATGACGTTGGCTCCCACCAAAGGATCTCCAGTGTCAACGTCAGTAACGCGACCGGATATTGATCCTTCTTGTGCAATGAGGAATGCGGACATTCCAATCAATAGGAAGAAGATTGTAGCCAATCTAGATTTAATAGGTTTATTCATAAACCCTCCTGTTGTTAATTATTTTATCCGAGGTAGAGTTACAAAACAGATGACTTGAATTAAATACAACGAAAGTAATCTCTCCTTTTACCCTACACCCTAGCAGATGCTAAGGCTCAATTTAGATATAAGTCAATTATTTTTTAATTATTATTATTTGGGAAAATTTTCCCTATTCCAACCGCATGTATATTTAAATTACCGCAATGCGTCTGTGGGTAAGAACATTGATTCGTAACAGTTTTTTTCAGGTTGGCGCCGGGATTTTA
>Ga0208132_1000378_pt1 | contig 21360 bp, 16 predicted proteins | sample ETNtaG_16_FD_185785 | JGI IMG/M metagenome (GOLD analysis project Ga0208132, IMG submission 185785) | Marine microbial and viral communities from oxygen minimum zone, Eastern Pacific Ocean - ETNP201406SV199 (SPAdes) (version 2) | ecosystem: Environmental > Aquatic > Marine > Oceanic ... | reverse complement strand
CAATTATTGGGGCTTTTTTTGGTATTATGAGTGCCAAATATTTAACTTCAAACTATGTCTAATTACGACGCTTCTTCGATCGAAGTCCTTACTGGCCTGGAACCAGTCAAAAAACGCCCAGGAATGTACACGGAGACCGAGAGACCGAATCATCTTGCTCATGAAGTAATGGATAACAGCGTCGATGAAGCGGTTTCTGGATATGCTACCCAAATCAATGTTACGCTGTACCAAGACGGTTCTGTATCGGTTGAAGATGACGGCAGAGGTATTCCGGTAGATATACACCCAAAAGAGGGGGTGCCTGCTGTGGAAGTTATTCTAACAAAGTTGCATGCTGGCGGTAAATTCTCGAATGATGCATACCAGTTTTCAGGTGGACTGCATGGAGTCGGGGTTTCAGTTGTTAATGCGCTCTCTAGTTCATTTGAGGTTTGGATTAAGAGAGAGGGTAAGCATTATTATATGGCGTTCAGCTCAAGTGTAAAAACTGGTGACCTAGAAGTAATTGGCGAGGTCGGAAAGCGTGACACCGGAACCCTAATAAAATTTACTCCAAATGCGAAATATTTTGACTCGGTTAAATTTTCTATCAGACAACTCCGCCATAATCTGCGCTCGAAGGCTGTTCTTTGTCCTGGTCTTGAAGTTAATTTCGACAATCAAATGGACAATACTAGGGACAAATGGCTCTATCAAGACGGCATCAAGGATTACCTTCAAGCCACCCTTGATGGGCTTGACTGTCTGCCCTCTCCACCATTTGTTGCCTCATTTAAATCTAAAGAAGATCATCTAGATTGTGCCCTCACCTGGACTGAAAATAGCACGAATATCACTACAGAGAGCTATGTTAATTTAATACCGACGGTTGGTGGTGGCACTCATGTCAATGGTCTACGTTCAGGACTAACAGATGCACTCAAAGAGTTTTGTGAGTTTAGAAATCTGATTCCCAAGAACATAAAGCTCACACCTGACGACGTGTGGCAGAAAATTGCCTTTGTATTATCGATTAAAATCCTTGACCCGCAATTTTCTGGACAGACTAAGGAAAGGCTTTCATCCAGAGAGTCCGCTTCATTTGTCTCTGGGATCGTTAAAGATTCTTTTAGTCTCTGGCTCAATCAACATACTGACATTGCAGAAAAGATTGCAGAATTAGCTATTCTTAACGCCCAGTCAAGGCTTAAAAATACAAAGAAAGTGGTTCGCAAGAAAATCGTTAGCGGCCCTGCCTTACCCGGAAAACTCTCAGACTGTACTAGCAGCAATCTTGACCAGACTGAAGTTTTCCTCGTTGAGGGAGATTCGGCCGGCGGCTCAGCAAAACAGGCAAGAGATAAAGAATATCAAGCAATACTACCGTTAAGAGGAAAGATCCTCAATACATGGGAAGTTGACTCTGCACATGTACTCGAATCTAACGAAATCCATGACATCAGCGTTGCTATCGGTCTTGAACCTAATAGCAATGATTTATCGGGTTTGCGCTATGGAAAGATCTGCATCTTGGCTGATGCAGACTCAGACGGCGCCCATATCGCCACACTGATATGCGCCCTATTTGTCAAGCATTTCCCTAAACTAGTTAAAGAAGGTCACGTCTACGTTGCGATGCCTCCGCTTTATAGGATTGACGCTGGAAAACAGGTCTTTTACGCACTGGACAATAAAGAAAAAGATGCTTTTGAAAAAAAACTTGCAAAAGAAAATAAGAGGCAAAAAATTCAAGTGCAAAGATTCAAAGGCTTGGGCGAGATGAATCCAAAGCAACTAAGAGAAACAACTATGCAGCCAGACACTAGGCGTCTGATACAATTAACGCTTAATAACCCCCTGCAGGTGAACCAAAAAATGGACATGTTGCTCTCAAAAAAACGCGCTCCTGACAGAAAATCCTGGCTAGAAACAAAAGGCAACCTTGCCAATGTCTAAGGCAATTGTTCTATTGTCTGGCGGATTAGACTCAACGACAACACTTGCCATAGCTAAATCAGAAGGTTTTGATTGCTATGCGCTAAGCTTTGACTATGGACAAAAACAAAGTTCCGAGCTTGTCTCTGCAAAAAATATTGCCAAACAATTCGGTGTTCTTGAGCACCGAATAATGCATATATCTCTAGCAGATATTGGTGGCTCAGCGCTCACTGATCCTAGCTTGAAAATTCCTAAATATGAAGAAAGTAGTGAAATCCCAATTACCTATGTACCAGCGAGAAATACTATCTTTTTGTCATTTGCCCTTGCCTGGGCTGAAGTCCTAGAATCACAATCAATCTTTATCGGAGTTAATGCGCTTGACTATTCAGGCTATCCTGACTGCAGGCCAGAATATATAAAGGCATATGAGGTAATGGCTAACCTTGCAACCAAACAATCTATTGAAGGAAACAGGCTAAACATACATACACCATTAATCCATCTCAGTAAAGCGCAAATTATTGCTAAAGGTCTGAGTCTAGGAGTTGACTACTCAAATACGACAACTTGTTATCAGGCAAATAGTCTGGGCGAGGCATGTGGTGAGTGCGATGCCTGCGTACTTCGCCATAATGGTTTTGTTGAAGCGGGCGTCGAGGATCCAACAAAGTACCAACAAAATAATTAGAATTTAGCTCTACAAAACCTTTATTTGACGATAAAATGGTAATTTTTTTACCAATCAAGGAATAAATTATAATGAGTATTGAAGATAGAGTACGCAAGGTTGTAAGCGAACAACTAGATGTGAGCGGTGAAATTGACAATAACGCTTCTTTTATTGACGATTTAGGCGCCGACTCTCTAGATACTGTTGAACTGGTCATGTCTCTAGAGGAAGAATTTGACTGCGAAATTCCTGATGAAGAGGCAGAAAACATTACAACCATTCAACAAGCAATACACTACATTAATGCAAATCTATAGTTTCGAATAAATATATTCCTGAAGGCGCTTTCTTGGTAAATTAAGCGCCTTTTTTCATCCTAAAACTGAGTTAATTTTATTATGAAAAATAGAAGAGTAGTAATTACAGGGCTAGGAATGGTCTGCCCAGTTGGTTTAAATGTTGATGAATCATGGAGCAATATTATAAACGGTGTTTCTGGTATCGCCACACTTGATAATATTGACACAGAAGAGCAGGCAGTTAAGTTTGGCGGCTCGGTAAAAAACTTTGATGTCTCCACATACCTCAACCCAAAAGATGCAAAAAAAATGGATATTTTTATTCATTATGGTATGGCTGCAGGGATTCAAGCGATTGAGGATAGCGGTCTGGATATTACCAATAGCAATGCAGAGAGAATAGGTGTAGCCATAGGGGCGGGAATAGGTGGCCTCCAGACTATCGAAAAAACTACCAATCTTTTTAGAGACAAGGGACCTAGAAGAATTTCACCATTCTTTGTGCCCTCTTCTATCATCAACATGGTGTCAGGTAACTTATCCATAAAGTATGGCCTAAAGGGTCCAAATTTTGCCATAGTGACTGCCTGTACAACTGGCACACATAATATTGGCGATGCCTCCAGGATCATAGAATATGGTGACGCAGACGTAATGGTCGCTGGTGGAACCGAAATGTCTACAACTGATTGCGGTCTGGGTGGTTTTGCAGCTGCTCGCGCCCTTTCAACTCGTAACGATGATCCACAAACTGCTTCAAGGCCATGGGATATTGATAGAGACGGATTTGTTCTCGGTGACGGTGCTGGTGTGATCGTTCTAGAAGAGTACGAGCATGCAAAAAAGAGAGGCGCTAAAATTTACGCTGAAGTTTCGGGCTACGGAATGAGTGGTGACGCTTATCATATGACATTACCTTCAGAAGGCGGGGAAGGCGCTTCTAGGTGTATGAATAACGCCCTTAATAATGCCGGGATTAACAGCGACCAAGTAAACTATATTAACGCTCATGGCACCTCTACTCCTGCCGGTGATATTGCTGAAACTGATGCCGCAAAACTATCACTAGGCTCTCATGCAAAAAAAATTGTTATGAGTTCAACAAAATCGATGACTGGTCATCTGTTGGGTGCTGCTGGAGGGATTGAGGCAATATTTACAGCTCTTGCAATAAGGGACCAGATTGCACCACCAACAATCAACATATTTAACCAGGACCCTAAATGCGACCTTGACTACGCTGCCAATCAAGCCAAAGAAATGAAAATTAATCACGCAATATCAAACTCATTTGGTTTTGGGGGCACAAACGGCTCTATCGTATTATCCAAGATAGACTAACTATAAATTTAATCCTCAACAACCAACGTGGATGTTTCGATTGCATCGGAACCAGAAATTAGTTCCTCAACAATGTTGTAGATACGAATTGCACCATTCTTAACGCTGTACAATGCCTCTTGCTTGTGAATGATTAGTTGCCAACTTTCTTCGTCCGATTGAAACTTGATAGCACCTCCGATAAGGGCTAATGCAACAATCACACCTAACAAAAATTTAATCATCCTTAAAAGGCACTATTTTTTTCATAAAATGATATTTTACCGAGTGTTTCACTTAATTACTGCGTAATTCCTGACGCTCTTAGAAGGCCGTCTATTTCAGGTTTTTTGCCCCTAAATTTCTTATACTGCTGTATAAAATCTAGGCTACCTCCAACTTCAAGGATACACTCTCTGAATTGCTCTGCGACCTTAGAACCTATGCCACCATTTTGAATTACGTAATCATAGGCATCAGCGGCCAATACCTCCGCCCACTTGTAACTATAGTAACCTGCAGCATAGCCGCCGCCAAAGATATGAGAAAAAGAATTCAAAAAGCGATTTTCATCAATTATAGGCATCAGTGATGTTTTCTCTCTAACGTCACTTAGAACATCATAAGTGTCATTATCGGTCATATGTGTATGGACGTCCCACAAAGCAAACTCACATTGCCTTAGCATTTGCAAACCAGACTGAAAATTCTTTGAAGCAACAATTTTTTCGAACAATTCCTCTGGTAATGTTTCACCTGTTTTCCAATGACCAGATAGACAATTGATAACTTCTTTTTCATAACAATAAAACTCCATGTATTGACTTGGCAATTCAACACCATCCCAAGGAACTCCATTTATACCGGCAGCACAAGGGAAAGGCACTTTTGTTAAGATGTGATGCAGTGCATGGCCAAATTCGTGAAACAAGGTGACAATCTCGTCAAACTCAAACAGGGCCGGCTTTCCATCCGTTGGAGAGTTTAAATTGCAAACCACAAAGGCAACCGGGAGGCAGTCCTTATAAGGGCCCTGGTAATCCGACATCCAGGCGCCGCCACGCTTATTTTCTCTGGCATAGGTGTCCAGAATAATTCGCCCGATTGCACCGCTTGCATCAGAAAGTTCAAGTACTTTTACATCATCATGGTAAGTAGTTTCAGACACTGGGGATATGCCAATCCCATAGAGCATTTCAATGGTTGAAAACAGCCCATTTAATACACTTTCCTCTGGAAAATATGGAGTTAAATCAGAACGCTTATAACCAAACTTTTGCTGCTTAAGTTTTTCAGAGTAATACATCAAATCCCAGGGCGCTAGTTCTTGCCCTGCAAAGATTTGCAGCTCCTCCAGCTCGCTAATGGCTTGCGCTTTGGAGCGTGCAACAAGTTCATCTAAAAAATCAACCACTTCTGCTGGTGAATTTACCATTTTTGGTTCGACTGACAGTTCAGCGTAATTTCTAAACCCCAAAAGCTCTGCAAGCTCACTCCTTAGCCTTAGAATGTCATTCATAACTCCCCGGTTATCAAACTCTTTTGAAGTATGACCAACATCAGAGGCTCGAGAGATATAAGCACGATAGACTTCTTCCCTTAATGACCTGCTATCAGCATAAGTCATCACATCAATGTAGACCGGAATTTGAAGGTTTAAACAGCAACCATCGCTAGTCATCACTTTGGCTAATTCACTTTCTGAGTAGCCACTGAGCTGTTCAACAGTAACTGTTTTTTCCCATTCATTTGTTGACTGTAAAACGTTTTTTGAAAACTGATTGCTTAATAAACTTAGCTCTTCCTGTATTGCTTTAAATCGATCAGACTCCTCCCCTTCAAGAGCAACACCTGAAAGCTCAAAGCTCTGTATAGACTCTTTAACGATGTGTGTTTGCTGGGCATTTAATTCAGTATTCTGCAGTCTCTGGAATGCATTATAAAGAGACTTATTGGTGCCTATCTCACTATAATAATTTGAAATTAAAGGTAATGTCTTTTTATATTCAGCATTAAATTCTTCCGAAAACATCACCGAGTTGAGATGGGAATTAACGCTGGTCTGTTGCCCTAATTCATGCTCAATCTTATCTAGCGGCTCTACAACACTCGTCCAGTCATCGCCATGGCTTGCACTATTCGCTACAAGCAGGCCCTTCGAGGTTATTTTATTTATAGTTTTTTCGAGTTTTGTCGGTTGAAAATCTGGCGATCTATTAACGTTCATAATGCTGAAAAATTGTGGATTGAAATAGCAACCAATTTTGCCATATATCGTAAATCACACAGATAAATAATGGAGCATTTATTGGAATCTCAGGCAAGTTTTTTTGTTGCTTTTATTTTAGAATCATTGTATTCTTCATATGCCATTTGTAATCAAATTATTTTGAAATAAATATGTCTAAACACAACAACATTCTTATCGTCATGGCAGACCAGCTAACGGCAAAAGCTTTGGGATGTTATGGCAATCACGAAGTGCAAAGCCCCAATATTGACAAACTCGCTAATGAAGGGATTATATTTGAGGCTGCATATTCATCTAGCCCGCTCTGCACTCCTGCTCGATATGCATTTGTAACTGGGCAAAATATTTCTCGTTTTGGGGGTTATGATAACGCCTCATACCTTCCCTCGACAATACCAACTTTTGGTCATTATTTAAGGCTTATGGGCTACAAAACTAGCGTATCTGGAAAAATGCATTTTGTCGGCTCTGACCAGTTACATGGATTCGAGACAAGACTTACAACTGACGTTTATCCGGCAGATTTTGGCTGGATTCCAGACTGGACAAAACCTGACGAAAGGATTGACTTGTGGTATCACAATATGTCCTCAGTCAAGCAAGCTGGTGTTGCCGCAATAACCAACCAACTATGCTACGACGAAGAGGTTGGCAATGCTTCAGTAAGGGCCATTTATGATCATGCAAGGAGTGAAGATGAGAGGCCATTATTTCTTCTTACCAGCTTTATCCATCCACATGACCCTTATGCAGCAAGAAAGAAGTACTGGGATCTATATGAAAATACACAGATCAGCCTGCCCAATGTTAGCAGGGAAGAGGCGGATAAAAATGATCCTCATCAGAAAAGGCTTGAAAAAGCTATCGACCTGGATGCTGTAGAAATTTCCAGTCAAGATATCATTAATGCAAGGAGAGCCTATTACGCAAATGTCAGCTATGTTGATGACTGGCTCGGAAAAATTAAAGAAGCGCTGATTGACTGTGAGCTAGATCAAAACACCACAATTATCTTTACCTCAGATCATGGGGACATGTTGGGCGAGTATGGTCTTTGGTATAAGATGAGCTTTAGAGAATGGTCTAGCCGTATCCCTTTGATTATTCACAATCCAAACCGGCTCGTTCACAGAATAGTTCCCCAAACAGTATCCCAGGTGGATATCCTGCCAACACTCATTGATATAGCTCATGACTCTAATGGCACCCCTAAACCTGACCCGATAGACCCTCTGGATGGACGCTCATTGCTTCCTTTGTGTAAAGGCGATAGCTCTGGAGACCCCAATATTTGTTATAGCGAATATTTAGCTGAGGGAGCCAAATCTCCAATGCTTATGATTAGAAAGGGCTATCTAAAATATATATGCTGCTCAGATGATCCAGAACAATTATTTAATTTAGAGAGTGATCAAGATGAACGCATTAACTGTATCGACGACACTCAATATACAACAGAAATCGAAACATTTCGAATGCTTGCCAAAACACACTGGAATTCGGATGAATTAAAGGGAAAAATAATTGCAGACCAAATCAGACGTCGTAGAGTGCACGAGGCACTTCGAATCGGCAAATATGAAAGCTGGGATTATCAGCCCTATCGAGACGCCTCGAACGAGTTTACTAGAAGCCATCTTGATTTAACGAAATTTGACATTAGTTCTCGCTTTCCAAGACCGAAGCCTTTTTCACCAAAAAAAAAGTAGTCTTAACTAGTCAAGCAATCGGTCACTGCGCGCACGGTCACTGACTTTTTCCCTATGATCCTCGGTAGTCTTGCCATAGAGATCTTTAACGCGTTGGGGGTTGCCGATAATGCCAGGCATTTCAGTAAACGACTGAATCAATAAAAGACGATCTGTGTTACCAGTATTATGTGTCACCTGGTGTAGTGAAAATCGACCTAGGAAAAACTGCAAATCTCCGGCATTTAAATTTAGCCGTTTCGCTCTAGAGCGATCACCATTGAGTACTTTTTTTACCTCATCAAAGCATTCATCATGCTTTGTTCTAAGATTTGGAACGTACTCGAAATGCCCGCCCGACTCTGCTCCTTTGAGTAAAAATGTGATGGTAAATTCATTCGTATCAAAATGCCAGTTAAATGTTTGGCCTGGTTTGCATAGATTGACAATCATGTTGGAGACAGGATCTTCGTAAATATAGAGTTCTTGCTTTTTCAAACAGGTTGCGAGGAACTCTCTTAGAGGCCTCCAGTGATACAACATATGGGAATAGGTTTCTTTACCTAATAGGTCGGCCGTAATAAAGCCGTTAGTGCGCTCCATAAAAATATTTTGTGGATGATCCTCCGCCTCATTAGGGTTGCCATTCGCTAGATATACATTGCAAAGCTTCGACTCAGCATAGTAGGCTTGAGATTTTCTTAGTTCAGCCTCTTTGGCAATTGCATCAAGGCCTTCCTTGCTCAAAAAATTCGACAAAACACTGCAGCCATCTTGGTCTAAACCTAACTGAACATCTTTGACTATTTTCAAATATTGAGCGCTATCTGGTTGATGTATTGGGTAATTATTAAGATCAATTAATTTTTCAACATACATCAAATTACCTCTCGATAAATTAGCAGTCCCGTCGATCTTTAATTACAACCTCATAGCCGGACTCTTCAGGTTCATCATCGATCATTTCTGGTGGGAAGCCTCGACCCAATACTTTTACATCTGCTGTCTCTTCCAGTCTTTTAATAATGTTAGGTGATAGCTCTCGCGGGCCGTACCTCTTTTCGCCATCCTTAAAGATATCAACAATCAGAGGGGCGATTTCTAGGTCTAGCCCCTGACGTTGGGCTAATTCATTGAATATTCCTACATCCTTTGAGACAAGATCCATCGTAAAGCTGATATCACGACTTCCGTTCAGAATGACTTGTGACTCTGTCTCGTGAACGAAAGAGTTTCCAGAAGAGGCCTTAATTGCTTCATAAGTGACATTCATGTCCATACCGGTCAATTTCATCGTGGTTAGTGCTTCTGCGATTGATGTCAAATTTACTGTAGCCAAATAATTTGTCATTACTTTTAGGGTGGAGGCAGAGCCAAGCTCTCCGGTATGCAAGATACGCCGACCCATAGTGGTTAAGATTGGCAAAGCTAATTCGAAAGTACTGCGCGAGCAGCCTGCAAAAATCGATATGTTCCCTGTGGCAGCTCTATGGCATCCGCCCGAAACAGGACAATCAACTGGCAGAGCGCCGGCAGCCTCTACCAGAGCGCCAATGCGACGAATTTCAGCCTCATCGGTGGTACTCATTTCTAGCCATATTTTGCCTTTACTAATACCCGCAAGCACACCACTATCAGACTCCATTACCTGGGAACAAGCCTGAGGAGACGGCAAGCAGGTAATAATGACGTCGCATTGCTCGGCCATTTCTTTGGGGGAATTGGCGCTTTTTGCGCCGCGAGATATAAAATCGTTAACAAATTCCTCGTTCAAATCTCTAACAGTTAGGTCATAACCATTACGTAATAAACTGCCGGCAAGTTTGCCGCCGGCATTACCAAGACCAATAAATCCTACTTTCATTTCACGCTCCAAAAAAAATTAACTTAACGACCTTCCGATGGACGATTGAGAAATTAGTTTATACCTTTTTTTATTCATTTTTGAAAGACTTTTATAATCTGGATAATCGGTATATCCAATCTCATTGCCGCCATAAAAAGTGTCGCGATCATATACATTTAACTTGTACCCGTTTTTGATACGTTCAGGCAAGTCTGGATTGGACAAAAACCAACGCCCAAATGCAATTAAGTCATAATTACCCTCACTCAGAGCTTTCCTTGCTGTTAAAGGTGTAAATCCACCCGCACCGATTAATGTGCCTTGGTATATTTCTCTGTATTTATAGTTACCTGAAGGAACCTCGAAGGTATTATCTTTTCCAGGAATATTTGACAGCACCCCTACACGAGGCTCGGTCAATAGCAAGTAGGCCAAGTTGTAGTCGCTGAGTTTACTGATTACGTATTCATAGCTAAGCTCAGGTTTGGAGTGTACTACACCAAAATATATTTGATTTGGCTGCTTAGTAATTGGATCATTGTCAACCGGGGACAATCGAATTCCGAGTCGCTCCTCACCCACAACATCAATCAATGTTTCAATCACTTCAAATAGAATTCGAGCTCTATTTTTTATAGAGCCTCCATACTTGTCATCTCTAGTATTTACTCCATCACACAAGAATTGTTCAATCAAATATCCATGCGCAGCATGGAGCTCTATTAGGTCAAATCCGGCCTCTAAAGCATTTATAGCTGCCAGTCTATAGTCGCTACAAATGCGAGCAATTTCTTGAGTTTCAAGGGCCCTCGGTGTTACAGATTTCTGGTCCCAGTTATAGTCGTTTCCTTTTTCATCTAGAGGCGTAATTGGGATGGCCGAAGAGGAAACACTTGGAATCGGGAGATCTGTCCCTTTAACTAGAGGGTGTTGAGCTATCTCTGGTTGAGCTACACGTCCTGCATGCAACAACTGACAGGAAATCAAACCGCCTTTAGAGTGTACTGCTTTTGTGACCATTTTCCAACCTTGAACCTGGCCTGAAGTCCATATTCCAGGCGCCTGTCCGCCATTTTCTTTTATATTTTTATAGATTGACCAGATAGGCATACCCTCTGGAGAAATGTACACAGCTTCGGAAATCAATAGGCCGCCAGGTGTTGCTCTTTGAGCATAATATTCAACATTAAGTTTGGTTGGCGCCAAGGTGTCTTCATCTGCACGAATTCTTGTCAACGGTGCGAGAACTATCCTATGGCTCAAATCAAATTTACCAACACATAATGGTGTAAATAAATTATTTTGCTTCATCAGTTCTAAGACTTTTTATGTTAAATCGTCACTCACAGAGTATGGCTTAGGGTTCATTGAAATATGAAGTTTCTTACCCTTATAGGGTGAGGAGGCCTCTACAACCTTTTTGTTAAGCTCTATGCCTAGACCTGGTTTGGTTGATGGAATGATATAACCTTCACGCCAAATTATCGGTTCCATTAAGATCTCTTCATAAAAGCCACCCCAGGTTTGAATACTTTCCTGAATTAAGAAATTGGGTGTGGCGGTAGCGAGCTGAATGCTGGCAGCAGCCCCCACCGGACCGTTGTACAGGTGAGGCGCAATTTGGGCATAAAATACTTCGGCAAGGCTAGCAATTTTTTTAGCCTCTAATATTCCCCCCACCCTGCCTAAATTCATTTGGATTATCGATGCAGCTTTGGATTTAAGCACATCAAAGAACTCGTACTTTGTTGTCAGCCTTTCGCCGGTCGCCACAGGTATACTGGTTTTCTTTGCAACCTCAGCCATCGCGCTTGATTGGCCGGGAGGCACAGGCTCCTCAAACCATAAAGGGTCGAATTGCTCCAATCGCTTTGCCAGTCTGATTGCTGAAGCAGGCGTCATTTGACCATGAGTGCCAATCAATATATCGCAATCATCACCTACAGCATCTTTTACTCTTCTGCAATAATTCTCGCAATGCTTAAGACGTGCTAGCGATAACTGGTGGCCAGAATAGGCAGAATAAGGGCCTGCAGGGTCAAACTTAATTGCGGTAAAGCCTTTATCTTTGTACTCTGTAGCGCATTCAACTCCAAGGCCAGGGTCTTCATAGTCATGCTGGCCGTTTTTGTCTACCGGATAAAGGTAGGTGTATGAGCGCAATTTTTCGTGAACTTTGCCTCCAATTAGCTCGTAAATGGGCTTATTTGCCGATTTACCGACGATATCCCAACAGGCCATCTCTAGACCGCTCAAAACGCCCATCATCGTTAAATCTGGGCGCTGCGTAAATCCACTCGAATAGCACTCTCTATATAAACGCTCTATATGGTGAGGGTCGTGACCTTTTAAGTAATGTTCGAAAGTGTCATTGATAGCTTTAACTACCACCTCTGGATGAAAAGTAGCGGCATACACTTCGCCAACACCCTGAATTCCACATTTTGTTTCTAAACCCAAAAATATCCAATACATGCCACCTACATGGGGACTGGGAGTACAGACAATGTTAGTAGTTAGTTTATCGACCTGCATTTAATTAGCGATGAATTAGATTATTGGATATCTTAGCCTATTTTATTTAAGTTTTGGCATTTCACGCATAAACATGGCGCGCTCAATTTCTTTTTTTGATGTCTCAAAATTCTCAGCTGCCAAGTGCCCTGAAAAAACCGCGTCTGCAATAAGCCCAGGTGCCAACGCATCACCAATTAACTCTATGTGGCGTTTAGGTGTGTCACTGTCTAGGGACGCTTCTTGTAGCAGTTGCAGGTAAAGTGTTCTGTTTGGCAAGCGCTCTGTGACAAGAATCAATGTTTTACAAGCTAACTCTGTCGCCTCGTTGGTATATATACATCTCATCTCTAAGGTGTCGCCATTGGCACTACTGATTGTCTTGCTAGGAATTATATTAACGTTTTGATTTAGCAGGGATTTTTGTACTCTTTGCTGCTCCAATGTAGAAACAGTCCAGGGCGAGACAATACTGGCAGGAGTAACAAAAGTAACATTGTGCCCTTGCGAGCTCAAATGATCAGCAATGACACCAGCCAAATAACCTTGATCATCATCGTAAATAACTATAGGTCCCTCAAGCGAGCTCTGTTTTCTAATAGCATCTGTTGGAGTTAGCACCTGAATGGTTTCTAGCCCAGCGATCTCTTTTCTTTGACTTCGCCCAACACCATCATCTCGCCAGCTTGAGCCTGTAGCAATAAATACGTTGTTTACACCAAGCTCGTTTATATGTGAAAGTGTAAGTTCGCTCTCTCTATATATTTCAATATTTGTTTTTTGCTGAATCTCATAGACCCTGTTATCTACAACCCTTTTCCATGCAGAGAGCCCTTTAAGGTCAGATTCAAGCAGCACACGACCACCTAACTCGATAGCAGCCTCACTCAAAATAACATGGTAGCCACGACGCGCTAGTTGCATGCTACATTCAAGTCCAGCTGGGCCAGCACCAACAACTAGTGCTGTTTGTTCGGTTTTTCTTGGTTTGATTTTTTCAGGATGCCAGCCACGACGCCACTCTTCCCCCATTGTTGGATTCTGGGTACAGCGAATTGGCACCGAAAAGTTGTCGCTCGAAACACAGATATTACAGCCGATACATTCTCTAATTTCATCTACCCTTCCTTCTTTAATTTTGTTTGGCAGATAGGGATCAGCAATAGAGGGTCTGGCAGCGCCAATTAGATCAATTGTTTGCTGTTTTATCAAACTAGTCATCAAATCCGGTGAAGTAAACCTGCCAACACCAACTACTGGCTTTGTAGTAAGGCTTTTTACAAACTCAATGTAGGGAACTTGATAGCCTTCATTGATTTCAAAACGCGATGTTTGTGAATCATTAGACCAATCAGAAACATTAACATCCCACAAATCAGGTGTCTCAGACAATAACTCGACCACTGCCCTACCTTCTTCATGAAACTGCATCCCGTCAAGACCCTTTAGCTCATCCACGGCGAAACGAAAGGCGACTGCACAGGTGTCTCCTATTGCCTCTTTGGTATCTTCTAATAGCTCTCTAGTTAGGCGAACACGATTTTCAATGCCGCCTCCATACTCATCTGAACGTGTATTGATTTCAGGCAACATAAATTGCTGCGCTAGAGACATACCGTGACCGGCATAAACATAGACAATATCAAACCCTGCTGCTTTGGCATTGATTGCGGCTTGTCGATGCCAAAGCCTAAACTCAAGAATGTCTTTTTTATTCATTCGCCTTGCCTGTTTTGGATAAATTATATCTATCGATTGATCTACAGGAGACAAGGCAGGCAGCCTAGAATATAGGTTGGCCGAATGGTTGCCGCTATGTGTTAACTCTATTGCAGCTAGCGCCCCGTGTTTGTGAACCGCGTCAGTCATTAGGCGCAGTGCAGGGATATCTTTTGCGTCCCATATGCGCTGTTCAGCATAAGGAGACAAATCTGAAGTTGGGTGTATTTCGGTCTCTTCTGTACTAACAACACCCCAACCACCTTGCGCCTTGATGGAGCGCATTGCGGCATGAGCCTGGGGGCGCAAATGTCCCATGCCACAACAATGAGGCACTTGATAGAAGCGATTTTTAGTTGTAACCGGGCCTATCTTAACGGACTCAAATAGAACACCATAAGGTTGATCATTTTTCATACTAGGTTTCACCTCTTTTTAACAACTTTGGCAGTTTATTTTAAGCTGCCCGTTGACAGGAATAATTAATCAATCAGATGAAAAATATTCAGTCAACATAGTCTTTCATTAGCTAAATTAAAAACTCTTCATTGCTCTTTTAACTTTACCCTGACGTTGAGAATTTTGCCAATCTGGGTCTATCCAAACGTTAGCATTGCTGCCCGATAGTGGTTGGTTACCCAATATCACATCGGCCATCTTCTCAGCCACCATTAAAGTGGGTGCATTAATGTTGCCATTTGGAATACTGGGAAAAATCGAAGAATCTACCACCCTAAGTTTTTCAATACCAATAACTTTTCCAGAACTATTTACTACTGCCATAGGGTCATTATCAGCACCCATCTTGCAAGTGCAAGAGGGGTGATAAGCGCTCTCAACATTAGCCCTTACCCAGGCATCTATCTGGTCATCTGTACTGACCTCGATACCGGGGTTTGCCTCGTCACCTCGATACTCATCCAGGGCGGGTTGATTTAGAATTTCTCTGGTAAGCCTGATACAGTCACGCCAATCCTGGATGTCCCGCTCAGTTTCTAGGTAATTGAATAAGATGCTTGGTTTTGCTTCCGCATCGGCACTGTTAATTTTTATCCTTCCCCTGCTGGTTGGTCTATTAACACCCGCATGGACTTGATAGCCATGGCCTTTCATTGCCGACTTGCCATCATAGCGCATCGCTGCTGGCAAAAAATGGTACTGAATATTTGGCCACTCAACACCAGTTCGAGATCTAATAAAACCGCAAGATTCAAAGTGATTAGTGGCGCCTAAACCGCTTCTAAACAACAACCATCGGGCCCCAATAAGCCCCATACTAATATAATTCAGCTTGCTATTCAGGGTGATGGGTTTTTTGCAGTGATATTGAAAGTAGACCTCGAGATGATCTTGCAGGTTTTCCCCTACACCTGGCAAGTCATGTTGCAACTCGACACCTGCATTCTTTAATACCTCTCGTGGTCCAATTCCTGACAATTGCAGTAGCTGTGGAGAGCCGACAGAGCCGGCACTAAGGATTACTTCTTTATTGGCATTAACTTTTGTAATTTCGCCCTTTCTTTTGTACTCAACGCCTGTTGCAGTCTTGTCTTTAAGTAATAAACGCTCAACTAAGACACCAGAATGTATAGTGAGGTTTGATCTTTTTTTTGCCTCCTTGATGTAAGCGTTTGAGGCTGATGCACGGACGCCATTATCGACAGTCATGTGCATAGCTCCAAAACCTTCCTGCTGTTCACCGTTATAGTCTCTTGTTTTCGGATAACCGGCTTCATGGCCAGCCTCTATAAAGGCTTGGTAGAGTGGATTCAATTTCATATTGTTGCCACCACAGATGGCTACCGGGCCATCACCACCACGATAATCATCCTCACCATCCTGCCAGCTCTCTGTACGCTTAAAATAGGGCAGGCAATCCCTATAAGACCAGCCAGTGGCCCCCTCTTTTTCCCACCGATCAAAATCACGGGCATGGCCACGAACATGGACCATGCCATTGATCGATGAAGAGCCTCCGATTACCTTTCCTCTTGGGCAATGCATTTTACGATTATCAAGATATGGCTCTGGCTCTGTATGAAACTGCCAGGCGAATTTTTTGGTATTCATTGGGTAGGATAAAGCTGTTGGCATTTGGATAAATATATTCTTATCGCTACCGCCAGTTTCTAGTAGCAGAACTTCATTCTCTCCAGACTCTGTCAGGCGGTTTGCTAAAACGCATCCTGCTGAACCTGCACCAACAATAATATAATCAAACTGTTTAGTCATTTAAATAACCCTTAGTAAGGATTCTCTAGATCATCTAGTCGTACAAAAATGCTCTTAATCTGTGTATAGCTTTTTAGTGTCTCGGGTCCATTTTCTCGCCCTATTCCAGACTCTTTATAGCCACCAACCGGCATCTCTGCAGGAGAGTCACCCCAACTATTAATCCAACAAATACCGGCCTGCAACTGATTAATAACTCGGTGCGCACGGCTAATATCTTTAGTAAAGACTCCTGCTGCCAAACCAAACCTGGTGTTATTAGCTCTATCGATAACTTCATTTTCATGTTCAAAACGCAAAACAGACATCACAGGCCCAAAAATCTCATCAGTAACATTGGGTGAGCCATCCTCACAATCAGCAAAGATGGTTGGCTCTACGAAGTATCCGTTTCGAGTTTCATTTGAATCATGTCGATTGCCGCCACACACAAGACGTGCGCCAGATGATTTCGCTTTTTCGATATAGCTCAAAACCTTGTCAAGGTGCTCAGCACTAATCAATGCCCCCATCTGGGTTTCTAAATTCATCGGATCCCCGAGCTTAATCTTGGCACTACGTTGACAAACTTTTTCTATAAACTCATCATAAATACCTTCCTGCACAAAAACTCTTGTACCGTTTGTACAAATCTCTCCCTGAGTATAAAAGTTAGCCAACAAAGATCCTGAGATGGCACTATCTATATCAGCGTCATCAAAAATAATTAATGGCGACTTGCCTCCAAGCTCCAAGGTAACCTCTTTGAGGGATCCGGCAGCATCTGCCATGACTTTTTTGCCAGTCTCGCATTCACCCGTAAATGAGATCTTCTCTATGCGTGGATGTCTCGATAAGTACTGGCCAACGCGATAGTCGCCCTGGACAACATTAAATACGCCAGCCGGAACACCCGCTTCAGTGTAAATTTCAGCAAGCTTCAGTACACTCAACGGGGTCTCTTCAGAGGGTTTAAATACCATCGAATTTCCAGCAGCCAGACAGGGAGCTGATTTCCAGCAAGCTATTTGGATCGGGTAATTCCAGGCGCCAATCCCGGCACAGACACCTAATGGCTCTCTCTTTGACAGAAAGAATGTATTTAAATCTAAATCCTGTTGAGCGCCCTGAAGTGCAGGTACAAGACCGGCATAATACTCAATCACATCTGCCCCGGTATGTATATCGACACAGTTAGCCTCCTGCAATGGCTTTCCAGTATCCATCACCTCTAAGGCTGCAAGCTCACCATTGCGTTGGCGTAGTATAGAAACGGCCTTTAGTAAAATCCGACTACGCTCCACAGCGGTCATCGCAGACCATACGGCGAATCCTCTTTCAGCTGACTCAATAGCTTCTTCAACATCCTTGAGACTGGCCTGGCCTATTTGCTCAATCACCTGTCCAGTTGCCGGATTAATTGTCTCAAAAGATTCACCGGAGTTCGACTCAACATAGGCACCATGAATATATAATGATTTTTTCATATTTATTAACGAAACTATGATTTTTTAATTATTCGAAAATTGAATTATATAGCAGGATTATAATACTTAACATGAAAGAAAATTTCAAACAAGAACGTGTTGATCTTGCCGCAGCATTTAGATGGGCTGCTCGGTTAAATATGCACGAAGCTGTTGCTAACCATTTCAGCTTAGCTGTTTCTGAAGACGGTTCCCAATTTTTGTTAAATCCTCTTGGAGCGCACTTCTCCCAGATTTGTGCTAGCGACCTACTTGTAATAGACTCGAATAATGCCGATACAATGTCACAATCTAACGCTCCAGACCCTACAGCTTGGGCTATCCATGGCGCGCTGCACAGAAACAACCCTCATGCGCGATGCATACTTCATGTTCATTCAAAATATGCCACCATTCTTTCTTGTCTTGAAGATAAAACCATGAAGCCCATTGACCAGAATACAATGCGCTTTTATGAAAAAGTGTCAATTGATTATGACTTTGACGGTATGGGGCTTGGAGATGAAGCCGAACGGTTAAGCACTTTATTGGGTGATAATTCAGTTTTATTAATGGGAAATCACGGGGTATTGACAGCCGCCGACTCTGTAGCGCAAGCATTTGACGACCTTTATTACTTTGAAAGGTCCTGTGAGACCCTAATTGAAGCCTATCGAACAGGTAAAAAGTTGCATCTAGCCAGCCATGAAGTGGCTAAAAAAACTGCCCAGCAATGGGAAAAATATGATGCCTCAGATCTTCATTTTCAAGCCCTAAAGGTAATACTTGATAAAGATGAGCCTGATTATAAAAACTAAATCGATACAATTAAAACATACTTAGCAATCGGAAAAAAATGTCAATTAATAATGTCTCATTAGATATAGATTATGTAAGAGCTCAATTTCCAGCTTTTAGCGATCCTCTCAGTGCTAAATGGTCTTTTTTTGAAAATGCAGGTGGCAGCTATGTCCCTCACAACGTTATCGACCACTTAAACCATTTTATGACCTCTACCAAGGTTCAGCCCTATGCTGAGTTTGATATATCGGCAATGGCTGGAAATAATATGGACAAAGCGACCAAATTATTTGCAGAAATGATTAATGCCAGCAATGATGAAATCATCATCGGCGCCTCAACAACAATGAATATGTATGTTTTATCAAATGCCATGAAGCATTTTCTAAAGCCAGGCGATGAAGTTATTGTGACCAATCAAGACCATGAAGCCAATGTTGGAGCATGGAGAAGACTAAAAGAGCATGGAGCAGTCATAAAGGAATGGAAAATTAATAGTGAAAATGCTGAGCTTGAAATTGAAGAATTAAAGCGCCTGCTGTCTGATAGAACTAAAATTGTTGCAGTGACTCATTGCTCCAATATAGTCGGCTCAGTGAATGACCTTAAATCTATTGCTAAAATGGTCCATGAGTATGACGCATACATTATCGGAGATGGAGTCTCTTATGCACCTCATGGTTTTCCTGATGTAAAGCATCTTGATGTTGATTTTTATGCTTTTAGTCTTTACAAAACTTATGGCCCTCATCTAGGTTTGCTATACGGTAAAAAAGAAATTTTGGATCAACTCCCAAATCAAAATCATGAATTCCTAGATGGAGATGTTCCCTATACTTTAAACCCCGGTGGACCCAACCATGAAGAGCTATCATGTTTGATAGGTGTCTATGAATATTTCGATAATTTATATCATCACCACTACAAGAATAATAGAATCTCTGTTAGGGAAAAAATTGAAAAAGTTAATGATTTGATTTCCAAACATGAAGAGGAAATAGCAAATCCCTTATTGGCTTATATAGAATCTCGTGATGACATCAGACTAATTGGAAAAAATAAAATAACAAATAAAAATAGAGCTCCAACAATTGCTTTTACTTTTAATCAAAAGTCGTCAAAGTTCATTAGCAGTGAGCTTGTAAAGAATGGAATAGCAACAAGAAACGACAACTTCTATGCTTGGCGTTGTTTAAAAGCTTTGGGTATAGATACTGAAGATGGGGTTGTCAGAACAAGCATGGTTCATTACAACACCCAAGAAGATATTGATAAGTTAATTAATGCTTTAAAGACTTTGACTTTTTGAAAAAATATGGTGGAGGGAATGGGATTCTGAACCCATTAACCTGTCTTGATATGACTGGCCATTAGAGATAATGTCCCTAAATTAAAGTTTTTTCATGCTTAGTTCAATAAATAAGCAAAGAAAAGTAAGGGCTGGTCCAAAAACCAGCCCTTAGATGCTCAAATTAAGCTTATATCATTCCTGAGTAATTCGGTTATCGGTATAACCAGAATACCCTGGATTTGCTTTAATATAGTTCGCAACAACATCCGCTAGATCTGGACCAAAGTCATAGATTTCAGATGCAGATCTGAATACTTTATATCCATCTCCACCTCCACGAATAAAGTTATTAGAAACCATACCATATGTTTTATTTAAATCTAAAGGCTTCCAGCTGCCATTTTCATCAATTTCAATTGAGGTGACTCTTTCATTAGCAGGCTTGCTTAAATCAAATGAATATCGCATTCCTGATACTTGAGGGAATCTTCCAGCAACTTCCTCAACCTCACTGACACCGTTTTCAATCGCTGTAAGAAGCTGCTCACCAGTCACCTTGAAAGTTGACAAAGTGTTTTGAAACGGAAGTATCGTCATGATTTCACCGAGCGTGACATCACCTGCATCAAGTGAAGCACGGATTCCACCTGAGTTCTGCAATGCGATAGTATAGCCTTTATCAATAACCGCATCTCTCATAGCATCCGCTATCATATTACCCATATCACATTCTTGAATGCGACAAACAGCCCTGTCACCAGTTAATGCGCTAGAGACGTTTCCTACAACTCTCTTCTTAAGCTCATTGATTGGCTCTTCCAGTTCATCTAGACGCGCAACAATTTGACTATTTTCATTGACCGAACCGTCGATTGTGATTGGTTCACCTGTCGCATAGATGACATTGCCTGCTTCATCAAAGAGAACTGAAAGTTCGCCTAAGAATTTACCATAGGCATATGCCTGAATGATCTGTGTCCCATTGACTACCGTAGGGTAAGGGCCTTTTGCCTTATCGCTAACGTTTGACAAATAAGTGTTATCATGTCCACCAACAATAACGTCTACACCCGTAGTATTTGCTGCAATCATTTTGTCTATTCCGTATGATGAGTGAGACAGAAGTATGATTATATTTACTCCAGCTTCGGTCAAAAAATCTACCTCAGCCTGCACAGCAGCAACAGCATCGGTGAATATAATGTTATCGCCAGGACTCGATATATCAACCACATCCTCAGTAACGACACCTATCAAACCAATTTTTCGGTTGTTTTTTAACAAGGTCGTTGATTTTTGTAGTTTGCCTTTAAGTTCTGGTTCCATATCTACGTTGGCATTTGCCATAAGAACAGGGAAAT
>Ga0208132_1000371_pt1 | contig 21745 bp, 15 predicted proteins | sample ETNtaG_16_FD_185785 | JGI IMG/M metagenome (GOLD analysis project Ga0208132, IMG submission 185785) | Marine microbial and viral communities from oxygen minimum zone, Eastern Pacific Ocean - ETNP201406SV199 (SPAdes) (version 2) | ecosystem: Environmental > Aquatic > Marine > Oceanic ... | reverse complement strand
TTCTTCCTTAAGAGGTTCAAAATAAAGTCTATCACTTGTATCGTAGTCTGTTGAAACTGTTTCAGGATTACAATTAATCATAATTGTTTCAAAACCTACTTCTCTAAGAGCAAAACTTGCTTGACAACAACAATAATCAAATTCTATTCCTTGACCAATACGATTTGGTCCACCTCCTAGAATTATTATTTTTCTTTTTGAAGACGGATTTGCCTCGCATTCTGATTTAATTGAAAAATTTCTTTGATAGGTTGAATACATATACGGTGTAAAAGACTTAAATTCAGCAGCACATGTGTCGACTTTTTTAAAAACAGGAATTACTTTAAGAGCAGTTCTTTTTTTTCTAACTATCGTTTCGGGAATTTTTGTTAATTGTGATAATTTTTTATCTGAAAAACCTATTGATTTAATTCTATTAAATTCAACATAATTTTTAGGCAAGCCTTTTTTTGAAATATTAATTTCCGTATCCACGATTTCTTTTATTTGTTCAATAAACCAAGGGTCAATTTTTGATAATTTGTATATTCTTCTTAGTTTAATTTTTTTACGTATCGCTTCAGCAATTAATAAAAGTTTATTTGGAATGTTTATTTTTAATTTTCTTTCAATTTCTTTTTTTTTTATATCAAAAATTCTATCTAAACCTGAAAAATCAACTTCTAGAGATACCAATGCTTTTTGAAGAGATTCTTTAAAATTCCTACCTATGGCCATAGCTTCACCAACGGACTTCATTGATGTTCCTAAAATAGCAGGAGATTGAGGAAATTTTTCGAAAGTAAATCTTGGAACTTTTGTAACAACATAATCAATAGTTGGTTCAAATGACGCAGGAGTTACTTTTGTTATATCATTTTTTAATTCATCAAGCGTGTAACCAATAGATAATTTGGATGCAATCTTCGCAATAGGAAATCCAGTTGCTTTTGACGCTAAAGCAGATGATCTAGATACCCTTGGATTCATTTCAATTATAACCATTCTTCCGTTTTTTGGATTGATAGCAAATTGAACATTAGATCCACCAGTTTCAACTCCAATTTTTCTTAAACATGCTATAGAAGCATTTCTCATTAATTGATACTCTTTGTCAGTTAGTGTTAGTGCTGGTGCAACAGTTATAGAATCGCCAGTATGAATACCCATAGGATCTATATTTTCAATAGAACATATAATAATACAGTTATCTTTTTTGTCTCTTACAACTTCCATTTCAAATTCTTTCCAACCTTCTAGACATTCTTCTACGAGTACTTGGCTTTCAGGTGACTCATCGAGTCCTTGTTTAACAATATTAAAAAATTCTTTTTTATTTTTTGCAATACCTCCTCCAAGACCTCCAAGTGTAAAAGAAGGTCTAATAATTACAGGTAATCCTATTTTTTTTAAACATTTTTGAGTTTGCTTAATATTTTTGATTATTTCTGATTTTGGGAGATCCAATCCAATATCAGTCATATTTTTCCTAAATTTTTTTCTATCTTCTGCGTTAGAAATGGCTTTAGAGTTTGCTCCAATTAGTTCAATTTTATATTTTTTAAGTAGTCCAATTTTTTTGGCTTTAATTGCTAAATTCAGAGCAGTTTGACCACCCATAGTTGGTAAAATTGCATCAGGTTTTTCTTTTATTAATATTTTTTCTAAAACTTCTATTGTTATGGGTTCAATGTATGTTTTATCAGCAACATCTGGATCGGTCATAATAGTTGCAGGGTTAGAATTTATTAAAACTACTTTATAACCTTCATCTTTTAGAGCTTTACATGCCTGAGTTCCTGAATAATCAAATTCACAGGCCTGACCTATAATTATTGGGCCTGCTCCTACCACTAAAATTTTCTTAATATCTTTTCTTTTTGGCATATTTTTTTACTTCATTGATAAATTGTTTGAATAAATACACACTGTCTTGTGGACCAGGATTTGACTCTGGATGATACTGAACTGAGAATACTGGTTTATTTTTTAACTTTATTCCTTCGATACAATTATCAAATAAAGATTTGTGTGTTATTTCAACATTTTTGGGTAAGCTTTCTTTTAGTATTTCAAATCCATGATTTTGACTTGTAATTTCAACTTTTTGATTTGATAAATTTTTTACAGGATGATTGGCTCCTCTATGACCTAATTTCATCTTTTTTGTTTTAGCTTTTAATGCCAAGGCTAATATTTGATGACCAAGACATATACCAAATATTGGAATATTTTCTTTGATTAATTTTTTAATAATTTTAGTAGCATACTTTCCTGTTGCAGCAGGATCCCCAGGACCGTTTGATAAAAAAATACCATCTGGTTTCATCTTTAAAATTTCACTCGTACTCAGTGTGCAAGGAACTACAATAACTTTACAATTAAAATTTGAAAAATATCTTAAAATATTTTTTTTAATTCCGTAATCTATTGCTATTATTTTAAAAGTTTTTTTATTGTTTTTTTCAAATCCTTTTTCTTTTTTCCAGGTCTTATATCCTTGCCAAACATATTTATTTTTTGTGGTAACTGTTTTAGCCAAGTCAAGTTTGTTTAACCCACACCATTTTATAGATAAATTTAATAGCTTTTTAACGTTAAATTTACCATTCTTATTGTTTGAAATAGTTCCTTTTGGAGCACCCTTATCCCTTATAAAGTTTGTTAAATTTCTAGTATCTAGGCCAGTAATACCTACAATCTTATTTTTTTTTAACCAAGCATCTAGGCTATTTAAAGATCTATAGTTTGAGGGATTGGTAATTTCAGAATTAAATATAACTCCCTTTGTCCAAATGTTGTCTGACTCATGATCTTCCTTATTGGTTCCAACATTACCAATGTGTGGAAAAGTAAAATTAATTATTTGTCCAGCATATGATGGATCTGAAATTATTTCCTGATAGCCAGTTAAAGAAGTGTTAAAGCAGATTTCTCCAGTGGCTGTACCTTGGTAGCCAATACCAATTCCTCTAAATATTGTTTTATTTTCAAGAACTAAAATGCCTGGGGAAAAATGAGATAATTTATTTGAGTTACCTTTTGGTTTATTGATCAATTACAACTCATGAGTTAAAGGTTAATACAATAAAACTTAAATTTCTGCAACAGATCTAATACAAATTTTTAAAAATACAATTTTTTCTTTTGAACAAAATTGTCTATACAGTAGATTAAAAAAAATAATGTCTCTCAAAGATAAGATCGATAATGATTATAAAAAAATGTTAAAAGCTAAAGATAAAGCTAAAATATCAACTTTTAGGTTAATTTTATCCTCAATTAAGGAATTAGAGATATCAAATAGATCGGGACCCAACAAAAAAGGTATTGATAGCGAAGATATTAAAAAACTCCTCAAGAAAATGATAAAACAAAGATCCGAATCAATCGAAATTTATAGAAAAAATAATAGGCAAGATTTGTTAGAAGTCGAAGAAGGAGAGGTACAAATACTTGAATCTTATTTGCCTAAGCAATTGAGTGAAGAGGAAACAAATAAAATTTGTAATGAAATTATTCAAAAAATAGGAGCTAATTCAATAAAAGATATGGGAAAGATAATGGGAGAGCTTAGAAAGAATTACTCAGATACTATAGATTTTTCAAAAGCAGGATCTATTTTAAAAGAATTATTAAATAAGCAATGAAATACCCTAAAGAATATTTAGAGGAAATAAAAGCAAGATTAAAAGTTTCTGTGGTTGTATCCAAAACAGTAAATCTTAAAAAAAGAGGAAAGGAATTTATTGGATTGTCTCCATTCAAAAATGAAAAAACACCTTCATTCACTGTAAATGATGAAAAAGGTTTTTATCATTGTTTCAGTACATCTGAACATGGTAATATTTTTGATTTTTTAATGAAAACTCAAAATTTAAAATTTGGAGAAGCAGTTAAAACTTTGGCGAATTTAGCAGGAATAAGACCTTATACTTTTTCAAAAAAGGATGAAGAAAGAGAAAAACATTGGCAACAATATGTTTCTATTTATTCTAAATATATAGAATTTTACCACGCCGCACTTCTAAAAAATAGCAATTCAGAATTAGCAAAAGACTATTTAAAAAAAAAAAGAAGCCTAACTATTGAAGAAATTCAAAAATTTAAAATTGGCTATGTTGAAAGAAATCCTAATTTTTATGAAAGAATAAAGGATAAATTTGATGAAAAAATTTTAAAAGAATGTGGTCTATTTTATTTTGATGAAAAAAAGAAACATTATGCTGAAAGATTTAGAGATAGGATAATATTTCCTATTAATTCAATTTCCGGTCAACCCATTGCGATTGGAGGACGTACAATTCAAAAAGATAATTACCTAGCCAAATACATCAATTCTCCGGAAACACAATTTTTTAGAAAAGGAAATAACTTATACAACTTAGATAGAGCTAGAAAATTTTCAAACTCTATAGATCAGGTATTTTTGGTTGAAGGTTATATGGACGTAGTTGGTTTAAGCAACAATGGGGTTGAAAATGCTGTAGCAAATTTAGGTACAAGCCTAACAGAAAAACAAATATTAATGCTTGGACAATTTTTTAATGAAGTTATTATTTGCTTTGATGGCGATGAAAGTGGTTATAAAGCGGCAGTAAGAGCTGCGGAAAACTGCATCAAAGAATTGCAACCCGAAAAACATATTTCTTTTCTATTTTTGTCTAATGAAGAAGATCCTGATAGTTATGTAAACAAAAATGGCAAAGATATTTTTTTATCATTTACAAAAGAAAATAAAGTTTCAATACATAAATTTATTTTTAGCCATTATCATAAACAATCTACTGGATCTCCTTCGTCTTTGGCAATCTTAGAAAAAAAACTAAGATCTATTGCGAATTCTATCAAAGATGAATTTATAAAAAAATATATTTTAGAATTTTTTTTGGAAAAATTATCTTTTTTTACCCCAAATATAAATAATAAAAAAAAATTTATCCCTAAAAAAATTTCTTCTTTAAAATCAACTCAAAAAATATTTAATGAAACTAAATCATTGAATAGAATAGAACTGAAAGAATACTCTTTATTGTTCTTAATTATAAGTAATCTGCACTTCTTCAAAAACCGCTTAGATAACTTAAAAGAATTACATCTATTTTCTAATGAAAATAAACAGATAATATTAAAAATTATTAATTATTTAGAGAACAATGATCCACAAACAGAGTCAATTCCAATTGACAAAAAAATTTTAGATAAAGTAAATAAATATGCTTCAATAAAGCATATCTTGAAAAATATTAGTAATGATGAGCATAAACTTATGGAAATTTACGATGAAATTATAAAAGATCTTTCAGCATTCGAAATTGATTTAAAAATTGAAGAGTTGGAATCAAAATTTTCTAAAGATTTAAATGAAAATACTTTTGACCAAATAAAGGAATTAAAAAAATTACAAAATATCAATTAAATCAGTCAATTTAGCCATAGATATTTTCAAAATTAGTATTATATAAGACTTCCTAACTTTTAATTGTGGAACGAATAATTACAAAATCATTTGCCAGACTTATGGGCCGTGGGGTTCATAGAGGATTTATAACATATGAAGAACTAAATAAATCTTTAGGAAAAAGAAATTTATCTTCAGAAAATCTTGAACAAGCATTTGTACATATCTTAGATGGAAAAATAACTTTAGTTGAAAAAAAATCTGATTACAAAGTTTTAAGAAAAAAAGAAACATCTTCTAAAGAAGAAGGTAAAACTACTGAGAAAAGTGATGACCCAATAAGAATGTACCTAAGAGAGATGGGAGGAGTTGAACTTCTATCTAGGGAAGGCGAAATAGCAATTGCAAAAAGAATAGAAGCAGGGAAAGATGTTATGTTAAATGCCCTGTCACAAAGTTCAATTACAGCGCAACAATTCTTTGACTGGAATACAAAATTACAAAATAATGAAATTCTCGTCAGAGAAATTATTGATATTGATACAAATTATATGGAGGATGAGGATACAGGGCAAGGTGCTAAACAAAAAAAAACTGAATCAGATTCAAACGAGAAAACTTCAGAAGAAACATCAGATTCTTCGGATGATGAATTCAACCCAACACTGGCAGCGATGGAAACTGAAATTAGACCCAAAGTTTTACAAACTGTTCATAGACTAACGAAAGAATATAATAAATTAGTTAAGTACCAAAAAGAAAAACTTGATTGTGTATTAAATATTAATATTTTTTCTCCATCAAAAGAAAAGAATTATAAAAAAATTGTTGATAATATTCTTGAAAATATAGAATCATTACAGCTATCTCCATCAGTCCTAGAAGAATTGGTGCAAAAACATTATACTGAAAATAAAAAAATTATTTCTTTAGAGGGTAATTTGTTAAGATTAGCTTTAAATAATAAAATAAGCAGAGAAGAATTTATCAAATTTTATATAGGAAATGAAATAAATCCAAATCTAAAAACTTTTCTAGACACAAATGAAATTTGGAAGAAATTTTTCCAAAAAAATAGAGATGAATTTAAAAACATTAGAGAACGGTTGGTTGAAATTAGTCATAAACTTGGAATTTCAGTCACCGATTTTAAGAAATTGGTAAGCAGGATTCAAAAAGGTGAAAAAGAATCAAGTATTGCTAAAAAAGAAATGGTTGAAGCAAACCTGAGATTGGTAATTTCCATTGCAAAAAAATATACAAACAGAGGACTGCAATTTTTAGATTTAATTCAAGAAGGAAACATTGGATTAATGAAAGCAGTAGATAAATTTGAATACAGAAGAGGCTATAAGTTCTCTACTTATGCAACTTGGTGGATTAGACAAGCAATAACAAGATCAATTGCAGACCAGGCTAGAACAATAAGAATTCCAGTTCATATGATTGAAACAATTAATAAGATTATTAGAACTCAAAGATTAATTTTAAGTGAGTTTGGAAGAGAAGCCACACCGGAAGAACTTGCTAAAAAATTAAGAATGCCTTTGGAAAAAGTAAGAAAAGTATTAAAAATATCAAAGGAACCAGTATCTCTTGAAAAACCGGTTGGCGATGAAGAAGATAGTAACTTGGGAGATTTTATAGAAGACACAAAAGCTTTAGCCCCATTAGAGCAAGCTATTAAATCAAATTTAAGTGAAGCGACTACAAAAATTTTGTCAACACTAACTCCAAGAGAAGAAAGAGTTTTAAGAATGCGGTTTGGAGTCGGTATGAATACTGACCACACTTTAGAGGAAGTGGGTTTGCAATTTTCTGTCACCAGAGAAAGAATTAGACAAATTGAAGCTAAAGCACTTAGAAAATTAAAACATCCAAGTAGATCTAAACAATTAAAAAGTTTCTTAGAAAGTTAATCAAGAGGACTGTTAGCCCAATAGTAGAGCGCTGCATTGACATGTAAAAGGTATCAACAAACTACCTTTAAAGATCAATATTTTAACATGTTCATCAATTCAGTATTAATATTATTACACCATAACAAACTTAGAACCAAGATCCTTAAAAGTTTTTTCATTTATCTATTCATCAGTTTTAAATTTGCTTTTTTGAACCAACCATACAGTTATTATGGGAGTGCATAAACTCAATAAAGTTACAATGATTAACAATATTCCTAGTTCAGAATAATCCGCGCTGCTTAGAACTGCATCTGTAACCTTATCTTTAACAGCTCTTGCAATAATGAATATTTCGTTTAAATACTTAGTGCCCAAAGCATTGGCTGATAAAGCAAGATTTGTAAAGGAGGCAAAGATAGCAAAGAAAGTTGCTTTTAAGTGGGCTGGTGCATTCTTTGCAATCCAAGCTAACAAAGGAATCATAGAAACTTGTCCTAAAGGAGACTCTAATGTGGTATTTACGATTGCGATAAATCGTGCGTCAACTACTTCGTTTGTTAAAGAAGATGTCCAGTTATGAAATCCATAATACATGCCAACGCTTGGTAAAAATAAAATTGATCCTACAATTGACAGTACCACGATAATTTTGGCGATGGAATTTTTTGCCATGAAAGGTCTAAAAATGACAATGCCCACCAAAGTTAACACGGAAGCGATAAGCGATAGTAACGAAAAGAATTGTTGATCAAAACCAAGAATATCAATTTCGAACCAACTTAAACCAGGCCCGGGGCCCGGCATTGCTCGAAAAATAAAGATGATGATAGTGGTTCCGACAACTACAAAGCGCGATTCTTCAGGTAGTTCAATAATTAATTTTTTCATCAAAAATAAGATGATCAGCATCGAACCTAAAAATACAATTTCCTGAGCAAACGGGACTTTCAATATTCCAACACCAAGTGTAAAAATAACAAAGACAAAACTACCTCCTAGAATCCACCAATTTGGTTGAGTATTTACGCTGAACTCTGTCATAAGTTTTTTTAATTCTTCTTCAACTACTCCTGATTTTTTTAATTTCTCCAATCGTTGTTTTGCAAGATACATTGAAAGAAAAACTCCAGAGACTGAAATAATTGGAATTAATAAAGCATAAAGATAAATTTTGCCGTATATTTCAATTTTTTCTGGCTCACTTAAAGCGCTAACACCAGCAAACATAATCACATTAACAAGCGCTACCAATACAAACCCACCAATAATAGCGAAACGTCCCAAAGTTTGCATTGTTGTGTGCATAATTTTTATTTTTTTAGAGGAGTATTTAATACCTTGATCATCCGTGCTTGGTACCGCTTCAACTGTCATGGCATCAGCAACAACATCTTGAACTACATATCCCACGGGCGATAGTAATGCACTCAAGATAAACCATGTTTCAACTTTAAGCACAGATGCCATTGTTTCTGTATGAACAATGAGGGCATACATAATAATTACGCTCAGTGCAATAAGCCCAGCTCCAACAAAAACAAGATAGTTTTTTCTTGACCAAATCAAATCAACAAGATGTCCTAAAGGCATCTTTAATGCCCAAGGAATTCCCGCCCAAAATCCCAATCCGGCCAAAAATGCTGCCGATAAGTTAAGATAATCCTTTATAAAAAAAACACCAACAATTCCAGTTAATCCCGAAACTCCAGCAGCAACATAAATCATAAGCGGAGGAAGATAAGACCAACGAAACTGTCTACCCAAATCAAAAAAAGTATTATCAATAAACTTACTAATATTTTTTGTTAAAGACATAAAAAAATATTACAATTCTATTAGAATGTTTTTTTTCATAAACTCAGAGCCAAGATCACTAAAAGCTTTTTCATGCTAATTAATTTAAATTTTTAATATTGTCTTTAATAAAATCAATACTCTTTTTTCATTTTAGGTGTTATTTCATGTTTTTCATTTTCAGGACTCTCACATGACTCAGCGCGTGCAAATTGAATCCTTGATTTTATTGTAAAAATTAACTTTTATATGCTAAACTCAATCATGACAATTAAAAGTGGAATGTACGGATTAATTGTTATAGAACGCTAGGTATTTCCAAAGGGCCTGTAGCTCAGTTGGTTAGAGCAGTACACTCATAATGTATTGGTCCCAGGTTCGAGTCCTGGCGGGCCCACCATTAATTCTTTTTTACAAATTCCATTAAATTGTTAAATAAAGCATTGATGTCTCCATCATTATTTTGAATAATTGAATTAAATTCTTCTCTTTGAACTTTTGCTAAACTCACTCCTTCAATAACCACATCAATAATTAAAGGATTATCAGGATTTTTTGTTTTTATTCGCCAATCTATTTTTATTTCAGGTTTGTTTTTAGTTGCTAATAATACACTTGATACCATAGTGTATTTATCATTTAATTTTTTTTGTGAATCTACTTGAATTTTAGGGTCAGCATATCGTGCTAATCTACTAGAAAAACTTTTTAAAAAATACTGTTCAAAAATATTTAAATATTCTTTTTTTTTGTCTTTAGATAAAGTTTTTCTATGTGCTCCTAATGAATAATATCCTATTCCTCTAATATCGAGAGTTTCTTTCGCAATTATCTTAAGTTTTTCCTTTTTTTCTTCTTCAGAAATACTATTTTTTAATGCTTCAGAAGCCCTATCAACTGTTAACTGAACAAATTCTTTTGGCTCAATCGAAAAAGAATTTGATATAAAACAAAAGCTTATTGATACTACCAAAAAAAACTTTAAAATTTTTTTTGATAACATTAACATTAAATTTTAAAAATTTACTGGGTTTCTATTTCTTCCCAATCGCTATCATCCTGAGTTTCTATTATATTATCAGCGTTGAGAATTTTTTTACGTCTATCTTGTAAATAAAGACTTTTAACTGAAGCGTAAAAGTCAACTGAATTCTTTTCTAAATTATCTATTGATTCTAAATTTTTAGCTCTAAAATCGATTCCATTAGCACCTTTTGAAGCATAATAATCAAAGTCAGAAAAATAGTGTGTATCTTCATCCACAGTAATATTATACCAAGCATCGCCACCAACATAGTTTCCTATAGAACCAATAGCATCCCTTGCAGTCGAAGGACCAAGCACGGGCAGTACTAAATAACATCCATCTCCAACACCCCATCTACCAAGAGTTTGTCCATAATCTTCTTTTTGATAATCATTAAAACCAAGTTTGCTTGCAAAATCAAACAATCCCAAAATACCAATTGATGTATTGATTGCAAATCTAAAAACATTTTTTCCAGCAACAACAAAATCACCTTGAAGAACATTATTTGGTATTGTTAATAAAATTGAAATATTTCCAAGAACATTACTAGTTCCAGTTCTAACTGGAGAAGGTAAATATCTATATCCTTTAGCAAGTGGTTCAAAAACTACATTGTCAATTGCTTGGTTAAATGCAAAAATTCCTCTGTTTAACCCTTCAAAACAATCTTTAGTAGTAGTACTTGATTTTTTAGATAATTCATTTTGGCCATCGCTACCAGCGTATACACTCACTGATAGAAAAGAAGATAAGAAAATTAAAATAATAATTCTTCTCATTGTTCAAATTTTATATTTGTTTTTTGACCAATGTAAATGAGAATTTTCTGTGATAAAAGCTAAAATATGTTAAGCAAAATCACGCTAAATTACTCACCAAATTTTTCAACTTACAAAAGAATCAAAAAAAACATTAAATATTTAGTATTTCATTACACTGGAATGAGTAGCGAAAATAAGGCAGTAAAAAGACTTATTGATGTAAACTCCAAAGTAAGCTGTCATTATTTTATTAAAAGAAATGGTCAAATAATTTTAATGATCCCAGATCTATATATTGCTTGGCATGCAGGTAAATCAAATTGGGATAAAAAAAATTCTTTAAATAGAAATTCAATTGGAATTGAAATTTCAAATAAAGGTCATCAATTTGGCTACCAAAAATTTACAAAGACTCAAATACTTTCTTTAATTAATTTATCAAAATATTTGATTGCAAAATATAATATTAAAAAAAACAATATCTTAGGTCATTCAGATATAGCGTTTGATAGAAAAAAAGATCCTGGTGAAAAGTTTCCATGGAAAATATTATCACGCAGAGGAATTGGTATTTGGCACAATATAAATCAGAAAAAATTAAAAAGATTTAGAAAACAGAAAATTAACAATTATGATAAAAAAAAAATAATTAATTTTTTAAGAAAAATTGGATATTTCACAAATAATCTATCAGATGAATCTTATGTAAAATTAATAAAATCTTTTCAAAGAAGATTTAGACCAGAATCAATTAATAGCAATTTAGATAAAGAATGTATAATAATTGCAGAAAAACTTAGCAAAATATATAGTTAATTTTCCTTGAAAAAAAATAAATAAATAATATTTTAGAAATGCCAGATAAATGACTTATCGCTTTAATTAATTTTAAAGAGGAAAGTCCGGGCTCTACAAAGACACGGTGCCAGTTAACAGCTGGCGGGGGAAACCCTAGGGATAGTGCCACAGAAAATATACCGCCTTATCAAGGCAAGGGTGAAAAGGTGTGGTAAGAGCACACCGGCTAGTTTGGCAACAGACAGCGCATGGAAAACCCCACCGAGGGCAAGACTTAGTAGAGATGACATTGTTAGAAATAACTAAAAAGCAGTCTTTGGCTAGTCATCAGGGTTAGTTGCTTGAGCCTTAAAGTGATTTAAGGTCTAGATAAATGATAAGTTTAAATGACAGAACCCGGCTTATAGTTTATCTGGCATTTTCAAAAGAAATTATTTCCAATAAATAAATTATATTTGTTTCAGCTTTGTTCTTACAAAAGTCTAAAATATCTTAAAATTAAGGTATTGACCTTATTATTTAAAACCCATACTATCCCATAAATTCCCAATTATGGAATTAATGATTTTAAATAAACATGTTTCTATCGACGTTCGAAAACAAATTGGACAAAAAAGGAAGGGTTTCTGTGCCGGCAAGTTTTAGATCTTATCTTTCTAATTTAGGATATAACGGTATAATTTGTTATCCATCTTTTAACAATCAATCCATAGAGGCATGGCCACAAGATAGAATTGAAAAAATATCTAAGGCAATTGATTCTTTGAATCCTTTTGAAGAAAAAAAAGATTATTTTGCTACATCTATATTATCTGAAAGTATAAATCTACAATTTGACAGTGAAGGCAGGATTTCACTTACTCCAAAATTATTAAAACATGCAAAAATAAAAAATAACATACTATTTGTTGGCCAAGGTATGACATTTCAAATCTGGGAACCAACAATCTTTGAAAAATTTAGGGTCCAAGCAAGAAAAAAATCAAATATTCATCGAGCAAGCCTTAAATGGGAGCGACAATTTAATAACTAATAGGGGGATAAATGACTATAAATTTTAAAACACCAGATATCAGAGAGCTAAAACCAAGAATTTTAGTTCTTGGACTTGGCGGAGCAGGAGGCAATGCAATCAATGGAATGATTGAAAATGGTCTTCAAGGAGTAGAATTTATTGCAGTTAATACTGATGCACAAGATTTAAAATCAAATCAAGCAAAAGCAAAAATTCAAATTGGTTTAAATTTAACAAAAGGACTAGGTGCTGGTGCAAGATTAGATATTGGTCAAGCGGCTGCAGATGAATCATTAAATGAAATAATTAATATTTTACAGGGCGCAAATATGGTTTTTATAACTGCTGGTATGGGTGGTGGAACTGGAACCGGTGCAGCCCATGTGATTGCAAGAGCCGCAAAAGAATTAAATATTTTAACTGTTGGAGTTGTTACTCTTCCATTTTTATATGAAGGACCTTCTAGAACGAGAAGAGCTCAACAAGGATTAGAAGAGTTAAGAAAACATGTAGATACAATTATTGTTGTACCGAACCAAAACTTATTTAAAATTGCAAATGAACAAACAACTTTTGAACAATCTTTTGAATTTTCAAATGATGTTTTGTTACATGGAGTTCAAAGTATTACAGACTTAATGGTTAGACCAGGTTTAATCAATCTTGATTTTGCTGATGTTGAAACGGTAATGAGTTCCATGGGCAAAGCAATGATGGGAACCGGTGAGGCTGAAGGCGAAGGTCGTGCAATTAATGCAGCAGAAATGGCAATTAATAATCCTTTAATTGATGATTATACATTAAAAGGAGCAAAAGGTTTATTGGTTAATATTACAGGTGGAAATGATCTTAAACTTTTTGAGGTTGATGAAGCAGTAAATAAAGTAAGGGCCGAAGTTGATCCAGAAGCAGAACTTATAATTGGAGCAATTACAGATCCATCTTTAGAAGGAAAAATGAGAGTTTCAATCGTTGCAACTTCTTTAGATGGTCAACAACCAGAGTCAAAATCAGTTATTAACATGGTTCATAGAATACAAAATAGAAATCCAGGCTATTCTGATTTTCAAAATACAGACTCATCTCAGCCAATTAATTTTTCTAATTCTATGGCATCTACGATTACTGAGGGAGCAACTGCCCTAAAATTAGAAAATGAAGTACAGCAAGAGACTGTGCAAGAAGTAGAACAATCTGTTGTTTCTCAAGAGATTATTAATGAGAGCATCCCTAAAGAAACGAAGCTTGAAGATGATCAATGCGCTAATGTACCAGAGCAAGAACAAGAAAATGCTTCTAATGGGTTAGAAAACTTCGAGATTGAGGAAGAAACTCCTGAGTTATTCAATTCAGAAAGCCCAGAGAGTTCCGATAATGAATTTACTTCTTTTGATAATTCTGAAAAATCAGAAGATGATGATGATTTAGACATTCCAGCATTTTTGAGAAGACAAAAAAATTAATGGTCTTCAAAAAAATAAATGAGTGCCACCATAAATTTGGAAAAAGAAAAACATTTTCCAGTATTGCTAGATGAACTAGTAAACATTATTTCCCCCCACTATGGTGGCACTTTTGTTGACTGTACATTTGGTCAAGGTTGCTATTCAAAAAAAATTTTAGATCATCAAGATAATAAAATTATAGCTTTAGATCGAGATACAGATACACTAAAAAACGTAAATTGGTTTAAAGAAAAATATAAAGAACGTTTTTACTTCGAAAATAAAAAATTTAGTGATATTGATAAAATAGAAATAAATATTGAAAATCTAAAAGCTGCCATCTTTGACCTTGGTTATTCATTTAATCAAATCAAGGACCCTAAAAAAGGACTCTCATTTAATAGCATTGGTAAGCTTAATATGAAAATGGGATTAAATGATGTTTCAGCTGATGAAGTTGTAAATAATTTAGATCAAAAAAGTCTTGAAAAAATATTCAAATTTTTTGGTGAAGAAAACAAATATAAATTAATTTCAAAAAGGATTGTAGAGTTAAGAAAAAATAAAAATATTGACACCGAAGATTTAGTTAAAATTATAAATAGTGCAAAAAAAAATAAAAATTACAAAATCCACAATGCAACAAAAGTTTTTCAGGCTTTAAGAATTTTTGTGAATCAAGAAATTAGTGAATTAATTTATGGTTTAATAAATAGTTTTAAAATCCTTCCGATTGGTGGCGTAATTATTGTTGTTACATTTCACTCGATAGAAGATAGAATTGTAAAGTTTTTATTTAAAAATTATTCAGAGAATAAAAATACTTCACGATATATACCCAATAAATTGGAAAATAAAAAATTGTTTAAGTTAATTGAAAAAAAACCAATTTTACCAAGCTTAAAAGAAAAAAAAATTAATCCTCCTTCCAGATCTGCAAAATTGAGATATGCAATTAAAATTGCTGACAAAGGTGATTTTACAGAATTCTTGAAAAAATTTAATTATTTAATTGACATTGAAAATTTAGCAAATCAACTATGAAAAGAATTGCATTAATAATTTCTATAATAATTTTAATTTTAGCAACTACTTTCACAAAAAACTCAACAAAAAAAATTGGTAAAGAAATTTTTAATTTAAGAGAAGATATAAGGATTTTAACAGATCAATATGAACTTGTTTTACTTGACTATAATTTCCTTAGTTCTCCAAAAAAATTACACGAGTATCAGAAAAATTTTTTTGAAAATGAACTAATTCCAATTGATATACAAAATGTGAATCAAATTGAGTTCAATGATGAGGAAGTTGTCATAAAAAAATTAGTTGAAAGTAGCGAAAATTAATATGGGAAAAAATAATAATACTAATTTAATTTTAGAAGATTATGAAATTCAATTTTCTTATAAAAAATCAAAATCAAATTTAAATATTTCATTCAATAGAGTTGCTTTTATTTTTTTTGTATTTTTAATTGTATCTTTGATTTTTTCATCAAAGGCAATATATCTAGGATCTTTTGGGAAAGAAGGAAACAAACCTCATATAATAAAATCAGATTATAGATCCAGCATAATTGATAGAGATAGGAACATACTTGCAAAAACTGTTATTACAACTAATGTTGGAATCAATCCCAATCTAGTTATTAATAAAAAAAAACTTTTAATTAACTTAAAGTTAATTTTTCCAAATAAAGATTATAAAAAAATTGAAAAAAAATTAAATGGAGAAAAGTTTTTTTATCTCCAAAAACGGATAAGCCAAAATAAGTTTGAGGAGTTAATTCTTTTAGGCGACAAATCAATAATACCAGAAGAAAAAATATCAAGGATCTATCCACAGGGAAGTTTGTTTAGTCATATTATCGGTCAGATAGATAATGATAATAATGGAATTTCAGGAATTGAAAAATTCTATGATTATGAATTAAGAAAAAATGATGAACCAATCCAATTGACTGTAGACACAGATATTCAATATTTGATTAGAGAAGGCCTTATTAAATCAAAAGAAATTTTTAACAATCTAGGAAGCGCTGCTCTATTGATGAACATAAACACTGGAGAAGTTATCTCTTTGGTTTCTCTTCCAGATTTTGATCTTAACAAACGAGAAACTATAGATGATTTAAATTATACTAATAAAGTAACCAAAGGGGTTTATGAATTAGGTTCAGTTTTTAAAACTTTAACTTTAGCAGCAGCATTTGAAAACAATATTGTAGAACCCGAAACTTTTTTTGAAAAATTAGGTAAAAAAATTTATTGTGCAGGAAATGTTATATCTGAGTACGATAATAAACTTCCTGCCAATTTAACTGCAGAACAAATTCTAGTTAGATCTTCTAACATTGGATCTGTAAGAATTGCACAAAAAGTTGGTTTAGAAAAATACAAAAGCTTTTTAAATAAATTAGGAATTTTAAACAAAATTGAATTTGATTTAGAGGAAGTTGGTCAACCATTAAATTTCAGATGGGGCAAATGTAAATTAGCAACCTCATCATTTGGCCATGGAATTGCAACAACTCCATTACAATTAGCTAAAGCTTATTCAATAATTTCAAATGGAGGATATGAAATAAATCCAAGTTTAATTAAAAAAGAAAAAAAAAATATTCAAAAAAAAAAAATACTTAAAAACAACGTAAGCAAAAAAATTAACCCCATTTTAAGAAAAGTTGTTTCCACAAAAGAAGGGACAGCAAGTTTTGCAAATATATCTGGATACGAAATAGCTGGCAAAACTGGTACTGCAGATAAAGTTAAAAATGGCATTTATACAAAAGATAAAATAAATACTTTTGTTTCAATTTTCCCATTTTCAAATCCAAAATTTATTTTATTAGTTTTACTTGATGAACCAAAACCTAATAAAGAATATACTTATACTCTATCGAGTGGACAAAAATATAAAGGTAATTGGAGAAATACAGCCGGCTGGACTACCGTTCTTATCTCTGGACAAATAATAAAAAATATTGGGCCAATTTTAGCCACAAAATATTAAGAGCTTAAATTATTTTAATGTTAATAAAAGAATATTTTTCAAATATAAGCAAAAATTACTTAAATCATAATTTCTCTGGAATTTCATTCAAAAGCAATGAAATTAAAAAAGGGTTTATTTTTTTTGCAATTAAAGGCAATAAAACTGATGGAAAAAAATTTATTAATGAAGCAATTAAAAAAGGCGCAAAAACAATAATTTCTGATCTTAAATATCAAGGCCACAAAAAAGATGTATTATTCTTAAATAGTAAAAATCCTAGAAAATTACTTTCCGAAACTGCTAGCAAACTTTATAACAAGAGACCAAAAAACCTAATTGCAGTTACAGGCACTAACGGAAAATCTTCTGTAGCAAATTTTTTTTTTCAAATTTTAAATTTAAATAAAAAAAAAGTAGCATCTATAGGAACATTAGGAGTTAATTCTAACAAATTAAATTTAAATACACATAATACTACGTTAGATCCGATAAGTTTAAATAAAATTTTAGAAGAACAAAAAAAAAGTAAAATTAACAATATTATCTTGGAAGCTTCTAGCCATGGTTTAAAGCAGTACAGATTACATGGATTAAAATTTAATATAGGAATTTTTACTAATTTATCCAGAGATCACTTAGATTATCACAAATCTTTTGAGGATTATTTAAAATCAAAAATGATTTTATTTAATAAATTATTAAATAAAAACTCAAAAATAATTTATGATACTGAGATTTTACAATCAAAAATTTTAAAAAGTATATCAACAAAAAAAAAGCTAAATTCAATAACTATTGGTAAAAAAAATTCTGATCTAAAAATAATAAATCATAAATTTATTGGCAGCAAACAAGAGATAGCATTCATTTTTAAAAATCATACTTATTCATTTAAAACAGATCTTATTGGAAAAATACAAATCAAAAATTTAATTATGGCAATTATTGCGGCAAAAAACAGTAATTTGCCTATGAAAAAAATAATTAAATCAATAAATAAAATCAAACCTGTTAAGGGCAGATTAGAAAAAGTTGGAAATTTAAAAAATAATTCTAAAGTTGTATTGGATTATGCGCATACACCAGATGCCTTAAAAACTTGTTTGGCAAATTTAAGAGAACAATTTAAATTAAGTAAAATTTCTATAGTATTTGGCTGCGGAGGTGAAAGAGACAAGCCAAAAAGACAAATCATGGGAAAAATTGCAAATGATTTATGTGATAAAATTTATTTAACTGATGACAATCCTAGAGGGGAGAATCCAAAAAAAATTAGAAGTCAAATAAAAAAAAAAATAAACAAATCCAAATTTTTTGAAATTTCCTCAAGAGAAAAAGCAATTTCAAAAGCAGTAAAGAATCTTTGCTCAGGGGACATTCTTTTGGTCGCAGGAAAAGGACATGAAAATTATCAAGAGTATTCAAATAAAAAATTTTTTTCGGATAAAAAACATATTTTGAAAAATATTAAATATAAAAATAAAAATTTTTCAGAAAATTGGAAGTTAAATATAATCACAGAAAAGGTAAAAAAAATTAAATTAAGTAACAATCAAAAAATTAATTTGGCTTCGATTAATTCTAAAGAAATAAAAAAAAATAATATCTTCTTTGGAATTAAAGGACAAAAATTAGACGGCAATAAATATTCAAATGAAGCAATTAAAAAAGGTGCAGCTTTTGCAATAATAGATAAAAATTACGGTGGATTTAATTCAAAAAAAATAAAAGTTAATAACACATTAAATTTTTTATCAGATTGTTCTAATTTGGTTAGAAAAGCATCAAATATTAAAGCAATTGCAATAACTGGAAGTTCTGGAAAAACTTCACTTAAAGAATTAATAGGCCAATGTTTAAATAAAATTGCTTCTACCACTTATTCAAAGAAATCATTTAATAATAAATATGGTGTTCCTATAAGTTTATTTAACATACAGAAAAAAAATATTTTTGGAGTTTTTGAAGTTGGAATGGATAAAAAAGGAGAAATAGATAACTTAACAAAACTCATCATGCCCGATCTAGGTGTAATCACAAATATTTCTTATGCTCATATTAAAAACTTTAAGAATTTATCAGAAATAGCTTTAGCAAAATCTGAAATGATAAATAATATTATTAGTGGAGGATCTATTGTTTTAAATAAGGATGATAAATATTTTAATTTTTTAAAAAATAAAGCCATGAAAAGAAAACTGAAAGTAATTTCATTTAGCAAGAAGAATAAAGCAGATATAAGATTGATTAAAATTACAAAGAAAAAATCAAACTACTTATTAATTATAAAAATAGGTAAAAATATTAAAAAATTTATTATAAAAGACATCCTTAAATCATATATAGTCAATATCTTAGCTACTATTGCTGTAATATCGAATTTTTTAGATATCCAAAATCTTAAAGAAAATCTTTTTTATAATTTCAAAGTACCCAAAGGAAGAGGTGATTTTTCGATAATTAAAATAAATAATAAATTAATTAATATTGTTGATGAAAGCTATAATTCAAATCCTTCATCACTGGAATTTGCAATTAATAATTTTGATAAAATCAATGTTAATTCAAAAAATAAAAATATTTTATTAGGAGATATGCTGGAATTAGGAAAATCCTCTAAGAAACTTCATAAAGAAGCCGCAAAAATAGTAAATAAATCAAAAATAAACAAAGTGTTTGTATATGGCAAAGATATAGAAGAAACTTTCAACAAAATTAAAACACAAAAAAAAGGAAAAATATTAAATAGTAAGAAAGAAATTTTAAACTTAATGAGAAATGATTTAAGAGACAATGATTATCTAATGGTAAAAGGTTCAAATGCAACAGGTTTGAGTGAGATAATTTCAAAAATTAAATTAGGACAACTAAATGCTTTATAGTTTATTTTCAAATTTTGTTGAAATTTTCTCGCTTTTTAATGTATTTAAATTTCTTACCGTAAGAACAGGTTTGGCAATGTTCACATCTATGTCAGTTGTTTTTTTAGTGGGAACTCCATTTATAAATTTTTTTTCATCTAGACAAATTCACAATCCTATTCGTGAAGATGGCCCCAAAGAGCATATAATAAAAAAAATCGGAACACCAACAATGGGGGGACTATTGATTTTACTAGGATTATTTTCTGGAGTTTTATTATGGGGCGATTTGTTAAACCCATATATTTGGTTTTTGATATTTATCGTGGGATCTTTTGGTTTACTTGGAGCTTATGATGATTATAAGAAAATTAAAGGAAACAATTCTTCAGGAATTTCATTAAAGTTAAAAATAATTTCTCAAATAACTCTAGCACTTATTGGAATTTTAATTTTAGTAAATTTTGTTCAATCTCCAGAATTGAAAAATTTATATTTTCCTTTTTTCAAAAATTTAATAATTAACCTAGGTTGGTTTTTCATTCCATTTTACATTTTTGTTATTGTTGGCTCCTCTAATGCAGTAAACTTAACAGATGGGTTGGATGGTTTAGCAACTGTACCAGTAATACTTGTGGCCGGTTGTTTTGCATTTATTAGTTATGTTACTGGAAATATAGTTTTCTCTGAATATCTATTAATACCTTATATTGAAGGCGTAGGAGAAGCAGCAGTGTTTTGTGGGTCTATAATTGGTGCTTGTATAGGATTCTTATGGTTTAATGCTCCACCTGCAAAAATTTTTATGGGCGATACAGGATCCTTGGCTCTCGGAGGATCTCTTGGAGCAGTAGGAATAATTACCAAACATGAAATTGTACTTGCTATAACTGGAGGATTATTTGTTTTGGAAGCAGTTTCTGTGATTGTTCAGGTTATTTCTTTTAAATTAACTGGAAAAAGAATTTTTAAAATGGCTCCAATTCATCATCATTTCGAAAAAAAAGGTTGGGCCGAGTCTACAGTAGTAGTTAGGTTTTGGATTATTTCAATAATCTTGGCTATGATTGGTTTGGCTACACTTAAATTAAGATAATGCTTGATTTAAGAAATAATTTTAGCAGTAAAAAACTTTTAATTTATGGATTTGGCAAAAGTGGCAAAGCTTGCTTAAATTATTTAAATAAAAAAAATAATATTTCGATTTTTGATGATAATAAAAAAATAATACCAAAAAAATTGAAAAATTCTAAGTTTATTAATAAGGTAAAAATTAATCATGAAAAATTCGACTACGTAATAATTAGCCCAGGAATAAATATAAAAAAATGTAGTCTTAAAAAATATTTAAACAAACATAAAAAAAAAATAATAACGGATCTCGATATATTTTATTTACAAAATTTAAAAAATCTAAAAATAACAATAACAGGCACAAACGGCAAATCTACAACTGCAAAGTTAATATTTGAGATACTTAAAAAACACAATAAAGATGTAAGATTACTCGGCAATATTGGAAAACCAATCCTTGCTGAAAAAAAAATTACTCCTAGAACAATTTTTGTTATAGAAGCTTCTTCTTACCAAATAGAGTATAGTAAGTATTTTAAAACTGACCACGCGATGATTCTAAATATAAGCCCAGATCATCTTGAACGACATGAAACTATTCAAAATTATACAAGGGCGAAATTTAAACTAATATTAAATCAAAATAAAAGTGGGTTTGCTTATCTTGATAAAAAAAATAAATA
>Ga0208132_1000369_pt1 | contig 21780 bp, 17 predicted proteins | sample ETNtaG_16_FD_185785 | JGI IMG/M metagenome (GOLD analysis project Ga0208132, IMG submission 185785) | Marine microbial and viral communities from oxygen minimum zone, Eastern Pacific Ocean - ETNP201406SV199 (SPAdes) (version 2) | ecosystem: Environmental > Aquatic > Marine > Oceanic ... | reverse complement strand
TATTGTGATTGATGGCTATGGTGGGGCCGAGGGCGATTATGTCCTTGATGTCTATGAATCAGAGCCACCACCGGCAGCAGCGGACCTTATGTACAACGTCTATCGTGATGGCAACTTGCTTGCTGGTGGATTAGCTGATACAGTCACATCCTTTTTGGATGAGACAGCTTCGCTAAATGAAGCTTGTTATGTGGTAACAGCATCAGTGCGCACCCTTGGTTTAGAAGGCGACACCTTGAGCTACGTTGAAACGGGCGCGTCAAACGAAGCTTGTGGTTCTGTTGTTAATCAACCTCCAGAAGAATTCACCCTGTTGTCTCCAGCGGATAATGATACAATCGTGATCACAGCAGACAACCTGACGAGCAACCAGCTTTTTGCCTGGTCAGCCGCAGTAGATCCAAACGGTTCAGTGGTAGAGTATGAGGCTTGTTTATCAATTTCCATGCCTTTCGTTCAAGTCTGTGGTGAAAGCGGTACCTCAACGGCTTTATTTGTGCCCCTGTCATACGTTGCGGCCATTATTGATTCGCTTCATACTTTTGGCGGTGGCGTCGTATACACGTTTGACTGGCAGGTGTATGCCAGCGACGGATACGATGAGGTAGCGGCATCTAACGGTCCCCGAACGATTACCTTTGATGCTGGTTATGTTCTTGGCGTATATGAGGAACTTGGCGTACCTGAAACATTCGCACTGCACCAGAACCATCCGAACCCCTTCAATCCTATAACTAATATTAGGTTTGATATTCCGGAAGAAAGTCACGTTAAGCTGGATATTTATAATATAGCCGGTCAACGCGTGACCACGCTGGTTAATGGTACAATGCGGCCAGGATTTCATTCAATCCGCTGGAACGGAACGAATGATAACGGTAAGCAATTAGCGTCTGGTATGTATATTTATCGTATCAGCGGCGGCAAGTTCACAGCGGTGAAAAAGCTGGTGTTAATGAAGTAGCTTTAATATTTTTATTATTAAAGTAAAAGGCCCTGTTTCTAAGTTCTGAAGCAGGGTCTTTTTATTTAACACTTGATAGAATAGAATGTCTAGTGTTAATATCTATAAATTCAGAAATAAGGAGTATAAATAATGAACAAAATCCAAAAATATTTTATAGTATCGCTTTTCTGTTTTATATCTTTTAGTTCAGCGCAAACACTCTGCCCACCAGCCTTTTTGACGGCAAACCCCGGAAATACAGAAGTTGGGCTTTTGTGGACCGCGCCTGACACAGTTTATTATGGTGACATTCTTGTTGCGGAATGTTTCTCTGATTGTGACACCGCCACAAGCGCCTTTAATATCGTCCACGCCGTAGACAATAATAGCGGCGGCTGGTTTCGCTCTGCAGACGGCAGCGCCATTGATTGCGGAACAGGCATGCTTGCCTGTGCAGATGGCGGGGTTGACGATTATAGTGCTTTGGGGTATTATACAAACGCAGCGGGAACAACTATAGACAGTCGTTTGATTTCTCCCGCGCTAGATTTGACAAACTATACAACAGCAACTCTGGAGTATACAGAGGGTTATACATGGTCTATAGATGCAAATGATTCCAATATGGTGGAAGTATCAACAGATGGCGGCGCAACATGGACCCAAATTGCAGCATCCATACCGGGAGACCTTTATACTGAAACAGGGGCGTTAAGCGACATTGTAGCCAGAACAGTAGATTTTTCCAGCTATGCTGGTCAGGTGGTGCACGTTGCATTCCGTTATTTTGATTCAGTTGGATATGGAGAAGCGTGGTTTGTAGACAATATCCGCATTTGGGGCGGAACAGATGGGCGATCGATTCCCGTCATCCCTGATCGTGTTGTGGGCAGAATAATTACTTTGGGGAAAAAAGAAAACGGGTTGCATTACAGAACAGAGTTTTTTGCTGCTCCGCTACACACTGTTGAAAACAGTTCTGCACGAACAAGCCCCTGCGGGACCTTTCAAAGCTATAACATCTACCAAGACGGCAACCTTGTAGATAATGTAACAACCAACGAATACACGGTTACAGGATTAACAAATTTCCAGGAATATTGTTATACCGTTACAGCCATTTATGCAGAAGGTGAATCAGACCCCTGTTTCAATGTTTGTACATATCCCAGAGAGTCTTTTGTTGTAACGCCGGACGATATGGACATTCAGGTGGGCGTTGGAGAACTTGTAACAGAAACAATTTCCGTTACCAACAACAATGAAGAAGCTCTTGAGTATTCAGTCTTCACCATGGAAGTTGCAAACCTAGAAGTTGCCCCAGAGCTAATGGTTGAAGATTTTAACATGGGTCTTTGGGGTAACATGTATGATTCAGATGCTATATGGCAGATCAGCGATTCCGCGGGCGCAACCTCTGTGTACCTGATATATCCTGAATCAGATGGATTGTTTGCCTATTATAATGACGATGTGATGGGAGCAGATAGCATACCCAGGGATACATATCTAGCCTCGAATATCATTATTCTTAATGGCGACGAGAAAGTGTATTTAATGATGGACATGTTTTATCCACAGTCGGGAGGCCCTTGTGGCACATTTGATATAGATGACGGTTTTTATGTGGATCACTCCTCGATCCTAATTTCAACAGACGGTGCGAACACATGGAGCGTAATAGACAGCAGCTATGCCAACGGTTATGCAGGATGGCAAAAACTGCTTTATAACATAACGCCCTATACGACAGGAAATTCTATTTTACAGGTGGCAGTACGTTATAGCGACTGCGGCGGTCACTGGGGATACGGGATTGGCGTAGACAACGTGGCCGTTAAACAGGGCGATGATTATTCGTGGCTTACAATCTCACCGCTTGAAAGCACAGTTGGGCCGGGAGAAACTGTAGACCTTTCTGTGGGCTTATATGGTGTTGAAAATGGCTTCACCGCCTCTGAAATAGCAGTAATAACAGCGTTTCCGTATGAAGGAGAGATTAACATAAACATCTCTGTGGGAGAGGCTGGAGTAGGCGTTCCAGAAGGCATCCCGGGGGAATTTGCTTTACACCAGAATTACCCGAACCCTTTCAACCCGGTTACTAATATCCGCTTTGACATTCCAGAAATGAGCTTTGCCCGCATGGATATATATAATATCCTGGGACAACGCATACGGACACTTTTTCACGGCGCAGTAGAGCCAGGATATCACCTAGCACAGTGGGATGGTAAAAATGATGCAGGTGAAGAACTACCCACAGGTATGTATATGTATAAACTGCATGCAGGTACATATATTGCCATGGAAAAACTGGTTTTGATGAAGTAAATCAAAAAAAGTTCAAAATTATAGGGGCCCCGCAGGGCCCCTATTTTTTTGTCAAAAACTTGCGGAAAAATTTTTTCTTGACACATAATATAATCTAGTAGTACAATAATAATGCGCGAGTAAAAAAGCGCGGTTAAGAGTATCGCTTTGAAGTATAACATAACACGAAAGGAGAGTGATTATGCAAAAAGGCAGCGTAAATAAAGCAGTTTTGGTTGGTCATCTGGGCGCAGACCCGGAAAGCCGTTTCACACCATCTGGTGTGGCGGTGACAACCTTCAATATGGCAACCAATGAATCCTGGAAAAACAACGAAGGTCAATATGAAGACCGTACCGAATGGCACCGTGTAGTGCTGTTTGGTAAAGCCGCAGAAACAGCAAACGAGTACATGAAAAAAGGACAACTGGCCTATGTGGAAGGGCGTATCCGTACCCGTTCATGGGAAGATAAAGAGGGTATGACCCGCTATACGACAGAAATCCTTGGTGACCGTTTCACCATGCTGGGCAGAAAAAGTGAAAACCAAAACCCGGCACCAGCTGATGCCGGCGGGGACGACGATGATCTTCCCTTTTAATTCTGTGTGTTACTACACAGGTTAAAACAGTAATAAAAGGGGGTCTCTTTTGACCCCCTGATGTTTTATTTTTGGGGCTGATAAATTTATGAAAAATGAACATGAGCTCCCGGACCGAACTAGATCAATACAATCCCAGCCCTGAATGGATTCGTTATTTTCTTGGTTATGGAGCATTATTCCTGGGAATGCTTTTAGCGAAGATAAAAGTAAAAGGAAGACACCATATTCCAGACAAGAGCCCCTATATTGTAGTGAGTAATCATTTTGATATGGTTGACGGCCTGTTTGTAGTTTATGCATTACAAAGGCCCATTACATTCCTGATGGCCAGCGACCAAGTGTTGGATTGGTATTTTAAATGGGCAGTGTGGTTATATGGGTTTATTCCAACGAACAGAATCAAGCTGGCACCCTCGACGATTAAAAAAGCAAAGACCATTCTTCAGAAAAAACATATTTTAGGTATTCTTCCTGAAGGGGTCTCAACAGACAGTAAACTGCGCCGGGCAAAAAGGGGCGTTGTGTATTTATCGACGATTGAGAACACTCTTATTTTACCCGTGGGTGTATACGGCTTGAAACAAGCTTGGGCAAACTGGTTGCGGGGGATACGCCCAAAGGTGCAGATCCAGATCGGAAAACCTTTTTGGCCCAAGGATGGTGTGTCTGACCACATGAACAGGGAAGAGCAAATAGAGATTATTGGTAAAAATATCATGTGTAGAATTGCTGCTCTTTTACCGAAAAAAGCACACGGGATTTATTCTGGCGACACACGAATAGAATCATATGCTAAACTCAATGAATCATAGAACACTAACTTGGGTCTTATCCATAAGGCTCTTGTTTGCGGGGGAGGGTCTTTTGTATGAAAGAGAAAGCCATTTTCTAAATATTCGTCAGCTCACTTTTTCTGGTGAGAACGCTGAAGCTTATTTTAGCCCCGATGGAAAAAAACTCATATTTCAGACACACGAAGGAGACGAGCGGTGTGACCAGATCTATATCATGGATATTGATAGCGGTGAATTAGAGATGGTTTCCACTGGGGGCGGGGTTACGACATGCAGCTATTTTCAATATCCCACCAGCGAAAAGATCATTTATGCAACCACTCATTTAGGAAGCAAACAATGTCCACCAAAACCGGATTATAGCAAGGGGTATGTCTGGAAACTGTACCCAGATTATGATATTTTTAGAGCGAACCCTGATGGGACAGGGTTACAACGCCTAACTTTTTCTTATGGTTATGACGCAGAAGGAACCTATGCTTTTAATGGTTCATCGATCATTTATACTTCGGTTTCCAGCGGAGACTTGGAGGTGTGGAAAATGGACCCTGATGGTTCGAATAAACAACAGCTTACGGATAGGCTGGGCTACGACGGCGGACCGTTTTACAGCCATGACGGAGCAAAAATAGTATGGCGAGCTTATTATCCTCAAAAGGATGAGGAAATTGCTGATTATAGATTACTGCTTAAAAATAATACAATTAGACCGATGGCCCTGCAGATTTGGACCATGAACGCTGACGGCTCGAATAAACACCAAGTGACCAACAATGGCGCTGCCAACTTTGGCCCCTTCTTTTTTCCTGGTGATGACCGAATTATCTTTTCATCAAATTTGCACGATTCCCAGGGACGTAACTTTGACCTTTACGCCATAGATTTAGATGGCAGCAACCTGGAACGCATCACATATTTTGAAGGGTTTGATGGTTTTCCCATGTTCAGCCCCGATGGCAAGCATTTTGTTTTTGCTTCAAACCGCAACCAGGCCAAACAGGGGGATACTAATATTTTTATATGCGAATGGGTAGATTGATGAAGCAAATAATTATTTTATGTATTATGGCTACACACCTTTCTGCCAATGATTCATCCACAACCGCAGATAAAGATCCTGTGTATGAACAGATCAAGCTGACCGCTCTGGAAAAAGGCGTTCCCGATCAGTTTCTAACACAATCGTTCACACATGAAAATATTCAAATTCACGACATCATTCCTGAACGTTTTGCAAAGCCTTACGAAGAAAAAAGCTGGACCGAGTATAAAAAGCTTTTTGTAACGGCAGGGCGTATAAGAAAAGGTGTTATTTTTTATAAGGAACATCGGGAAATATTAGAAAAAATGTTCAATCATTATGGCGTGTCCCCCTTTCTAATAACAAGCATAATTGGTGTAGAAAGCAACTATGGGAGCCACCACAAAGAATTCACGGTCTTTAATTCTCTATATACACAAATTGCTGTTATGCCTAAACGCGCACGCTGGGCTAAACAGGAAATGATAGAATTCCTATTATATTGTTATAAAGATAATGTGCCCCCCCACAGCGTGTATGGTTCTTATGCCGGAGCGTTTGGTTATGGTCAATTCATTCCTTCAAGTTTTAATAATTTTGCAGTGGATTTTGATGATGACGGTGTGCGACAGGCATATACCTGGCCGGACGTGATGGCCAGCATTGCCAACTATCTCGTGGGGAACGGGTATCCCGTCAATTCACCCGCCGGACAGAAAAAGGACGCGCAGGTTTATAAAGCGGTTTACGCCTATAACCACGCAGATAACTACGTGAAAGCCGTGTTGGCCTTACGGGATGAACTGGAAAGCGTAATCACTTCAAAGCTGGACGAATAATTCCAGCGTTTCTTCTCCGCGCCCGATCCTAATTGATACACCTTGCCCTTTTTTGAGCCCTTCCAGGCGGTGCATATAATCATATATATCTTGTATATCCTGTCCATCAATTTTGATTAAAACGTCACCAGGCTGAATTCCAGCTACTTCTGCCGGTCCACCCGGACGAACCCCGTCTATCGTTAAACCAGGCCCACTACCCGCGTACGATGGAATAATCCCAAAGGTTACCTTGAACCTCCGTCGCCCCTGTGGGCGTTTCTTTGGCCCTGCGGTTGTAAAAATCGGTCTTTCTTCTAATGCGCCAATAAATGTTGTAACATTGTAAACGAGTTCCAGAATTTTCTGTTCTCCATCAGCATTAATTTTTTCCCAATCATCACTAGGTTTATGGTAGTCTTCGTGGGTGCCGGTGAAAAAGAATAATACCGGAATATCCTTAGCATAGAAACTGCTGTGATCACTGGGACCAAAACCCTCCTTACTGTAAGCAATGTTTAATTGATGTTTTTTTTGTAATGAATCTAAAAGCGATTCAAAAAGAGGAGAGGTCCCCGTCCCGCCAACAGTCAGAGTTGAGTCTTTCAGCCGGCCGATCATGTCCATGTTTAGCATAGCCACCACATTTTCCAGATCCACAACAGGGTTGTCAACAAAGTGTTTTGAACCTAGCAACCCTTTTTCTTCAGCGTCAAAAGCGATGAACAACACATCCTTTTTTAACGGTTTGGCGGCCAGTTTTTCCGCTAGTTCCAGCAAACCAGCAGTCCCGGAAGCATTGTCATCAGCCCCATTATGGATCGCATTCTCATCGGGACGCAGGGAACCGCTTCCATCGCCCCCATAACCAAGATGATCCATGTGGGCGCCGATTATTATAACCTCACTGGATGAACCATCACCATGGACAAGGCCCAGCACATTGGTGCCTTTCGATTTTTTCTTTCTTAAGTTAACTGCACCTGAAACAGTAATGCCTAAATCAAAAGATACACCTGAACGGGTGCTATCCAATTCATCCTGTAGATCATCAAGAACAATATTTTCCGGCAACAATTGCTGGGCCAGTTCCCTTGAAACATGAATAGCGGGAATCGTGCCACCACTTGAAGATTGTCTGTACCGCAAAGGAATCATTTCTTCCAGGTTATCATCGTTGTAAGGATTGACAAAAATGATACCTGCAGCACCATTATCTTTTGCCACCATATATTTTTTACGTAAGGGCATATGTCCAGAAAAGGGAGAATGGGGGCCGCTGCCATCCGGACTACCGCGGAAAACTAAAACCCATTTGCCGGTCACATCGATATTATTGTAATCATTCCAAGAGACGCTGTCTTCCACACCGAAGCCGTATCCAGCAAACACCACTGGTGCGCTGAACGAACCAACTGCCGAAAAACCAAGGGGCATGAAATCTTTTTTTACTCGGAACGTTTTTCTGCTCTCATTAATTCTTAAACGCTTGTAACCTGAAAGGGAAATGCCACTGGTGAATTCAAAGGTCTGTTGAAAACCCTTGTTTCCGGCGGGTAAAACGCCCGCGGCTTTCCATTGTTTTTCTATGTAGCGAATAGCGTTTTTGGAACCGGGTGTCCCCGGGGCCCGGCCTTTTAGCCTGTCGGACGATAAATACCTGATATGTTCTGTGATTTCCTCAGAAGTTATATCGTTCGATTCTTCTTGAGAGAAACAAACGTGTACTAAAAATGCAAAGGAATAAATAAGTCTGTAAAACGGATTTCGCATTAGCGCTAAATTATAACCTAAAATAGATAAGTTATATCACGGAAATTTACCATGTCTAATACAAAAACGAAGGGTATCCGGATCAATGTTGAACCTAAATATTTACCCCAGCGTTCTGATCCTACAAAACCCATCTATTTTTTTACGTATCATATTACCATAATAAATGAATCTGATGAAAAAATTCAGTTGGTCAGCCGCTACTGGCATATTACGGATTCAAACGGCAATATAGAAGAAATCCGCGGGCCGGGGGTTGTTGGCAAACAGCCGAATTTAAAAGCTGGGGAATCTTTTAAGTATACAAGTTTCTGCCCTATACCAACAGAATTCGGGGTGATGCATGGAGCTTTCCAGATGGTGCGCAGTGATGGCGTTGCCTTTGATGCCCGTATTAAACCGTTTAAGCTGGCCGTTCCCTTTTCGGTGAATTAAAATTCCTTCGATATATTTTGAAGCCAAAGCGTGATTTCTAATAAAACTAAAATTATAGCCACCGTTGGACCAGCATGTCAGCGTACATCCGTTTTAAAACGGATGGTATCTGCTGGAACTAATGTTTTTCGGGTGAACATGTCACATGGCAGTGATAAAGAAAAACAAGAAATTATTCAGAAGCTCAAGAACATTGTAATGCCAAACGGTGAAAAACCGTGTATAATGGTGGATCTGGCCGGACCTAAAATACGTGTACGTTCTGCACCAGAGGGATTTGTGGTAAAAAAGGGTGATACGATAGAGATTAGCAGTGGTGGAAAGACCACACAAAAAACGGTTATTGTGTCTAGTAAAATACGCTTTTCAAAAGTAAAAAAAGGGGCAAGTATCAAGATCAATGATGGCAGGGTTCAGTTAAAAGTAGAAAAAAAGATTTCACCAACCACGCTAATATGCACAACAATCATTGGTGGACACATTCAAAAAGGAAAAGGCGTGAATTTCCCTGGGATCACACTAAAATTACCGGCATTAACCGTCCAGGACAAAAAAGACCTTAAACTTGCAATTAAAGAAAAAGTGGATTGGATTGCTTTGTCTTTTGTTAGAAGCGCAAAAGACAAACAAGACATAGATCACATTTTAAAGCGCTCCAAGGCCAAAATTCCTGTAATTGCAAAGATCGAGAAGTGGGAGGCCCTTCAGGGTCTTGATGTAATAATTGATTGTTTTGATGGGGTGATGGTGGCGAGAGGAGACCTGGGCGTTGAAACGCCACCGGAACAGGTACCACTTGTTCAAAAAAAGATCATCAAGAGTGCAAATAAAATGGGCAAACCGGTCATCATTGCAACTCAAATGCTGGAATCAATGGTCAAAGACCCTGTTCCAACCAGGGCGGAGGTCAGCGATATTGCAAACGCGATTTTTGATGGAACCGATGCATTAATGGTCACTGGGGAAACAGCTATTGGCCAACACCCAGTTGAGGTGATCAAGGTGTTAAAAAAAGTTGTTTTGGAAACGGAGAAAACCATTGATTTTGATACTATCCGTCAACCAATTGGGCACCAAACCACCGCTGACGCCATTAGCCACGCCACCTGTCAAGTGGCACAGGATCTTTCTGCGGATTGCATTGTGACTATGACCCACAGCGGCAGCACTGCCCTGATGATCTCTCGTTATCGGCCAAATGGTAAAGTGATAGCCCTGACACCTGTTAAATCCACCTGCAGAATGCTTGCTCTGGTTTGGGGCATTTCCCCGTTTAAGATTGTAGAGTATAAAAGAACAGATGATATTCCTATTATTGTTGAACAGGAACTTGTTGATAAAAAAATTATTAAAGCTGGCAGAAAATATATCATTACTGGTGGCGTCCCGGTTGGTATCCCGGGAACAACAAACTATCTTTCTATTCAAAAGGCTTAATATATGAAATACGTTCATTCTTTTATGTCAAATAATGCAGAAGGATCTGCAAATATGAAAAACGAGCTAGGGGGTAAAGGTGCCAACCTTGCTGAAATGTGCAACATGGGCTTGCCGGTTCCCCCGGGTTTTACCATTGGCACGAATGTATGTACGTATTATTACGAAAATGGACAGAAATTCCCGGACGGCCTTGCAGATCAGGTTAAAGACGCAATGCAAAAGGTAGAGAGTGATATGGGTAAGAAATTTGGTGATGAAACAGACCCGTTACTTTTTTCCGTCCGTTCCGGGGCCAGGGTTTCCATGCCTGGCATGATGGAAACAGTATTGAATGTTGGGCTTACTTCAAATACTATAACAGGATTGGTTGCTAAAACAAATAATGAACGTTTTGTCTATGACGCTTACAGGCGACTAATCACCATGTATGCTGATGTGGTCATGGAAAAAGCTACTGGTATCAAACCCGTTGAAGGTCAGGGCATTCGGCAAAAACTGGAACAAATCCTGGACCTTTTTAAAAAAGAAAAAGGATTGGAAAAAGACACAGATCTTTCCGGAGACCAACTGCAGGAAATAGCGGAAGCATACAAAAAAGAAATTAAAAACACCCTGGGCTCAGATTTCCCCGATGATCCCACCGCTCAACTATGGGGAGGTGTTGAGGCTGTGTTTAAGAGTTGGAATGGCGCACGTGCTATCAGCTATCGCAGAATTGAAAATATCCCGGATGAATGGGGTACTGCCGTAAATGTCCAGGCTATGGTTTTCGGCAATATGGGCGATGATTCCGCTACCGGAGTGGCTTTCACCCGCAATCCCGCCACAGGGGAAAACCAGTTTTATGGTGAATGGTTGGCCAATGCCCAGGGTGAGGATGTGGTAGCAGGCCTGCGCACACCTAACCCGCTGAATGAAGCCACCAAAACTGCCGACACACAACACCTGCCTTCTCTTGAATCATCCATGCCGGAACTCTACAGCAGGCTGGCAGAGATAAGAACTAATTTAGAAAATCACTATACAGATATGCAGGATATAGAATTTACCATTGAAGAAGGCCGTTTATGGATGTTGCAAACACGCATTGGCAAACGCAATGGTGCCGCAGCCATTAAAATGGCAGTGGATATGGCCAACGAAGGGATGATAGATAAAAAGACAGCATTGCTGCGTGTAAGACCGAGTCAATTAGATGAACTCCTGCACCCCATGCTGGATGTTGAAATTGAAAAGCGTGCCACCTATTTAACCAAGGGTTTACCGGCCGGACCGGGCGCCGCGACAGGTCAACTTGTTTTTACAGCTGATGATGCAGAAGTATGGCGGAAGCGAGGAGAAAAAGTTATTTTATTACGTGAAGAAACATCTCCGGAGGACGTACACGGCATGCACGCTGCCGAAGCGATTCTTACCGCCAAGGGCGGTATGACCTCCCATGCGGCACTGGTGGCCAGGGGTTGGGGGAAATGCTGTATTGTCGGGTGCAGCGATCTGCATATTGATGCTCCAAACCGGGAAGTCTATATTAAAGATACAGCTCTAAAAGAAGGAGACTGGATCACCATGAATGGTACGGCAGGAAAAATTTACCAGGGTGAGCTAGGTTTAATTCCCGCAGACCCCGACACACATGTGGAATATAAACAGCTTATGGACTGGGCCGATGATGTACGGGAGCTAAAAATCCGCACTAATGCGGATACTCCATCTGATTCGGAACAGGCAATCAAATTTGGTGCAGAGGGAATCGGCTTATGCCGGACCGAACACATGTTTTTTGATGAAGCACGCATCTTAGCTATGCGGAAAATGATCCTGGCTGATAATAAAAAAGACCGCCGAGCAGCTGTAATGGAATTATTGCCTTTCCAGAAAAAGGATTTTGTAGGGATATTAAAAGCTATGGCCGGCAAACCGGTCACCATTCGCCTGCTGGACCCGCCCCTCCATGAATTCATAACCTTAACCGATAACCAGGTTAAAGAATTAGCTGATCATGTGGGCATTGATAAGTCAAAAGTTGAAAAACGTATCACCGGTCTTCATGAGCTCAATCCCATGCTGGGCCACCGCGGCTGCCGTCTGGGAGTTGCTTACCCGGAAATTACAGAAATGCAAGCTCGGGCAATTCTTGAAGCTGCCACTGAACTTACAAAGACAGGTGTTGATGTGTTCCCTGAAATTATGATACCCTTGGTGGGGACTGTAACAGAGTTTAGGGACCAGGAAACAATTGTTAGAAAAATAGCTAAAGATGTTGCATCAGAATTTGGAATGGAAGTTAATTATATGGTGGGCACCATGATTGAACTACCCCGAGCCTGCCTCACCGCAGATGAAATAGCAGAGCATGCCGAATTCTTCAGTTTCGGCACCAATGATTTAACCCAAACCACCTACGGTTTCAGCCGGGATGACATTGGTTCATTCCTGCCTGATTATTTGGACAGAAAAATATTAGCCCACGATCCCTTTCAAAGTCTGGATGTGAACGGTGTTGGAAAACTGGTATCCATGGCAGTTAAACTTGGCCGGGGAGTGAACGAAAATCTGAAGATCGGTATTTGCGGCGAGCACGGAGGTGATCCCAATTCCATCCATTTCTGTAAAGAGAATGGGTTGGATTATGTAAGTTGTTCGCCTTTTCGTGTGCCTATAGCAAGGTTGGCCGCAACGCAGGCTGAATTACACATGTAATATATTTAATTTTCTTCAGATGGGTACATTGATAAAGACTCCTTGAGTTTGCCCATTCACACCGGCGCCGTCAATCGTTTTAATTCCACGGATTGATTTAATTATTTGGCGTCCAGACATATAAATCAATTATAAAGCACTAGCCATAGATCCACCGGGTGACCATGTGAAAAAGCTTTTTCGTTTTATTGCCCATAGGATACCACCACGGCTCTTTTTTTAACCCAAATTGGTCTACAAGAACCGCCTGTGTTTGTGCAAAGCTTCGTAAACCTTCCGGACCATGGACCCGACCGATCCCACTGATTCCCACGCCACCAAAAGGGAGGTCAGCGGTAATATAATTGGTCATTACATCATTTACACACACAGAACCGGCACGAATCTTTCTTGCCACCTTTTGTCCTTTCTTTTTCTTTTTTGTAAAGACAGAAGCGCTTAAGCCATAAAGAGAACCATTCGCTTTTTCTATGGCCTCTCGTTCATCTTTGACGCGCATAATGCATATCTCCGGTCCAAAGGTCTCTTTGGACATGATGTCCGAATCATTTTCAAATACTTCTAGAACAGTAGGTTTAATGAAATATCCACCCAAGGATGACAGATTTTCTCCCCCGGTAAGGACATTAGCTCCATTGGCCACAGCTTCTTTGATATGATTCATCACTTTTTCTTGTTGATGTTCATTCACCAAAGCACCAATATCTCCCTGATCCTTATCAGGGCCCGTGTTTAATTCTTCTGTTTTTTTCTTCACCAGTTTAATAAATCTATCAGCCACATTTTCAACCACATAGATTCGCTCTGCAGAAATACAGGTCTGTCCACAATTGCTAAAACCACCCCAAACCGCTGCGCCGGCAGCCCGCTCAAGATTAGCATCTTCCAGAACTATCATAGGGTCTTTTCCACCCAGCTCTAGCACAACAGGTTTTAATTGTTCAGCACAGGCCATGGCAATTTTTCGTCCTACCTCGACACTACCAGTGAAACAAATCATATCAACGAGTTCGCTTTCCACAATAGCAGACCCCACATCTCCAAGCCCCTGTACAACTTGTAACGTATCTTCTGGAACTCCTCCCTCATGAAACAGTTCTACCATACGTTGTCCAGTTAATGGGGTTAACTCTGACGGCTTTAATACCACAGCGTTTCCAGCCATTAATGCCTCCACAACCGGAGAAGCTGTTAAAATAAGAGGGTAATTCCAAGGGCTGATAACCCCCACAACACCATGTGGGAGATAATTAACATAACATTTCTTATGTTGAAAAATGCCAGGAGATCTTATTTCTGTCCGTAAACTTTCTGGCCCATGACGAGATACATGCCTCATATGTTCAACAGTAGTGAACACTTCTAAAAATCCTTCCCAGCGTGTTTTACCTGTTTCCGCCGCTATTAGTTCAGACAATTCGTCCATGTGCTCAACAAATTTTCGGCGGACCCTTCTCAATATTCTAGAGCGTTGAGCAAGTCTTAGTTTCGCCCAATGATCTTTTGAACTTTTAGCTTTTTCAAACACATTTGTAAGAGAATCGATTGTGTTTTGAGAAACCGTTCCAACTGTTTCTTTTGTTGCAGGGTTTATTGAAATGAGTTCTTGAGTGTACATTTTAGTGTTTATATAACTGTTTCACCCAATTTACATCTTCTTGGGACAGGGAGTCACCCAAGGTTTTTGCAACATTTACTTGATCTATATTGCGCTGTCCAAGCAAGACACAACTGTTTTCAGAATCAGAGATGAGCGTATCGATAACACCATGCATAACCGGGTGGGGATGATCTGCCAAGCGATCGATGAGCAAACCTGCGTTCTCTTTCAATTTATCAATGATATCTTGGTTTTTAAAGGCATCAACACGTTCCCGAAAATCTCCTTTTTCAAATGCCGCGGGTTTGGAATATTTCCCAGTGAGCAGGCCATGCATCAGCGGTGAAAAGAAACAAACACCCAAATGATTATCCTCCACATATTTCTGTAATCCGCTTGTGGCATAATTATCATCCCATACATTACGGTAGGGCTGCACCACATCCGGATCGGCTTTTTTTATATAACGCATGATCTTATTTAAATCCCAATCAGACAAACCAATGAATTTCGTTTTCCCTTCTTCCTGAAAACGCTTTATGGTCTTTAAAGCACCATCGAAATACTCACTGTTGTTACCAAAATTGCAGTGGTGAAAATATAGAAGATCCACACATTCCGTGTTAAGGTTTTTCAAAGAACACTCCATGTTGTGGCGCATCGTACCAGTATTATACCAATGATTCGCTTTACCTTGATCCCAGCCTACTTTTGTAGCCAGGAAAATTTTATCACGCGGCACGGTATCCCACACCGTTCCAATGACTTCTTCTGAGCGGCCGTCGCCATAGACATCAGCCGTATCCCAATGGTTTATACCTGTTTCCCAACATTTGATCAATGCTTTTTGAGAATCATCGTTTGTTTGCCCAGCCCAGCCCACAGGGATGGATCCTGTGGTATTTTCTCCACCGTAAGACCATGTACCTAAACTGATGGATGATATTAAAGCGCCGGTTCTACCTAATGTAATTTGTTTCATCTACAGCCTTTGAATTAAGGCTAAAATTAGGTTCAAGCAATGTAAACTTGCGGTTGAAATATTATGTTAAAAATAATTGATATTGGGCATCAAAACTATGCCCTGGATAAAGCAATTTCTGTTTTAGAAACAGAAGTTAGTGCCGCCTTGCACGGTGAAGAGGTAAGGTCATTAAAAATTATTCATGGGCACGGCCGAGGCACACTGCGCAATGCAGTACGCAATTGGTGTATTGAACAACAAGGACGTTTCCGGGCGGTTATCCATGGCGAAGATTATGATATGTTTCATCAAGACAGCGTTGATATGCGCTCTGCTTGCGGTCTGCCGGAAGACCCTCATTTTGGAACAAGGAATCGTTCGGTTACTTATATATGGCTTTGGTAGATTGAACCATTATAAGCCAGATGCGTAAATTGTAATGATAAGAGTTTGTTCTGGTTTGCAGATTAAGACATAGGTACAATTGAAACATTTATACACTTATATAATACTGGTGTTTATTACCGGTTGTGCCTCAACAATTACTGAACTTGCAGAATCTGATCCTGAATCTGTTGTAGCTCGCAAAGATGAATTGTTATCCGGTGACAATGTATCGGAAGAGACGGTGACAGCAATTATTGATGCTCATAATTTCCTGGGGATTGCAGCTATAGGTATTGGGGATTATGAAACAGGGGAAACACTATTCAACTATGTTTTGACTCTAAATAAAACCAACAAACAAGCAAAGTATGGTCTGGCCATGATTGCTGGTCATCGGTTATTTAAAAAAGGAAGTAAAACAGCGCTGTGGGATGCTCTTGAGCAGTATGGTAAAGCATCTTATCATAACCCGGAAAACGGGGAACCAAATTATTGGATGGGGCGCGCCTATGAAAAAAAGGATGATGGTGACTATGAGTTGATTATTGAAGCCTATGAAAATGCATTACAGGGAGTATTGCCTTCAAAGTTAATTGCGGATACGAAAGCAAGGCTGGCTGCAGCCAAAGAGAAACAACAAACATTTCAAGACTTTTGGAAATAGGAAAAGAATAATGAAACTGATTGAAACCTTAAAAAATGAATTGCGTGAAATTGCAGACTTGAAAGGAGCTGTGAATGTACTTTATTGGGATATGGAAACATATATGCCCAAAGGAGGTACTGCTGCCAGGGCCAAACAGGTTGCCATGCTGGAAGCCATGGTTCATGAACGTTTTATTGGCGAAGATGTATCTAATCCCCTTGGGGAACTTGTAAACCTTGATTCTGGGGAAATAATAAATGGTTTGGATGATGAAACAAGTCGGCTGGTGAATGAAATATGGCTGGATTACCACCGGGCGGTTGCATTGCCGAAAGAGTTTGTAGAAGAATTATCTCACGCCAGCTCCATGGCTCATCCTAATTGGGTGGAAGCCAGGGAGAATAATGATTTTAATTTATTTGCTCCCCATTTGGAAAAACTGATTGCACTTAAACACAGGGAGATAGGCTATTTAGGCACGCAAGATACGCCCTATGACACCCTTCTTGATGAATTTGAACCAGGCTTTACCACTGCCAACATCAACGTACTTTTTGGAGAATTGAAAACAGCATTAGTACCAATGATTAAAGCAATTCAGGAATCCAGAGTAGAGACCAAGCAGGAAATACTGCACCAGCATTATGATGCAGATAAGCAGTGGGAATTTTCAGAAATGATCTTAAAGGATATGGGGTATAATTTTCATTGCGGACGGCAGGACCAAGCTGTACATCCTTTTACCATTGAGTTCCACCCCACCGATGTGCGTGTAACAACAAGAATTAATGAGCATAATTTGCTTGATTGCCTGACCGGGTCTATTCACGAGGGCGGACATGCCCTTTATGAGCAAGGGCTTGACCAAAAATGGTATGGCACCCCGTTTTGCCAGGCTATTTCTTATGGGATCCATGAGAGCCAATCGCGCCTCTGGGAAAACCTGGTTGGCTTAAGCAAGCCGTTCTGGGAATATTATTTTCCTAAATTGCAAACTGTGTTTCCTGAAAACCTGAGCGCTGTTGCACTTGAAGATTTTTATCGGGCAGTGAATACTATTAAACCGGGATTCATTCGGGTGGATGCAGATGAAATGACCTATAACCTGCATATTATGCTGCGTTTCGAGATTGAGCAATTGATCATTAACGAAGGGGTGGATGTTGCCAGCCTGCCGGAACTTTGGAATGATAAGATGGAAGAATATTTGGGGATTCGTCCGGAAACAGATACGCTAGGTGTCCTGCAGGACGTACACTGGTCACACGGTAGTTTTGGATATTTCCCAACCTATGCTTTAGGCAACCTGTATAATATAATCATGTTTAATAAAGCCAAAGAAAAATTGCCTGATCTTGAAAATCGAATTAGGTCTGGAAATTTTTTAGAGTTACGCAATTGGCTTAAAGACAATATTCATAAGCTTGGCCGCAGGCAAACAGCAAAAGAAATGATCAAATCCATGTCCGGCAAAAATTTGTCCGCTCAACCATTTATTGATTATTTAAAAGATAAATACAGTTCTATATATCCTATTTGAAACAGCAATCAATTCAGCAAAAGCTCAATTGATTTCTCCTCGATAAAATACCTCTACATTTCTACTTGACACTTGGTCAGAGTTGGAAGTAAACTCATCCAGCCAAGGCAGGAGTTCGTCTTGGTTCTTGCAAAACCGAGGTAAATTTATGAACGTAAAAACGCTGTTTAAATACGCACTTATTATACTTTGTATATTTATATATAATCCCACCCTTTTTGCAAAAGATTTTAAAATAGAAGGAACAGTACTAGATGCCGATGGTGAAAAAGTTGGCGGAACTACAGTTTTGCTGCTCACATCAGACGGTGTTGAGTCTCAACGCACAGAAACATCCAAACCCCGCATGGGTATGGGAGGAGGTTCATTTAAATTTAAAGACGTTCTTCCGGGTGATTATACATTGAAAATAGATGGAGGAGCAAAAGGGGCAGTCAATATGCCCATTACAGTATCGGATGATGATTTAGATGATTTAGAACTTGTATTGTCAGCAAAAGCAAAAATTAAAAAAGAAGTTGTGTTAAAAGGTGATGGGAAAGAACCAGACAAAGTTATTGAAATTCCTGAAGACGCCACGGATGCAGGTAGTGACGCAGCATATGTAACAACAGAATTAAGCTTTGAGCTAAAAAAGATTGCTGCGGAAGTCAAACACCTCAATTCAGAATTAGAAGATTTAAAGGCCCTTAGCAAAATGTGGGTCAACCCTTTGGCTATATATTCCAAGGAAATTATACTTCAAAATGGCAGTACTGTTTTTGGAAAGATTGTTTACCAGGATGAAGAAACACTAAAAATTGAAACACTGGTAGGCTACCTGATTATTGAGCGGAAAAATATTGTTAGGGTTATTGATAATGTTATAACAGAGGAGACTCAGGAATATGTACCCGAACAAATTCGCGACAGTTATTCTCCTCCGCCCATGCCGAAACTGGCAGAGCCAAAATATACATCAGCCGATCCCTTAAGCCGGGAAGCTGGCAAAAGATATTCTGCAAATTGTGTCTTGGTTGGTAATATAAGTGAGCGAAAAGATAACCAGGGCTCAATTATTTTTACAGGTGAAATAAAGAACATTGGCGGCCGCAGAGCGGATTTTGTGAAAGTAGATTTTGTATTTCGCAAAAACTGGAGCGGAGAAACGAAAACGCTCACCACATTTGTACGCGGAACATACCACACCTTCGACTCTGGTATCACCACCGATGCTACGTTGCTCCCCGGAGCGGTGGGGGCATTTGAATTATTCGTACCCAATGACTTTGGATCCTTTATAGGGTATTCCTACGTTCTTGACTGGGAGGAATACGAATAATGAAGGCGGTGCTTTTTAACCGCCGGGTTTTAATCAGCCTTGGAATTACAATTTTATTTGTAATTCCTCTTCAAGGCCAGCAGCAACCATCTCCACCTCTCTCTGAAATATTCCTGTTAGACTTAGGCATAATGATCGAGCCGTCAACAGGGGAAGAATCATACAGCCGTGTAGTGGAGGGCACATCAAAAGAAATTGATATCAGGATTCAGCAAGTCCGTAGCGGGAAATTTGAAACTACTGCTACACAGGAATTATTGACAGCAATTGAAAGAGTCAATTCACGACTTTCAGATTTGGAAACGACATTTCAAAATGAATTAATGGTCTTGCAATCTGAAAATTTAGATTTACAGCAAATGCTTGCCGCTATGGCAAAACCTGTACCGGAAAAGCCTGAAAGACCAGAAATGAACCTGACTTCCACAGAACCCCAATTCATAAAAGATATGGATATTGAGCAACTTCCGGTTGTAAAAAGTATCGTAATGATTCCTATGGAAACGGTTAAAAGTTTTGACAGTGATCTATACATACAAGGCATGTATGCATACCAGTGCGGCAATTTTGCTACTGCTCTAAATTATTTTGATGACCTTAATCTGCAATCAGCGGAGATAGAAAAAATTGAAAATGTGCTTTACTGGACAGCCGATGCTTATCTGCAAATGCATGATTATGAAAAAGCCCATGTTACGCTGGACCAGTTATTAAGCCATAAAAAATCAACAATGGTGGATGACGCATTGGTCAAGAAGGGCTTACTGTATAAAGAATTAGGTGATATGAATCTGGCTTTGAATACGTTTAAAAAAGTGGTTGTTGGCCATCCTGAAAGTGAATATTCACGACTTGCTGCATTGGAAATCAAACGCGGGGAGATAACACTGCAGTGAACAGAATCATTCATCGTTTACTACTGATTTCTTTAACCCTAATTACATTTATTTCTGGGGCTTCGCGAGTATCTTATACTCGACCAGGATTCATGATGAAAATACCAGCCTCCAGTGTGAAAAAAGCACCATATTTATTCCGAACAGGGTTTGGAATGGAATTTCACGGTTTTGATCCTTTCAATACTGCCCAGGGAATTTATTTTGATGTGGAATTGGGAAAGAATTTTACTTTGGGTTTTTCTTCTGTACAAACTGCCGACACAACGGCACCTGCACTGCTTGGGAAAACAGGGTATACTCCCCCCGTTGAATTTGGCTTCCACCTGCAGCAGCGTGTTTACACCTATAATAATATTTCACTTTCAATTGGCTTGCAGGATATAGTTTTTCAAAGCGCTGAAAGTAGTGGTGGGAGCGGATTAAGCTTGGATCCGGAACAGCTTTCATTCTTTGCTGTAGTGAGCAGTGAAAAGAATTTGGGTAAATATAAATTAAAGACATTTATGGGTTTTGGATCAGGAGGGTTTGCTCCCGCAGATACTATCTCTGCAGTGAGTGCATCATCAGCTGACGCAGGGGCGACTGGTGATGATGCAACAACAAATGAAGGCACCAAGTCAGGCGTTTTTATGGGCGTCATAATGAAAACACCCTATCTTAATAAATGGGGTGGAATAGATATTGTGGGTGAATTCGACGGTACAGGCATCAATGTGGGACTCCGCATCCCCCTTACCTCGGATTATCGCCTGAACCTAGGATTCACCCACATAGAAAAATTACCAGACTGGAAATCAAAGTACTGGGATGGCCACCCCGGAGTTACGCTGGGGTTTGATATGGCGGTCCCCCGGGGGATGAGAGCTTTACCTAGCAGTCTTGGCGGCCCGGCGCCTATGCCCGGGGGCCAGTTGAAATTACCTGCCACTGGTCAGTTTGAAACTTTATCGACATCAATGGATTCCACCCTGGCAATGGCTGATTTAGCTGTGCATACTGTTCGAGACTCGATGAATATGCTGAGAAATGAGATGCGCAACCTCATGGTTCAACTGGCATCTATGGAACAGCAATCGCAGTTTTTAGAAGACTCCCTGTTGGCCATGAAATTGAGCCATAACGTTGATGAAAAAAATATGAACGAGGCCATGCGCCATTTGTCAAAATCACTACGTTACTTTTATGCAGGTGATTATCGCGTAGCGTTACAAGAAGTAGAATCAGCGCTGGATTTAAATCCTAATATGGCACTGGCGTATGCGCGAAGAGGTTCAATTTATTATAAACTGGGGGATACTCAACGAGCCACGATAAACTGGAACTTGGCATTACGCATGGATCCTGAATATGACGATGTCCGTAATATCTTAAAAGCCCTGCATGAAAACCGTTTAAAATCCACGAGTGTAGTAAAGGAGTAAAAATATGGATATTGCAACATTAGTAGGAATATTTTTAGGGTTGGGATCCATTTTTGGAGGTATCTTTTTAGCGGCTTCTGCTGCTAATGCCAGCATGGGCGGATTTGTATCACCATCAAGCTTCGCAATTGTGTTTGGTGGAATGGTTGCGTCTGTTT
>Ga0208132_1000366_pt1 | contig 21881 bp, 19 predicted proteins | sample ETNtaG_16_FD_185785 | JGI IMG/M metagenome (GOLD analysis project Ga0208132, IMG submission 185785) | Marine microbial and viral communities from oxygen minimum zone, Eastern Pacific Ocean - ETNP201406SV199 (SPAdes) (version 2) | ecosystem: Environmental > Aquatic > Marine > Oceanic ... | reverse complement strand
CAATGAAGCCAAAGCGCTAGGCATCGGGATGGGTGTGCCTTACTTCCAGGTCAAAGGTCTAGTGCAGAAAAATAGCGTTCAGGTTAAATCCTCCAACTACCCCCTATATGGAGACATGTCCTCGAGGGTGATGAAGATTATCAATAACTACTCTCCCATTCAAGAGATCTACTCTATCGACGAGAGCTTTATAGATTTGACAGGTTTGCCGTTTAATCTGATAACCCATATGCAGTCCCTAAGAGGCCAGGTAAAGGAGTGGACAGGCATCCCGGTCTGTGTCGGTATAGGTAGAACTAAAGTCCTGGCGAAGCTGGCCAACCATATCGCCAAAAGCTATCCCAGATTCAAAGGGGTATTTGACATAGACACGCTCCCCCATCAAAGGTATTGCGATTTGTTAAGGTCGGTCAGGGCCAGAAAGCTATGGGGTATAGGTAGACAAAGCTCCAACAAGCTCGCCCGCATTAATATCAACTCCAGCTACGACTTTTATCGGGCCGATGTCGGTATTATTGAGACCCTGCTGGGGGTTAACGGAAAGAGGGTCTACCAAGAGCTCCGCGGCCACCCATGCATCCCTATTGAGCTTATCCCGCCAACCAGACAACAGATCGTCTCGTCTCGCTCATTCGGTTCTGATTTGAGCGACTTCGATGAACTCAAGCAGGCACTCACAGTGCTAACCAGAAAAGCTGTCAACAAATTAAATAGCCACCAGCTCGCAGCCACAACGCTGACCGTTTTTATCTACACCAACCCTCACAAAAAAGACAAACCCTGTGTCCATCTATCAAAAACAATAGGCATGACAACGGCAATCCAAGATGAGTCACAAATCATTCCGCTCACAGCAAAAACTCTAAGGCTTATCTATGAACCCGGACACTCCTTCTATAAGGGCGGCATAGTGCTCGGAAACCTGACCAAGAATTACCGCCAGCAGGACTTGTTTTCATCCACCCAAAACGAACAACCACAGATAAACAGCGACAACAGTTCGAGCGCTATGCAAAGCATCAATAGGCGCTTTAATGAGTCGCTCAAGTATGCCAGTGAGATCGGCAATGACAGGTGGTATCCGAGGGCTGAATTTAGGTCAAACAGGTATACCACTAGTTGGGATGAATTATTGACAGTTTGAGTTGCCAGATTTGACATCAAAAACACTGTCGCAATCAAAATACAACAATCAATTAAAAAGTAAATAATTATTCCATGTACAATAAATCAAGCGTCTAGTGAATTGGCAATGTCAGGCGCTAAATTTTTATTAATACAAAGGGAGAAAGAGAAATGTCAGCAGGAATTCATAAAATTGATTTTTCGTCACCAGATGAGGTCAGAAGCCCTGACAAAACCACCGTTGAAATTATAGCGATTGGCAATGTAAACGTGGCACGCATGACGGTTCAGCCGGGATGGGTATGGTCTGAATGTATTGCGCCAGTGGCTGGCACAGAAAGTTGCCAGGCGCACCATCTCGGGATCGTTCAGTCAGGCCAACTACTGGTAGAGCACGAGGATGGAAGTACAGAGACGATAAGTCCGGGAGATGTGTATGAATGCAAGCCCGGCCATCAAGCCCAGGTAGTAGGTGATGAGCCATGCGTGATGATTGAATTTAACAGTGAAACGGCACAAACTTACGCCAAAGGCTAAACAGACCAAATAGGTAACAGCGGGGTGTATACGCGGAGACAAATCTAGTAGCACCTCTGACTGCTATCAGTGCTGTTAATTACACTAGATAGTTAGTTACTTTAAAGAGTAAATAGGGCAAGTTTAGCTTGCCTTATTAGGATATAGCGCCTCAAAAATTTGCTTTAAAAGTAGAGTTGTTTATACTTATCCCTTGACTAGTTATTACCTGGCGCTAAGTAAATGAATAAAATTGCCGTTATAGACGACGATCGAGAGATTCTCGCGCTTCTAGACCAATACCTTACAAAAAACGGGTTTGAGGTAGAGGGTTTTATGGATGGCGAAAGTTTCCTTAGAGAGGATGAATCACGATTTGACCTGGCTGTACTGGATATTGGCTTACCTGGTATTGATGGGTTGGAGATTTGTCGAAGGTTACGGCAAAAATCAAACATACCTATTATCATGCTCACTGCTGCAAGTGATGACCTAGACCGTATATTGGGCTTGGAGTTAGGTGCCGATGATTATGTAGGGAAGCCTTTTAATCCTAGAGAGCTTCTAGCTCGAATCAAGGCGCTACTGAGACGAACAACTACAGAATCAGATGGAGCAATTATCCATTCCCAGATAGAAATGAACTACGCCGCTAGGAGTGTAACCGTCAAAGGTGAAAAAATAAACCTAACCGGAACCGAGTTTGACTTGCTTTGTGTTTTTTATAAAAAGATTGGTTTAGTTTTGAGCAGAGAGGAGATTGGCGAACTATTACACGGCAGAAAGGTTGAACCTTTTGATCGCTCCATTGATACTATCGTCAGCCGTCTACGTCATAAACTTAGTGATTATTTTGAAGGGGAAATTATCCAGAGTGTTCGGGGTAAGGGGTACGTACTTCTTTTGAAAAATTGACAACTAAAAAGACAATCTTTTCTTGGTTAATTCCAAAAACTATCATAGCCAGAATGACTTCAGTGCTCTTTATTGGCATTCTGATTGCTCAAATATTAGGGACTTGGCTATGGGTTGAGCAATTAAGATCATCCGAAAGAGACAGATTAACAGAGATATCCCAAGCAATGGGCGCGCGTATAGGTCAAACTATTGGTTTTTTTGAACAGTTACCAAAACAGTATCGACATGTTGTTCTTGACCAGCTTCGAGATATGGGTGGAACTCGTTTCTTTGTTTCAGTGAACAAAAAATATATCGACCTAGTCCCGATCGCTGAATCTGAATTCTCTTTGCTGGTTCGGGATAATCTGAAAAAAAGCATGTTTGACCAGATGCTCCATAACAGTGCTAGCAACAAAGTTGGTCAGATTGAGGATTTGGATATAACATTTGTAGATTTTGATAATTTGAAAATACTCACCGGCGACAACCTAATGGTTGCATTGTCGCCTGAATGGAAAAGGTTTACTCTTCTTGAGCCAGACGATAAGAGTCCTTTTGCCGTAGTTCAATTTCCAATTGACGCAGAGGAATGGATGTATCTAACTGCGGTTGTCCCGAATGGGGAATTGCTATTAGGGTTTGAATGGCTCAATGGTGAACGATTATTTAATCTTTCGGCGGTATCATTGACCGTACTACTGCTCACTCTTTTATTTGTTCGTTGGATGGTTCTACCTCTTAAATTGCTGGCTGAGCAGGCCAATCTTTTAGGTAAAGGGCGTAACCCTCGTCAAATTGAAGAAAAAGGTTCTAAAGAGATGGTAGCTACAATCAGAGCGTTTAATTCTATGGTGAGGCGTATCCAAAAATTTATCTCAGATAGGGAACGATCATTCGCCGCAATTTCACATGACTTGAAAACTCCTCTTACCAGAGCCAGACTTAGAGTTGAAGAGATAGAGGATAACCCTATAAAAGAAAATTTGATTGGGGATTTAGAATATCTTGAGACCATGGTCAAGGGTAGCCTGCAGATTATGACAGATGGAATTGAGTATGAAAACACCTCTGTGATTGATTTGAATGATTTGCTAGGTACTATTTTGAAGAAAGAAGAAATTTTGGGACTACCTATCAAATTTAACATGGAAGAAAATATGACGATGAAGGGCAGGCCTGTAGCTATTGAACGTCTTTTCTCCAACCTAATTAATAACGCTATGAGCTACGGTAAAGGTGTAGAAGTGAAAGGACACAGGGAGGCAAAGGGAATAGTGATAGAGATTATAGATAAGGGCCCTGGTTTGAGTGATACCGACAAGGAAAACGTTTTCAAGCCCTACTATCGTCTAGAGCATAAACCAAGCGATACCCATTCAGGTTTAGGGATGGGGATAGCGCGAAATATTGCAAACATCCATGGCGGCGAGCTTGAACTTAAAGACCGTTCTGGCGGAGGCCTAATTGTTGAGGTTTATTTCCCTTTGTAACAACCTACTGTGATGACACCAGAATTCGGTGACAAGGAATTTTTGCTGGACCATATCCGCTCCATCATGTCTTTTTACCACCCCCGCTGTATTGACAGGGAAGCCGGAGGATTTTTTCAACACTTCCGCGATGACGGTAGCGTCTATGATTCAAAGACCCGGCATCTGGTCAGCAGTACTAGATTCATCTTTAACTATGCGATGGCTGCGAGGCAATTTAACAATAGCGAGTATCTAGATATTGTCAGACACGGTATTGATTATTTGCGCCAGTTCCACCTTAATAGCAAAACTGGAGGTTATGCTTGGATTTTGAATGACAAGGCGTCTCAAGACCCAACCAATTATTGCTATGGCCTGGCATTCGTACTGTTGGCTTATTCGGTATCCTATAAGGCTGGCGTTTCCGAAGCAAAGGGCTATATAGAAGAAACATTCAACCTGATGGAAAAATATTTTTGGTCGGAGGGCGACGGTCTCTATTGTGACGAGATCAGTGCTGATTGGGTTAATGTATCCGAATATCGCGGACAGAATGCCAATATGCATTCCTGCGAAGCACTCATTATGGCTTTCGAGGCAACTCAACAAGAGAAATATTTGCAGCGCGCACTTCTGGTTGCGAGAAATATTTGCCAAAGGCAGGCAAGCCTGGCTGATGGCCTTATATGGGAGCATTACGATTCTGACTGGCAGATTGACTGGTTATTCAATAAAGACACTCCAGGCGACTTGTTTCGACCTTGGGGTTTTCAAATTGGCCATTTGACTGAATGGGCAAAGTTGTTGATTATTCTAGAAAGATACATTAAGGAGGATTGGCTTTTAACTCGAGCTCTAGAATTATTCGACGTTGCCGTGGATAAGGGCTGGGACTCAGCTTCAGGTGGTCTTGTCTATGGTGTTGCACCCAATGGCAGCGTTTGTGATGGAGATAAATACTTCTGGGTTCAGGCTGAATCGATTGCTGCCGCTGCGCTACTAGCAAAGAGAACAGGCAAGAAGATTTATTGGGATTGGTACAACCGTATTTGGAGCTATAGCTGGAAGCACATGGTAGACCATGAGTATGGCGCCTGGTTTCGAATTCTGGATTCAGATAACAATAAATATGACAACCTTAAAAGTCCTGCAGGCAAGACTGACTATCACACCATGGGCGCCTGCTACGAGGCATTGAATTCACTTTGAATTTCAAAAAGCACCCAGCCAACCTACAATGGAATTTTAATGTGGACACGGGTACCTTGGCCTTCTGAGAGAAGCTCTAACTCTCCATCATGCAATTCAACAATAGTTTTTGCTATTGACAAACCTAGGCCACTGCCTTCTCCATTTGTATCGGGTCCGTGAACGAATCTTTCCAACACTTTTGTAATTAACTCAGGGTCAATGCCTTTGCCATAATCTTGAACATAAAGGTGAACGTCGGCATCATCCAATTTTATTTCAACATCGATCTTGCCGCCATTTGGACAGCCATAGACCAGAGCATTATCTATCAGATTATCGATTGCTTCACTCAAAAACGTTTCACTACCATGCAGCTCGATTTGACTCTCTTTACATTCAAGGGAAAGTGTTACATTCTGCTGCTGCGCTCGAAGGGCAAGGTTTGCCAATGTTTCTTGAGTTAATTTAACCAGGTCAAGTGCTTGAAATTCGGATTTAATGGATTGCTGTGAAACATGTTCCATTGAGAGCAATTGATGTGTTAGTCTGGAGGTTTTTCTTGCTGCTGTGACAACATCGCCGACTCTTTGCTTCATGCCTTCAAGGGTTTTGGAACGCTCGGCGGCTTCGGCCTGACTTTGAATGCCGGCTATTGGATTCCTTAATTGATGCGCCGCATTGGCTATAAAGTCATCCTTTTCGGCAAAAGCACTTCTTAATTGGTCAAATAGCTTGTTCATCGAATTAACCAAGCTTGACACCTCCATTGGTACGATTCGCTTAATTCTACCTAGGTCGTCCGCCGATCTTTTCATAATCGCACTTTGCAAGTCCAAGAGCGGTTTGAGCCCAAATTTCACGCCAAACCAGACAATCAGTGAGGTTGACAATAACATAATCATCATTGTCACAAACGCACTACTAGCCAACTCTAGCAGTAAACGTTTTTGACCTATCGTTGTCTGCCATACATAGATAGTAACCCAGTCAGGTGTTTCAAGAGCGGCGACAAATTCTCGGGAAGCGATAACTCTAACAGCCTGGTCACGATAAACTGAATCGAAAAAAACAGGCGTATAGGGTTTGACTATTGTATTTACAGGTAATTCTGGGGGATTAGCGTAACCAACATAAAGTGAGCCGCCTTTCTCATCCCTAACTTGATAGAAAATCTGGTCATTTATAGTGTCGGTAAGAGTTTCAAGCAGTTGCTCTGTAAGTAAATCACCTTCACTAATGACTACGTCGCGCAAAATAACTTGCGAGATGGAATGTAGTAATTTGTCATAAATTTGCTGAGATTTTTTTTCTGAATCGTAATAAAGAGCAATGGTGCCAATAGAAACTATAATCAGTAAAGGTAAAACAATTAAGGCTAATAATCGACCACGCAGAGAGGGCACTTTTAGACTCATCAGTTTTCCTCGTCCATCATGTAACCAATTCCACGCGCAGTTGTTATTTGAATTTGATGGTCGCTAAGTTTTTTTCGTAAACGTGATACGCTCAATTCGACAGCATTCATGCTGATATCAGAACCTATGCCGTACTGCGTATCAGCAAGAAATGATTTTGAAACATATTGACCTTTTCTGCTTAATAAGATTTCAAATAAAGTCAACTCTCTTCGGTTGAGGGTCAATTCGTTGCCATTGACGTAAAGTCTACGTGAAGTTCTATCAAATTCTAACTCGCCTATAGCCTCTTTTTTAGATGACAAATGAACATTTCTTCTAGAAAGCGCTCTTATTCGCGCATCTAATTCAGCCATTTTGAAAGGTTTGACAAGGTAATCGTCTGCACCGGCATCAAGACCATTGACACGGTCTATAGTGGCGCTTCGGGCAGTAAGAATAATTATTGGAAAAACCTGATTTCGTTTTCTAATATTTTTAGTTATAGAAATTCCATCCAAAGTAGGTAGATTGATGTCAATAATTGCCAGGTCCGCTCCTTCGCGAGCAAGGTGACTGTCAGCATGGCCACCATCGGTAAAAAAATCTACAGAATGACCTTCATCTAAAAGCACTTTCTCGATGCCTTCAGCGAGCATTTTATTATCTTCTACTAGAACAATTCGCATTATTGTGTGCTTGATATTTTCCCAGTAAAAAAAGTATAAATCAAATTCACTAATGAAGTGAGTAGATTTGCAATATCGACAGTCTGCCGACAGTAGATAAGTATATTATGGCTTTATTAATATGAATTAATATTTGATTAATCTTTATAATCTTTCTATCATGGGCGCCTGGATGAAAAATATTAACCGTTTAAAGTTTACTTCTTTTTTTTCTGCTTTAGTGCTTGGCGCATTATTTCTAATATCAAACAGTGTTTTTGCAGAGCTAAACTTTAGTGGAAAAACTATTAAATGGGTGGTGCCATTCTCGCCCGGTGGAGGTGCAGACGTGTTGGCGCGCTTTTATGCTCCGTTGTTATCCCAAGAGTTGCCAGGCAAGCCGAATGTTGAAGTGCTTAATATGCCTGGCGCAGGCTCAACTAAAGGTGCAAATTGGTTTAGCTCGCAGGCGCCAATTGACGGTTCCGTCATTTTTTCCACTTCAGGCTCTACTCAGTTTCCATTTTTATTGGATGATCCGAGAGTCAAATATGACTATAAAGATTGGGAGGTAGTCTTGGCATCATCAACTGGCGGTGTTGCTTATCTACCCAAAGAACTAGGTGAAAGATGGAATAAGGATCCTAAATCGGTTTTGGATACGGATTTTATTTTCGCTTCACAGGGGGCAACCCGGCTTGACCTTATTCCATTGCTTGCTTGGGATATGCTTGGAATGGATGTAGAGCCAATATTTGGCGTTAAAGGTAGGGCTGATGGCCGACTAATGTTCGAACGTGGTTATGTAAATATTGATTACCAGACCTCTTCCTCCTTCTTATCAAAAGTCAAGCCTCTTGTGGACAAAGGTGAGGCTGTACCAATTATGACATGGGGTGTTTTAGATAAACTAGGCAGTATTGTGCGTGACCCCAACTTTCCTGATATACCCACCTTTAGAGAGGTGTATTCAGAAATCAATGGCAAAGAGCCATCAGGCGATGGCTGGAATGCATGGAAAGCATTTTTCATTGCAGGTTTTTCAGCGCAAAAAATGGTGGTAATGAACAAAAACACCAGTCCAGAAATCATTGATGCTTTTTCAGAGGCATTCAAAAAAATTATAGACCAAGAAAATTTTATTGAGATTTCAGAAAATTACTTGGGCGTATATCATCAATCAACCGGCGTTGATGCCCGTAGATTTAAAGAAATCGCTACACAGGTTGATCCTATAGCAATTGCCTGGATTAAGGATTGGCTAAAACTCAGTTACGATGTTGAGCTTTAGCTTTAATAATGTATAAATTACCCCTCTAAGAAAAAATTTTATCGCCTGACAGTTTTATGACAGGATGAAGGATTATTATCTATCTCGTCTTATAGATTAATAGTTAACCAAAGTATTAATTTTTTTGACTTTCTTCCTAATGTTGGGAAGGAATAATTATAGGAGAGACATATTATGAAAAAAATATTCATAAAACTAGTATCCTTCTTGTTTATGTTTGGTGCGCTTTCTAGTTCAGCAATTGCAGTTGATAAGTTGCATTTTGTTGTACCTGGTGGTGCTGGAGGAGGTTGGGATGGATGTGCTAGAGGTACCGGAGAAGCACTGGTTAAATCGGGCCTGCTTGAATCAGCGTCCTTTGAAAACATGTCTGGTGGTGGTGGTGGTAAGGCACTAGCGTGGATGATTAAAACGACACCTAAAAATACAATTATGGTGCAATCAACACCAATTGTACTTCGTTCGATTAGTCGTCATTCAGGATATGTGTCTGATAGTGCTGCAAGTGGCGTTTTGTCTTATAAAGATGTAACCCCAATTGCTGGAATTATCGGAGACTTTGGCGCGATTGCTGTTGCAGCTGATTCGCCTTTCCAGTCATTCGCAGATGTTGTGAGCGCTTATAATGCGAATCCGAAATCTGTCAAGATGGCAGGAGGCTCGACTCGTGGAAGTATGGACCATTTGATTGGTGCTCTTGCTTTCCAATCTGCAGGCGCTAATCCAAATAACGTTGTCTACATACCTTATGACGGCGGCGGTGAGGCTTTAGCTGGATTGCTTTCTGGTGAGGCACAACTTCTATCTACCGGCTTCAGTGAAGCTCTAGGAGCTGGTGACCAGGTACGTATCTTAGGAATCACTGCTAATGATCGTTCAGCTGATGCTCCAAGCGTTCCAACGCTAAAAGAGCAAGGCTATGATGCATATTTTGTTAACTGGAGAGGTTTCTTCGGTCCACCAAATATGAATGCAGCTGATAGGTATGAAATTGCAAAAATGCTTGGAGACATGCAAAGCACTCCGGAATGGGAAGTTGTTCGTAAGCGTAACGCTTATGTCAATATCTACAATCCTGGATTTGATTTCATGGCTTTCTTAGAAAAGCAGACTGTAGAAATGACAGACCTAATGAAGAAATTAGGCGTTATTTAAGATTATTGTAAAAAGGGAGAAAGGTGAGTGACTATTAACTATACACGTATAAGTGCACTCATCTTTCTCCTTTTATTTCTTGTTTATTCTTATCTAGCTGGTGAAATTGAAGTTTTTGTCTTTGATGAAGACGCTGACTTTAATGCAAGAACGTTTCCTAAGTTTATTTCCTATCTTGGTATCGTCGTCTCTTTTTTGACTTTAGTTTTATCCAAAAACGAAAATGAGAAACTTGGTCAATATGAATGGCTAAAAGTCTTCGTTTTGTTTGTCTTAGTTTTTACCTATGGCATTATTATCAAATCGGTTGGATTCTTTTTATCTACTAACCTATTCCTATTAGTTTCTTATTATTATTTAGGTGTTCGTAGTTACAAAACTTTATTGCTTTGTTCATTCCCCGTTGTAGCCGGCTTGCAATTTATGTTGCATGGATTACTAGACGTTTATATACGTGACCCTTTTCTTCAATTTCTAGGAGTGATTTCATGATCGAAGGAATACTGATTGGTATCGATACCGCCTTCAGCGGCTATAACATTATTATGGTCATGATGGGTTGCTTTGCCGGCACTATTATTGGTATGTTGCCGGGTCTCGGTCCTATGTCAGCAATAGCGCTCATGATACCTATCACTTATGGATTTGATCCTGCTTCGGCCATGATACTAATGGCGGGTGTCTACTATGGCGCAATTTTTGGTGGATCAACATCCTCTATCCTTATTAATGCTCCTGGAGTTGCAGGTACAGTTTCAAGTTCTTTTGATGGTTACCCGATGGCTAAAAATGGTCAGGCAGGGAAGGCATTGGCTATAGCGGCTTACGCCTCTTTCTCTGGTGGTACGATTGCTGCACTATTTTTATTAGTTGCTGCCCCTCAACTGGCAAGGGTAAGTTTAAGTTTTCAGTCGGCCGATTACTTTGCTCTTATGTGTGTTGGCCTTTTATCAATCGCTGCATTCGCTAGCAAAGGGCAATTCCTAAAGGCCATGATTATGACCATGTTTGGATTGGCATTGGCAACTGTTGGACAGGACTCATTGTCTGACATTACTCGATTTCATTTTGGCAATATCAACTTGATGGATGGGATTAGTTTCGTTTTACTGGTAATGGCAACCTTTGCCATGAGCGAAGCATTTATGATTATATTTAAAAAGATGGATATTAGTTTTTCAGCCTCTGACGTTAGTAAAGAAAAATTAGGGTCTATTAAATTATCCAAAGAAGAGGTTAAGGAAATGGTTCCGGTCGTTGGTCGGACATCTGTACTTGGTTTCTTGGTGGGTGTGTTGCCAGGAGCAGGAGCTACAATTGCGAGCTTCTTAGCTTGGGGTTTTGAGAGAAGCATAGCCTCAGCAAAAGAAAAATTAAAGTTTGGCAAAGGCTCGATTAAAGGTCTAACAGCACCTGAAACGGCAAATAACGCTGCCTGTACTGGGTCTTTTGTACCTCTTTTAACTCTAGGTATTCCGGGCTCGGGAACGACCGCTGTTATGTTAGGCGCGTTGTTGTCTTTCGGAGTTCAGCCAGGGCCAAGACTCTACATTGAACAGCCTGAGCTTTTCTGGGCTGTTATTGTTTCTATGTACATTGGTAACGTCGTTTTATTGGTCTTGAACTTACCTCTGATTCCTTATATTGCCCGTATATTGGCGATTCCTAAAAACATTTTAGTGCCTTTGGTTTTGTTTTTCTCTGTTACCGGGGTTTATTTGATTTCATTTAATGCTTTTGATATCTATTTTATGGCCATTGTAGCCCTACTTTCGCTTGTTCTTAGGATTTTAAACTATCCTATGCCGCCATTAATATTGGGTTTTATTTTGGGCGGAATGATAGAGAAAAATTTACGCCGAGCTTTGTTGATTAATGACGGATCTTTTTCATTTATGTGGGAGAGGCCGATCAGTCTTGCCTTATTTGTTATTATGATTTTGATTGTTTTACTGCAAATATATCAAGGACTACGAAAAGAAGAAAAACAGAATTAAATTTCTGGGATACTTATCTCGAAAACAAGCAAAACCAATCTCTAAATTGGTATTTTACTAAGTGATATCATAATTATGAATAGCCAAGACCAAAGCCCAGAAATTATTATCGATCGTTGGGTTGAATATTTCAATAATGGCGATTTGGGATCAATTCTAGATTTGTACCATGATAGTGCCACTTTATTACCAACTTTTTTGCCAAACGCGCTATCCACTTCAGAACAAATACAGGACTATTTTATTAGAGCCATAGAAGGCCAAGCTTCGGTAGAAATTGATTATGATAAAACTATAAAAAAGAAATTATCAGAAGATATGTATTTGATGACTGGCGCATATATTTTCTGTCTCAAGACAAAAAACAATGCAAAATACCTGTCTTGGTTTACTTTCTTGATTGATTTGTCAGTCGATTCTCCAATTAGGCACCATCACTCCTCTAGAGTGCCATTTGAGTTCGCCCTAAATCGGTCAACTCCCTAACGGTAAATCTGCCATTAAGGTCAACATCATCATTCTGAAGAAGAGTTATCACTGATTTATCCATTCTGTATGGAAATAATCGCCCCTAGGCTTGTCTATACGTTCATAACTATGAGTGCCAAAGTAATCTCTTTGAGCTTGCAGCAGGTTAGCAGGTAATTTGGCAGAGCGATATCCATCGAAATAGCATAGAGATGATGTCATAGCAGGAACGGGAACTCCATTAATTAGAGCGAGCGAAGCGATTCGACGCCATCCCTCTTGACAGGCTTTTATTTTGTCGTTGAAAAATGGGTCGAGCAAGAGGTTTTTTGTATCTGGATTATTATCATAGGCGGCTTTAATTTTGTTTAAGAAAGCTGAACGGATAATACACCCGCCACGCCACATCATAGCAATAGCGCCATAGTTAAGTTTCCAGTTGTATTGTTTCGCTGCCTCGGAGAGGAGGGTATAGCCTTGGGCATAAGAAACAATTTTTGAGGCATAAAGCGCATCATGAATGTCATTAAGAGTTTGAGTTTTATTTCCTTTAAATCTGGCGCTAGAATTGCTAAACAACTTTGACGCTTCGACTCGTTCCTGTTTGATAGTGGACAGGAATCTAGAGAAAACCGCTTCCCCGATCAAAGTCAGCGGAGTGCCGAGTTCAAGTGCGGCTTCTGCGGTCCATTTGCCGGTCCCTTTTTGCTCGGCAGTATCAAGAATATTATCAATTAGCGGGCTACCGTCTTTATCTTTAAAGGCCAAAATGTCAGCGGTAATTTCAATCAGATAACTACTCAAATCACCCTTATTCCATTGTTTAAAGACCTGGTGCATTTCATCATTTGTCATCTCCAGTACATCTTTCATTATTTGGTACGCTTCACATATCAATTGCATATCGCCGTACTCAATGCCGTTGTGCACCATTTTGACAAAATGTCCTGAACCATCCCCGCCTATCCAGTCGCAGCAAGGTTCATTGTTTTCTACTTTGGCTGATATTGACTGAAAGATATCTTTGACTTCAGGCCAGGCAGAAGTTGAACCGCCTGGCATAATTGAAGGTCCTTTAAGGGCTCCTTCTCCTCCTCCAGATACCCCGGCTCCGATAAAGTAAAACCCTTTTTCTTCTAGCGATTTAGATCTTCTAATTGAATCAGAATAGTGAGAGTTGCCACCATCGATGATAATATCGCCTTTGTCCAAATGGGGAATCAGTTTGTCAATATAATTATCAACAACTTTACCTGCTTTGACCATCATCATCACTTTTCGAGGTTTTTTAATGCTATTAATGAAATCAGCGATATCGGCGCAACCAACAATATTTTTTTCTTTAGCACGAATATTAGTTAAATCATCAATTTCCTTTCTAGAGCGGTTATGTACAGAAACTTGATAGCCATGACTTTCTAGGTTTAACGCCAAATTCACACCCATGACTCCTAAACCTATTAAGCCTATGTCTGATTGATTGTTGTTCATAATTTTATTAAATGGGAGCTGCTTAAAGAGATAAATAAAATGAACTTAAAAAAGTATAAACTAGGTTATTTTTTGTTTTGTGTCAAATTGTATCAAGATATGCAGCTATTTGATTTTTATAGGTTTATAACGCTTTTCCTTTCAATAAGTTCAACTGGAAAATCACAGTCGACTTTCAAGTCAAGGTCGTAGCAACCATTTAATAGTCGTCTTGTCGCTGCTACTGCCATTCTGTTAAATGGAATGCGCACTGTGGTGAGGGGAGGGCTTGTATAGGTAGCTATATTCATGTCATCATAACCCATTACTGAAATATCATTAGGCACATCTAATCCTTTGCCTGTTATTGCGGCGATAGCGGACATCGCTGATTGGTCATTTCCACAGAAAAGGGCAGTGAAGGGTTTATCTTGCTTTAATAAGTCTAGCGCACCTTCATATCCCTTTTTAAAGGTGTAATCCCCTTCAAAAATTAATTCCTCAGGGATATCAACATGATTGTCATTCATTGCATTCATGAATCCTTGGTGTCTCTGATTACCGTCATAAACTTTAAACCAACCAGTAATGCAAGCGATATCTCTGTGCCCCTTGTCAATCAAGTATTGTCCACAAACATAGCCAGCTTGATAGTGATCGAAATAAAAACACTTGTCATCGATTAACTCAACTCTATTGTTTAGTAATGTAATGTCAGAAAATTCATTTTCGATCTGAAGAATTTCACGCGCTGGAAGATCTGAACCCCAAATAATTATTCCGTCACAACCTTTATTGATGAGACTATCAAATGAATCTCTAGCAGCGCTAGGGTTCTGTTTGGAATTTAATTCACCATCGGAAAAAATCAAATGTACGTCGAAAGGCTTGAGTTCACTTTCAATTTTTCTTAGGGTATTTCTGTTTATTTCACCAGATGTTTCAGTGCCCCAGATGCCTATTGTATTAATCTTTTTTGATACTAATGAGCGCGCTGCGATGTTTGGTTTAAAGCTTAAAACCTCCATAGCGTGGTTTACTTTCAACAGAGTTTTGGATGAGACAGAGCCTTTTCCAGAAAGAACTCTGGAAACAGTTCCAACACCAACTCCAGCTAACTTTGCTACATCCCTTATTGTTGCCATAATTACTCAATTCTATTTATGGATTATAACTCATTTTGTGCTATTCTGTTGGTATATATAGGTTTTTTACTATTTATGACTATTAATCTTTTTGACATAATTTGACACAATTTGACACAATTTGACACAAAAGTATAAAATATTAAGGTCTAAAATGGAACCGGTTCCAATGATATTTATGTATTTGGAATTAAAGTTGTTTTAAGTAAATTTTTATAAATATATATATAGGAGAGAAACTCATGTTACTTAAATGTTTTAAGAAAACTGCTCTTGTTGCAACAGCGCTATTAACTGGCATTGTCAATGTGGCATCGGCAACAGACCTTGAAGTTACACACTGGTGGACTTCAGGCGGGGAAGCCGCTGCTGTCGCTGAATTTGCCAAGGCATTCAACTCAACAGGTCATAATTGGGTTGATGGAGCTATCGCTGGATCTGGTGGTGTAGCGAGACCAATCATTATCAGTAGAATCATTGGCGGTGAGCCAATGGGCGCGACACAACTTAACCACGGTCGTCAGGCTGAAGAGTTAATCGAAGCAGGTTTGCTTTTGGATTTGACTGATGTTGCTGAAGCTAACGGATGGGAGGATGTTATTTTTCCTAGCAATCTACTAGACGCATGTACTGTTGATGGTCGCGTTTATTGTGCGCCTGTGAACATTCACTCAGCACAATGGTTGTGGCTGAGTCATGACGCGTATGAGAGTTCAGGTGTTGCTGTTCCAACAAATTGGGATGAGTTTGTGGCTGCAGGTCCTGCACTTCGTGCTAACGGTATTGTTCCTTTAGCAATGGGTCAGCAAGGCTGGCAAGTAGGTTTGGCTTTTGGTGTTTTATCTGTAGCGTTAGTCAGCGAGGATGCTTGGTACGCTGTAAATCGTGACAAGGATGCTAAAGTCGCAGCTGGTCCTGAATATGCTCGTGTATGGAAAGCTTTTGATGATGCGCGCAAAATGGCTATTGGCTCGAATATAAGTGACTGGAATCGAGCTACCAATCTAGTAATTACTGGTAAAGCGGGTGGTCAGATCCACGGAGACTGGGCGCAAGGTGAGTTTAGCGTTGCCGGTTCAGTTGCTGGTAGGGACTATTCATGTCTTCCGGGTTTAGGAAATCGTGAAATTTTGGACACTGGAGGAGATGCGTTTTATTTCCCAGTTCAGGATGATGCTGATGTCGAAGCGGCACAAAAAGAGCTTGCTGCACTTCTGGTATCGCCAGCAGTTCAAGTGGCATTTAACCTGAAAAAAGGTTCGTTGCCAATCCGTGGTGACATCGATATGTCAACTGCGAATGATTGTATGCAGAAGGGTTTGAAGATTCTTGCAGGTGGAAATGTTCTTCCTTCAGGAGACATTCTTCTTTCACCTGATACACAGAATCAGATTCAAGAACTGATGTCAACATTTTGGAGTGACTTGTATATGAGTGCTGAGGATGCTCAAGCTAAATATGCTAAGATCATCTCAACTGCTGACTAAGCATTAATAAAAAAGACTGTCGAGCTTATCTAGGGCTCGGCAGTTCTTCATCTGATAATCCTAGTTTCTATTAAATATTTTTTAACCATTTCTTGTAAATTATAATAATAATTATGCTTACAAAAGTTCAGTCTGAAAGATTATTTGTTGGTTCAGTAGCGTTGGCCTTTGTTTCATTGATATTAGCCACTGTTGGGATAAAATCCCAGCTATTTCAAAATATTCAGTACCTAATTCTACTTTTTTCCTCCCTTTCAGTAATTTGGATTGGATTTAAGGCTGGCAAATTTATATTTATTACGAATCGACTTCGAAAGCAAGCACTAGGCTGGCTTATTGCAGCAACATTCTCAGCAACGCTTTGGTTATTTGCTCAAAAAGATATTCAGTTAATATTTCCAGTACTTAAAGGCTATCGCAAAGTCTGGAATACATTCGAGCCTTTCGCTTTGTTCGCGACAGTTGTTTGTATTTTATTTGCTTTAATATTGTTTATCGTTGGATCGAGAGATTCTAAATTAGTGCGCCCAGGATTTATTGAGCGCTCCCTTGTTAATAATTTGTCTAGCAAAATTGCAGCATTGCCTATGGTGTTTACTGCTATTGGTGTTTTCGTTATAGCAACCTTGTGGACGGTTTATCATTCGTTTACGAATAGCCGTATGCTTCCAAAAAGTGAGTTTGTTGGGCTTGGTCAATATGAGCGTCTCTGGAGCTCTGATCGCTGGTATCTCTCGATAGAGAATCTTGCAATTTATGGGATATGTTCGTTGATTTTTTCACTTTTTATTGGTTTTATGTTGGCGGCCTTATTAGATCAAAAAACAAGGTTTGAAAATACTTTTAGGACAATTTTTTTATACCCATTTGCTCTAAGTTTTATTGTTACAGGACTAGTATGGCAATGGATTTTAAACCCAGATTATGGCGTTGAAAAGATTGTTCGATCGTTAGGTTTTGATTCATTTGTATTTAACCCTCTTTACAATGCAGATATCGTAATTTATGGAATTCTTGTTGCGGGTCTTTGGCAGGGCACAGGGTTTATCATGTGCCTTATGTTGGCAGGTCTTCGAGGAATTGATCAGGAGATTTGGAAGGCTGCAAGAATTGACGGTATTCCAATGTGGAAAACATATATTCAAATCGTCATTCCAATGATGCGTCCAGTTTTTGTTACAACGCTTGTCATCATTGCTGCTGGAATTATAAAAGTATACGACTTGGTTGTTGCTCAAACATCAGGCGGCCCAGGACTCTCTTCGGAGGTCCCTGCAAAATATGTATACGACTACATGTTTAACGCACAAAATCTTGGTCAAGGCTTTGCTGCTTCCACCATGATGCTTGTTTCTGTCCTAATTGTTTTGATTCCTTTTGCCTATTTAGAGTTCGGGAGACGCAAGCATGGCTAATTCTACCGTTGTACATTCAATAGATGGACCTAGAGGGCCAAAACCACGCAAAATGCTGAGTCGCAGAAATATCATTCTTTACGGGACATTGCTTGTCGTCGCGGTATATTACCTGATTCCACTTTATGTGATGTTGGTTACATCGGTAAAGGGTATGCCAGAAATACGTTTAGGTAATATTTTTTCACCTCCAGTTGAAGTTACTTTTGAGCCTTGGGTTAAGGCATGGGCACAGGCTTGTACGGGACTTAATTGCGATGGATTATCTAGAGGCTTCTGGAATTCAGTTAAAATCACCATACCCTCAGTTTTTGTATCAATAGCAATCGCATCAATTAATGGCTACGCTTTGGCAAACTGGCGCTTTAAGGGAGCTAATCTGTTTTTTACTATATTAATATTTGGCGCATTTATTCCTTATCAGATTATGATTTATCCACTTGTAATATTGTTACGTGATTTGGGGCTTTATACAAAATTACCTGGCTTAATTCTTATTCATACTATTTTTGGAATGCCTATTTTGACACTGTTATTTCGTAATTATTTCACCACCATCCCCGAAGAGCTTTTTAAAGCTGCTAGAGTCGATGGGGCACGATTTTGGGGAATATACTTCCGCGTCATGATGCCGATGTCACTACCGATATTCGCCGTCGCTATTGTTTTACAGGTGACGGGTATATGGAATGATTTCTTGTTTGGAGTCATTTATACAAAACCAGATACTTACCCAATGACAGTTCAGCTAAACAATATTGTTAATTCAGTCCAGGGAGTGAAAGAATATAACGTAAATATGGCTGCTACCTTGTTAACGGGACTGGTGCCTTTGGCCATCTACTTTATCTCAGGAAAACTCTTTGTGCGCGGTATTGCTGCCGGCGCAGTTAAAGGATAATTAAAAAATGAATAGTATAGAAATTAAAAAACTATCACTTAATTTTGGTGAAGTTGTGGTCTTGAAGGACCTAGATTTATCGATTGAAAAAGGAGAATTTTTGGTGCTCTTGGGAGCTTCAGGTTGTGGTAAATCAACATTATTGAACTGCATCGCTGGGTTATTGGATGTTACTGATGGGCAGATTTTTATCAATGGGCAAAACGTCACCTGGTATGAACCTGCGCAGAGGGGTATTGGTATGGTGTTCCAATCCTATGCGCTTTATCCACAAATGACGGTCAAGGGCAACCTTTCGTTCGGTCTGAAAAATGCAGGGCTACCCAAAGAGGAAATTGAAAATTGTGTTAAGCACGCTTCTGAGATTCTGCAGATTGAATCGCTTTTGGACCGCAAACCTGCTGCGCTGTCTGGAGGGCAACGCCAGAGAGTTGCCATAGGTCGTGCTTTGGTTCGGGATGTTGAAGTTTTTCTGTTTGATGAGCCTTTATCTAATTTGGATGCGAAGTTGCGTACTGAGCTCAGAGTCGAGATTAAGCGACTACACCAGAAACTGAACAATACCATGATTTATGTTACTCATGACCAGATTGAAGCCATGACTTTGGCAGACCGCATTGCCGTTATGAGAGATGGTCTCATTCAGCAATTGGATACTCCTAAGACAATTTATAGCTATCCTGTTAACAAGTATGTTGCTGGGTTTATTGGTTCTCCAAGTATGAACTTTTTAAAGGGCACAATTTCACAGAATGACAAACCTTTATTTAAGTTGGATGGAGGATGGTGCGAATCACCCGATTTGAGTAATTACAAATTTAAAGAAAGCATTAAAGCTGAAACACAGGTCTGGTTGGGTATACGTCCTGAGACTATTGTGTTTGGAGGTGAAGCAGAGAATATGCCGGTGAACTTTAGCCTCGAAGTAGAAGTTTTTGAGCCCATGGGAGCGGACACATTGGTATGGTCACAGATAGGCGGTCAGGAGTTTCGTTTTATGGTTGATGGAAACTCTTCAGTAAGCACTGGTGACAGCGTTACAGTTGGTTTTGACCCAGCTCATGCGTCAATCTTTGATTTTGACAATGAAGAGCGCTTGTAAACGTGACTCAAGATTGATAATTAAATTCAATTTATAAATTAATTATTTTTACAAATATATATTTTAGGAGTAATGATGTATAAATTTCCAAAAGACTCAAAATTAAATGACCCAAAATTTCTTTTTGGGGTAGCCACTGCATCCTATCAAATTGAAGGTGCAACAAACGTCGATGAGCGTTGTCCATCCATCTGGGATACTTTCTGTGCCAAGCCTGGTGCAGTCTACAAACAACATAACGGGGATGTCGCCTGCGATCATTACCATCTATACCAGGATGATGTAAACTTGATTGCAGATTTATGTATGGATGCCTATCGCCTTTCAATAGCGTGGCCTCGCATTATCAGACCTGACGGAAGCATTAACCAAAAAGGTCTGGAATTTTATGATCGAGTCATTAGTGCGTTGAAAGAGAAAAATTTAACCATCATGGCTACGCTCTATCATTGGGACTTGCCACAGTATCTCGATGACGAGGGTGGCTGGCTGAATCGGGAAACTGCTTACAAATATGCCGAATATGTTGATGTTGTGAGTTCATATTTTGGCGACAGAATTGATTTTTATGCCACCTTGAATGAACCATGGTGTAGCGCCTTTCATGGCTACAGTGACGGCAAGCATGCCCCAGGAATTACAGATGATAGGTCAGCCTTTCAGGCTTCACACAATTTGCTACTAGCGCATGGGCTAGCTATCCCCATATTAAGAAAAAATGCGGTTAATTCTAAGCACGGCATTGTGCTTAACTTTACCCCCGCTTATCCGGCCAAAGAGTCTGCCAAAGATGTTGCTAATTTTGCTGATGAGTACAATCATTGGTTTATTAAACCAATCATGGAGGGTGAATATCCCAAGACTGTCTTTCAGCACTATATTGATTTGATGCCAACTATTGAAGACGACGACATGAATATTATTAATGTCAAAATTGACTTTTTGGGGGTCAACAACTATTCCCGAAGTGTGATTGATCAGGACGGCCAATATCCAAACCATAAGCAAGTTCATTTGAGTGATGTTGAGCGCACCCAGATTGGATGGGAGGTTTATCCAGCCGGGTTGTTTAAGTTGTTGACAGATCTCCACCAAATCTACCAATTGCCTCCTATCTATATCACTGAAAACGGCGCTGCTGTTGATGACCAGGTTGTCGATGGTGCTGTGGAAGATGAACAGCGCTGTCGCTATTACCAGAACCACCTATCCTCTGTTGATCAGGCGATCCGAAAAGGGGTAAATATTAGGGGATATTTTGCTTGGAGCTTGATGGACAATTTTGAATGGTCTGAGGGATACAAGATGCGTTTTGGTATTGTTTATGTCGACTATAAAACTCTGAAAAGAATACCTAAGCGAAGCGCATTATTGTTTAAAGAATTTTTAAATGCTCGTTAACAATATTTTTTTTGATAAGTTGTGAAACACTTTGACACAAATCGAAACAATTCAAGATAGTGAAAACAATATACTACTTGGAAAAAAATACTTAAAATTATGATGAATTCATTACAATAAAATCTTTAACCACAGGAGAAATTGAATAACGCCATGGATACATATAACATTGAAGGGAAAATAGTTAAGGAAGACGAGAGGTATGTCGTTAAGGATAACACTTCCCTTAACAATCTTGTTGTAAGTTCAACATTACTTCACCCAAGTAAATCTACCAGTGGCCATAAGCATGAAGGCCAGGAAGAGGTCTATATGTTTATGAATGGTAGTGGCAGAATGGAGCTAGATGACAAGGAGTTTGACGTCAAAGAGGGCGACCTGATATTAATCGAGGACGGTGTATTTCACCGGGTCCATAATACCGGTTCATCAGACCTATACATGGTATGTATTTTTGACGGTGGCAGGAATCATTAGTGTCATGAGTGACAATAACACTTTCAACTTGGTAGGTGATATTGGAGCAACGAATGCGCGCCTCTCTTTAGTGCCTCTGAATAGTTCTGACCTGACAAGCATAAAGAAGCTTCCTTGCAACGATTTTGAAACTTTTCAGGACGCTATAAGTTTTTATCTTTCTTCTTTTCCAGAAGCAAAAATACACTCAGCCTGTTTTGCCACAGCCGGCACAGTCCATTTAGAGTCGTTCAAGCTCGCCAACAATCATTGGCATATCAATAAACAAGACGTCTCTAGCGTTTTAAGAAATGTAGATATACATTG
>Ga0208132_1000361_pt1 | contig 21986 bp, 18 predicted proteins | sample ETNtaG_16_FD_185785 | JGI IMG/M metagenome (GOLD analysis project Ga0208132, IMG submission 185785) | Marine microbial and viral communities from oxygen minimum zone, Eastern Pacific Ocean - ETNP201406SV199 (SPAdes) (version 2) | ecosystem: Environmental > Aquatic > Marine > Oceanic ... | reverse complement strand
ATTTATTGTGCAGGTACTTACGGTGGAGCGATTACTGCTATACTAATTAATACACCTGGAACTCCAGCAGCAGCAGCAACTTGTTTAGATGGTTATCCTTTAGCTCAAAAAGGTGAAGCAGGCAGAGCATTAGGAATGGCAACAGTATCAAGCACTATTGGAGGTATTTTTAGTGTAATAGTTCTTGTTTTTTTTGCTCCATTATTAGCTCAACTTGCTTATGAATTTGGTCAACCAGAATATTTTGCATTAGCTATATTTGGTTTGACTATGTTAGCATCCATAGGCGATGGAAGTCCCATTAAAAATTTAATTGCAGGTGCTTTTGGAATTTTAATTTCAACAATTGGAAAAGATTTTATGACATCCATTGATCGATTTACTTTTGGAATTAATGAATTGTCGGAAGGAATTGGTTTTATACCCGTAGTTGTTGGATTATTTGCAATTAGTGAAATGCTAACTCAATCTACTTTATTAGATCAAGTTTTTAAAAGAATTGCTTTAAAAGCAGTTAAATTACCATCAATTTGCGATTATAAAAAAACATGGAAAACAATTTTAAGATCGTCCGCTATTGGATCTTTTATCGGTGTTTTACCAGCAGAAGGTGGAACGGTTGCATCTTTAATTGGTTATGCTGAAGCAAAAAGGTGGTCCAAAAAACCAGAGCAGTTTGGAAAAGGTTCAATTGAAGGAATTGCAGGTGCTGAAGCCGCAAATAATGCTGCAACGGGTGGTGCAATGGTTCCAACTTTAGCTTTAGGAATTCCAGGTAGCGCAACTACCGCAGTAATATTAACAGGCTTGATAATTCATGGTGTTAGACCAGGACCAGATTTATTTAGAGAACAACCAGAATTTCTTTATGGAATTTTTGGTTCAATGTTAATTGCAAATATCATGTTTTTTGTACTTGGATTTTTTGGAGCAAAAATTTTTGCAAGAATAACCTTGGTTTCTAATAAATTATTGTGGCCAATGATATTTGCTGTTTCTGTTTGCGGAACATATTCATTAAATCAATCATTGATTGATGTTTGGATTATGCTTTTGTTTGGTGTAATTGGTTTTTTTATGAGACGTTATGGGTTTTCATTAGTTCCGGTCATAATTGGATTAATTTTGGGAGAACTAGTTGAAGGTACACTAAGACAGTCTTTAGTTATATTTGAAGGGAATTGGCTGATGTTTTTTACACGACCAATTGCATTAACCTTTTTTATTTTGTCTTTCATTGCTTTAATTTTTCCATTAATAAAAAGAAAAAAAATTAATAATGATTAAATTTAATTTATCAAATCGAATTGCAATTGTTACAGGTGGCGCCCAAGGTTTTGGTTATGCTATAACCGAAAGATTTATTCAATCTGGAGCAAAAGTAATAATTTGGGACGTGTATAAAGAAGCAGCAGAAACTGCAATAAAAAAAATAAACTCACAGAACTGTATTTATCAAATTGTTGATGTAAAAAATTTTGAAGAAATAAAAAAGAATTTAAATGATGTTGAAAACAAATATCATAAAATAGATATTTTTATAAATAATGCTGGCATTGCAGGAATAAATACAACTGTTGCTGAATACCCATTAGATGAATGGAATAAAGTAATCGATTTAAATTTAAATGCTGTTTTTTATTGTTGCAAAGCAGTAGTTCCTATTATGTTAAAAAATAACTACGGAAGAATAGTAAATATCGCATCAATCGCTGGCAAAGAAGGAAATCCTAATGCTAGTGCTTACAGCGCATCTAAAGCAGGAGTTATTGGACTAACAAAATCTTTAGGCAAAGAACTTGCTTTGAAAAATATTGCAGTAAATTGCGTTACTCCTGCTGCTGCTAAAACTAGAATATTTGATCAAATGACACAAGAACACATTGATTATATGCTTTCAAAAATACCTAGAAATAGGTTTGCCAAAGTTGAAGAATTAGCTTCCTTAGTTTCATGGTTAGCGAGTGAAGAAAATTCTTTTTCAACTGCCGCAGTTTTTGATTTAAGTGGAGGGAGAGCAACATATTAGTTATGCAAATAGGAATTGATGTGGGGGCTACCAAAATTGAAAGCGTTATTCTTGAAAATAATGGTGAAGAAAGTCATAGATCACGAATAGATTGTCCAAAAGGATATGTAGCAACTGTTCAAACGATAAAAGATTTAGTAAATAAATTAGAAAAAGAATTTAACACCGAATTACCGGTTGGTGTTTGTCATCCTGGTATTCATTCACCTCAAACAGGATTGGTTAAAAATGCACCAAATTGTTATTGGTTAGAAAAACAACCTTTTCAAAATGATTTAAGAAAAGCTTTGGGAAAAGAAGTTTTTTGTGAAAATGATGCTAATTGTTTTGCATTATCAGAAGCAATTGATGGTTCGGGCAAACATTACAAAATAATTTATGGAATTATTTTAGGTTCTGGAGCAGGTGGAGGATTGGTAATTGATAAAAAAATTGTAACTGGACCTAATGGAGTTGCAGGCGAATGGGGACATAATCAGCTCCCTTATTTTGCTGCAAAAAAAGAAAATTTGGCAGTCACCAATCTTAAAGAATCTGAAATTGAAAATTTTATATCAGGCCTAGCTTTATCAAAAAGATTTAACAAAAAATATAAAAAAAATTTAAAAACTAATGAGATTTTTGAATTGAATAGAAAACATGATCTAGATGCTGAAAAATTTATTGATGACTTTAAATTAAACCTTGCAATGTCTTTATCGACAATAATTAACATTATAGATCCGGATTGTTTTGTGTTTGGTGGGGGAGTTTCTAATGAAATAGATTTTTTTAGCGAAATTGAGTCTATGGTAAAAAAATTTGTTATTGGAAAAGAATATGAAGGAGTATTTTTAAAACCTAAATATGGTGATGCTAGCGGTGTTAGAGGAGCAGCAAGATTAGGAAGAAAAGCAAATTACTAATAACTTTTTCAGTAATATTATATTCAAAATCAATTATTGAAAATTTCTACAAAATCAAATTCAGCTATCGGTGTGGGTTTTGAGGGACGTTTCATTGATGAGCTATATAGGAATGGATTATGTTTGAATTATGTTTTTTAAAAAAAGATATATTAGCAATAATGCTAGCGCGTTAGAGGAGCGGCTAGATTAGGAAGAAAAGCAAATTACTAGAATCTTTTCTAATAATATTATATTAAAAATCAAAGGATTCAAATTTTTTCTAGGTAAATCAATACTAATTTAATAAAAATGAAAATCAATTAAGAGTTGTAGTTAGATTTTTTGTTATGAATTTATAATTTATGTTTCTATAATTCTTTTTTAGTTAACTAAATAAAACAAAGAGGGAAATATGAAGAAAGTATTAATAGCTTTAATAGTATTTGCATTAGCTCCCAGTATTTCACTAGCAGGACCAAAAATTGAAGTTTTGCATTGGTGGACATCTGGAGGTGAAGCAGCTGCACTTAAAGTATTAAAAGATGATTTCGCTGCCAATGGTGGTGAATGGTTGGATATGCCTGTAACAGGTGGCGGTGGCGATGCTGCAAATGTTACATTAAAAGCAAGAATAGTTGCTGGTGATCCACCATCAGCTTCTCAAATCAAAGGTCCTACAATTCAAGAGTATGATCAAGAAGGAGTAGTAGCACCATATAATATTGATGCAATAGCACAATCTGAAGGATGGGATAATTTATTAGATCCGATGATAGCAGCAGTACATAAATGTCAAAATAACAGCGGTCCTTATTGTGCAGCTCCAGTAAACATTCATAGAATTGATTGGATCTGGGCTAACAAAGAAGTATTTGATAATAATGGTCTTTCCATGCCTACAACTTGGGATGAGTTGAACGCTGCAGCTGATACAATTAAAGCAGCAGGAATAATTCCATTTGCTCATGGTGGCCAACCTTGGCAAGACGCTACAGTATTTGAAGCAGTAGCTTTAGGTATAGGTGGAAATAATTATTATAAAAATTGTTATGTAAAACTGGATGAAAATTGTCTACGAAGTGGAACTACAGTTAAAGTTTTTGATCAAATGAGAAAACTTGCTAACTATACTGACCCAGGTAGTCCAGGTAGAGACTGGAACGTAGCAACTGGTATGGTCATAGAAGGTAAAGCTGGTTTTCAAATTATGGGTGACTGGGCTAAAGGAGAATTTACAGCTGCTGGTAAATCACCAGGTTGGGACTATTTATGTGGTTCAACTCCATCAAATAATGGATACTTGTACAACGTAGATAGTTTTATTTTTTATAAAACTAGTGATCCTGATAAACAAGCAGGTCAAAAATTATTGGCTAAACTTATGATGGGTAAAAACTTCCAAAAAGTTTTTAACTTGTATAAAGGTTCAATTCCTGCTCGTTTAGATGTACCAATGGATGAATTTGACGACTGTGCAAAAAAATCCAATGCTGACATTAAAACAGCCGGAGTATCAGGAGGTTTGGTACCAAGTTTTGCTCATGGGATGGCTCAAGGTAATACAATGAAAAGTGCTCTTCAAGACGTTGTTACAGAACATTTTAATTCTAGTATGTCTTCAGTAGACGCTGCTAATGCCTTAGCTGATGCAGTTTTAGCAAATATGTAATTAACTTGTTGTTATATTATAAAAAGGCCACTTTTTTTTAATTGAGTGGCCTTTTTTTTAATTCTTATTTTTATTTATGTTTAAGTGGTTAGAAAAAAATTTACCTAAAATTGTATTAGCCCCATCCGTGGGTTTAATCAGTTGGTTTGTTTATGGTTTTATCCTATGGACGCTTTATATCTCATTTACAAATTCTAAAATTCTTCCAAAGTATGAGTTATGGGGTGTTGGACAATATGTTAAGCTTTGGGGTTTACGTAAATGGCATATAGCTGTTGATAACTTATTAATTTTTACAGTTCTTTTTTTAGCTATTTGCATAGTTATAGGAGTTGTTCTAGCAATATTTCTTGATCAAAAAATTAGAGCAGAAGGCGTTCTTAGAACCATCTATCTCTATCCAATGGCTCTTTCTTTTATTGTTACTGGAACTGCATGGAAATGGATTTTAAATCCAACTTTAGGAATTCAAAAATTATTTATTGATATGGGCTTTGAGAACTTCACTTTTGATTGGTTAGTTAACAGAGAAATGGCCATTTATACCATTGTTATAGCTGGGGTCTGGCAATCGTCAGGATTTGTTATGGCTTTATTTCTCGCTGGTCTTAGATCTATTGACGATGAAATTGTTAAAGCCGCAAAAATTGATGGCGCAGGTTTATTTACCGTATATTGGAAAATCCTTATTCCTATGATGCGACCAGTATTTTTTACTAGTTTTGTTATTTTGGTGCACATATCAATTAAAAGTTATGATTTAATAGTTGCACTTACTCAAGGTGGGCCTGGTATTTCAACTACAATGCCAGCTCTTTTCATGACTCAAACAGCTTTTCATAAAAGTCAAGTGGGCTTATCAGCAGCAAGTGCAATGATGATGTTTATGGCTGTAGCAGCAGTTATTATTCCTTATCTTTATTCAGAATTGAGAAGAGAAAATGTCAGTTAATAATACTATTACGTCATACAAACAACTTGAGGAACGTTCTAAGATAACAAACTTGCTATTGAGATGGTTTCTTTATTTTATTTTAATACTTTTTGCTTTTTATTTTATATTTCCATTATATGTCATGATCGTAACTTCATTTAAAACAATGGAGGAAATTAGACAAGGCACTCTTCTAACCTGGCCAAGTCAATTAAATTTTGAATCATGGGCCGTAGCATGGGGTGGAAGAGGATATGGTGCTGGTGATACTTTTTTAAGACCTTATTTTTGGAATTCAATTAAGATGGTTGTTCCAGCAGTAATTTTCTCAACTTTTATTGGAGCTATGACCGGATATGTTTTAACAAAGTGGCGTTTTAAAGGTGATAGATGGATTTTTCTATTTTTATTATTTGGTTGTTTTATACCTTTTCAAGCAATACTCCTTCCAATGGCAAGGACTTTAGGTGTATTAGGTATATCAAATTCTATTTTAGGACTTGTAGTAGTTCATTCTATTTACGGAATACCTTTTACTACATTATTTTTTAGAAATTATTATGTTTCTATACCTGATGAATTAATTAAGGCCGCTAGAATAGATGGAGCTGGATTTTTTAAAATATTTTTTAAAATACTACTTCCTATTTCAGCTCCCATCATAGTTGTAACAGTGATTTGGCAATTTACTCAAATATGGAACGACTTTTTATTTGGGGCCACTTTTTCTTTTGGTAAAGCAGCTCCTATCCAAGTAGCTTTGAACAACATGGTTTTATCAAGTACTAGTGTTAAAGAATATAATGTTGATATGGCATCATCAATTATCGCTGGCTTTCCTACACTCATTGTTTATGTATTAGCTGGAAAATATTTTATAAGAGGACTTACCTCAGGGGCAGTGAAAGGATAAAATGATAGCATTAAAAATACAGGACCTTTCAAAAAATTTTGGTAGCACAGAAGTTCTAAAAAAAATAAACGTTGAAGTAGAAGAAGGAAATTTTTTAGTGCTTTTGGGACCCTCTGGATGTGGAAAATCAACTTTATTAAATATTATAGCAGGGCTAGAAACTATAGATGAAGGAGAAGTATTTATTGATGATTATAATGTAAGCAAGGTTGAACCTAAAGATAGAAATATTGCTATGGTTTTTCAATCTTATGCGTTGTATCCATCTATGAACGTAAAAGAAAATATTACTTTTGGTCTTAAACAATCCAAGACTCCGAAAGATAAAATTGAAGAACAGCTTAAAAAAATTTCTTCTTTTTTAAAAGTTAATGAATTGTTAAATCGCAAACCTTCACAATTATCTGGCGGACAGAGACAACGGGTTGCAATCGGAAGAGCCTTGGTTAGAGAACCTAGAATTTTTTTATTTGATGAACCACTATCAAACTTAGATGCAAAATTGAGAGTTGAAATGAGACGTGAAATTAAAATACTTCATCAAAAGTTAAAAACAACGGTAGTTTATGTTACGCATGATCAAACAGAAGCTATGAGTTTAGGCACAAAAATTGCTATTATGAATCATGGTGTAATTCAACAGTCTGATACACCAAAAAACATATATAATAAGCCACAAAATGTATTTGTAGCTGATTTTATTGGATCACCGCCAATGAATTTAACTGAAGGTAAATTAACAAAAGAAGGTAATAATTTTTATTTTGTTCCAAACGATGCCAATGAAACAAATAAAATTCCTTTAAAAAATTATGATTTTGTAAAACCTATTAATGAAAATAACAAAGAAGTCTTATTTGGTATAAGACCAGAACATATTTTTCATAAAAAAACAAATGAAAATGATTTCGAAGTTAAAATGAAATCTGAACTTAACGAGTATATAGGACATGAACAAATAGTTACTTTTAATTATTTTAATCAAGAAATTTTAGGAAAATTTTCATCAACAATTGAAATGGGAACAAATAAAGAAGTAAGTTTACACTTTGATTTAACCCAAGTATCTTTATTTGATAAAAATACAAGTCAAAGGATATAAATATTATGAAAGCAAAATATTATGATTTAAAAAACAAAAGAGTTTTTGTTACTGGAGGAGGGTCTGGTATAGGAGCATCAATTGTAGAACACTTTTGCGAACAGGGCTCAGAAGTTTATTTTGTCGATATTAATGTAGAAGAATCTAATAAACTAATTTTAGATATTAAAAATAAAAATTTTAAAGCTCCAACATTTATTGAATGTGATCTTTTAAATATTAAAAAACTTCAAGATACAATATCAAAAATTATTTCTGACAAAGGTCCAATCAACATATTAATTAATAACGCAGCAAACGATGAAAGACATACAATTGATGATGTTACCGAAGAATATTGGAATGAAAGAATGAATGTTAATCTTAGACATTATTTTTTTACTGTTCAATCAGTTAAAAAAACTATGATTGAAAATAAAGATGGAGTTATTGTTAATATTGGTTCAGCATCATGGATGATTGGACAAGGGGGAATGGCAGCGTACACTGCAGCTAAATCCGGTGTAGTTGGTCTTTCAAGATCTTTTGCAAGAGATTTGGGAGAGTTTAATATAAGAGTAAATTCAGTAGTACCTGGATGGGTAATGACAAATAGACAAATAGAAAAATGGTTAACACCAGAATCGGAAGCAGATATGATGAAAAAACAGTGTTTAAAACATAAACTAATACCATCAGATATAGCTAAAGCTGTTTTATTTTTTTCTTCTGATCAATCGTCAGGGTGTACTAATCAATCTTATGTGGTTGATAAGGGATGGTTATAATTAACCTGAATGTTTTATGAAAAAAAAAAATCTGAGAAGCAAACAATGGTTTGATAACCCTGAAGATCCAGGACAAACAGCAATATATTTAGAAAGATATCTTAATTATGGATTAAAGAGAGAAGATTTACAATCTGGTAAACCAATTATTGGCATTGCTCAGTCAGGAAGTGATTTGTCTCCATGTAATAGACATTTTTTAGAATTAAGTGAAACAATTAAAAAAGGTATTCAAGATGCGGGAGGAGTTCCCATGGAATTTCCAACACATCCAATTCAAGAAACAGGCAAAAGACCTACTGCAGCTTTAGATCGAAATCTATCTTATCTGTCACTTGTAGAAGTACTTTATGGATATCCCATAGATGGTGTAATCTTAACAACTGGATGTGATAAAACTATTCCAGCTGCACTTATGGCTGCAGCAACAGTAAATATTCCTGCAATAGTTTTATCTGGTGGTCCAATGCTAGATGGTCATTATAAAGGTAAAAAAGCCGGATCAGGTACAATTATTTGGGAAGCCAGAAGATTACTTGCAAAAGGCCAAATAAATTACGATGAATTTATGGATATGGCCACTGCTTCTTCCCCTAGTATTGGTCATTGTAATACAATGGGTACCGCCTCATCAATGAACTCTATAGCCGAAGCTTTAGGAATGTCGTTAACTGGAGGAGCAATTATTCCAGCGCCATATAAAGAAAGAAAAGATATTTCTTATCAAACCGCAAAAAGAATTGTTGAAATGGTTAATGAGGATTTAACACCTTCAAAAATAATGACAAAAAAAGCATTTGAAAATGCAATTAGGGTTGCTAGTGCTATCGGGGCATCTAGCAATTGTCCTCCACATCTTATTGCAATCGCAAAACACATGGGAATAAAAATTGAAATTGATGATTGGCAAAGACTAGGTCATGAAATACCTCTTTTAGTAAATTGCCAACCTGCCGGTGAACATTTAATGGAGGGTTTTTTTAAAGCAGGAGGAATTCCAGTAGTTATGCAAGAATTAATCAAAAATAATAAAATACATAAAGATGTTTTAACTGTAACAGGAAAAACAATTGCAGAGAATTTAAATAAAGATATTAACATTGATGAAAATGTAATTAGATCATTTTCAAATCCATTAGTAAAAAATGCTGGCTTTATTATTATGAGAAGCAATTTTTTTAGTTCTGCAGTTATGAAAACTTCAGTAATTAGCAATGAGTTTAGAGATAGATATTTATCTAATCCTAAAAATCCAAATTGTTTTGAAACAACAGCTGTAGTTTTTGAAGGGCCAGAGGATTATCATAAAAGAATAAACAATGAAAATTTAATAATAGATGAAAATTCAATTTTAATTATTAGAGGATGTGGTCCCGTAGGCTATCCTGGTTCTGCCGAAGTCGTAAATATGCAACCACCTGATAGGTTGTTAAAAAAAGGAATTAATACATTGCCAACTTTAGGAGATGGTAGACAAAGCGGAACATCAGAAAGTCCCTCTATATTAAATGTTTCTCCGGAGTCAGCAATAGGAGGAGATTTGTTAATTTTAAAAAATGGTGACAAAATAAAAATTGATCTAAATGAAAAAAGAATTGATGTATTATTAACAGATGACGAGATTAAGAAAAGAAAAGCGAATACTAAATTGCCAAAATTAGAAAACCAAACTCCTTGGCAAGAAATTTCAAGGAATATGGTTGGTCAACTTGATAGAGGCGCTTGTCTTGAAACAAAAGAAGTATATTTGGATATTAACAATAAAAAAGGTATACCTAGAAACTCTCATTAATTATGAAAAAACTTGAAAATAAAAATATCATCGTAACAGCTGCAGGACAAGGAATTGGTAGAGCTACAGCAATAGCTTATTCAAAAGAAGGTGCAAATGTAATAGCCACAGATATAAATGAAAAAACTTTAAAATCTCTTAACGAAGAATTTTCAAATATAAAAGTAAGTACTTTAGATTCTACAGACAATGATTCCATAAAAGATTTTTGCTCAAAAATTGACAAAATAGATGTTTTGTTTAATGCTGTTGGATATGTCCACCACGGAACAATAATAGAATGTGAGGAAAAAGATTGGAATTTTTCTTTCGACATAAATGTTAAATCAATGTATTTCATGATAAAAGCAATACTTCCAAAGATGATTAAACAGAATAAGGGAAATATAATTAATATTTCATCAATTGTTTCAAGTTTAAGAGGTCTACCAAATAGATTTGCCTATGGAGCTACAAAAGCAGCTATTGTCGGTTTAACAAAATCAATTGCGGCAGATTTTATTAAAAATAATATAAGATGTAATGCTATTGCACCAGGAACTGTCCACACCCCTTCATGGGAAGACAGAGTTGCAGCTGCACCCGATCCAGAAAAAGCAAAAAAAGACTTTATTGCAAGACAACCAATGGGAAGACTTGCTACTGCCGATGAAATCGCTGCTTTAGCTGTTTATTTAGCTAGTGATGAGTCAGATTTTATAACAGGAGTAGTTCACCCAATTGATGGAGGAATGAGTATTTAATACAAGGATAAAAATGAAACTTTTAAGAATAGGAAATAAAGGAAAAGAAAAACCAGCTATTTTAGACGCAAATGGTAAAATTAGAGATATAAGTTCTACAATAAAAGATTTAACGCCAGATAACCTAACTCAATTAACTATTGAAAAATTAAAAAGTTTGGATTTAGAAAGTCTTCCAGAACTCTCAAATAGTGAAAGAATTGGATCTTGTATTAGTAAACCAGGTAAGTTTGTTGCAATAGGATTAAACTATTCAGATCATGCTGAAGAAACAGGAGCACAAGTTCCATCTGAACCAATTGTTTTTATGAAAGCTACAAATTGTGTGAATGGTCCTAATGATGATATTGAAATTACGTCTTATTCAAAAAAACTAGATTGGGAAGTAGAACTAGGTATTGTTATTGGAAAAGAAGCTAAAAATATCTCAGAAAAAGATTCTAATAATCATATACTTGGCTACTGTCTTGTAAACGATATTAGTGAAAGAGAGTGGCAAATAGAGAAAATGGGTCAATGGGTTAAAGGAAAATCCCATGATACGTTTGGTCCCATAGGACCTTATTTAGTTACATCAGATGAAATCAAAGATGTGAACAATTTAAATTTAAGTTTAGATGTAAATGGAAAAAGAATGCAAACAGGCAATACAAACAAGATGATATTTAATGTTTACCATATTGTTTCTTATCTAAGCAAATATATGTCATTGCAAGTAGGTGATATAATTACAACTGGCACACCTCCAGGTGTTGGCATGGGAATGAAACCTCAAGTATACTTAAAAGCTGGGGATGCAATGAGATTATCCATAGATAATCTTGGAGAACAAAACTCAAAAGTAGTTTCAGCATAAGTTGAAAATAAAAACATCAAAACCAGAGTGTATTTGGAAATTAAATACAATTCTAGGTGAAGGCACTCTTTGGGTTAAATCACACAATTCAATTTACTTTGTTGATATTAAAAGAAAAAAAATATTAATTTTAAATACAAAAAATAAAAAAAAGAAAATATTCAAAACTAATAAAGAAATTGGTTTTTTATCTCATATAAAAAACAATATATTTGTCTTAGGTTTAAAAGGTGAATTAAGAATTGTAAATCTTAAAACAAGAAAAATAATTAAATCAATTTTTGTTGAAAAAAACAAGCCTTTAAACAGGCTAAACGATGGAAAAACAGATCCAAAAGGAAGATTATGGTTTGGATCAATGGACAATCTTGAAAGAAAAATAAAATCTGGTTCGCTTTATTGTTTGGATAATAATTTAAATTTAACTGAAGTTGATAAAAATTATTATATAACAAACGGGCCAGCATTTATAAATGCAGAGAATTTTTATCATACTGACAGCAAAGATAAAAAAATTTATAAAATTAAAATTGATAAAAAATTAAAAATAATACAAAAAAAAGTTTTTATAAAATTTAAAAACAAAGATGGCTCTCCTGATGGAATGACATTGGATAAACAAAATAATTTATGGATATGTCATTTCGGAGGAGCTTGTATTTCCGTCTTTAATAAAACTGGGAAAAAAATTCATAAAATCGATTTACCCGCTAAAAATATAACTAATTGTACTTTTGGAGGACTTAATAATTCAGAATTATTTGTTACTTCAGCAAAAAAATCAATGAGTAAAAAAGATTTGAGAAAATTTAAACTTTCCGGTTCATTATTTAGAATAAAAACCAATATAAATGGAAGTATAGCTAAAAGATTTAATTATAATATATGATTAACTGGCTAAAATATGATTGAATTAATAATTGCCTTAGGAGCCGGGCTAATAAGTTTTTTATCACCTTGTGTTTTGCCATTAATTCCAGGCTATATAGCTTATATATCAGGAAGTTCTTTAAATGAACTATTAGAAAACAAAAATATTAATTTATTACCAATCATTTTATTCACATTTGGATTTTCTATTGTGTTTATTATTTTTGGAGCTACTGCAACATTTCTTGGACAATTGTTTTTAAATAATTCTTTAGAATTAAGAATAATTGCTGGGGCAATCATTATCATCTTTTCACTTCATATACTTGGAATTATTAAATTAAATTTTCTTAACTATGAAAAAAGAATTTATACAAGCAACAATAAGGGCGTTGCAGGTTCAATACTTGTTGGAATGGCATTTGGTTTTGGCTGGACACCCTGCATAGGACCAATACTAGGATCTATTCTTGCATTAGCTTCAACTGAGGAAAGTATTAATCGTGGAATATTGTTATTGTTTTTCTATTCTTTAGGACTCGCAATACCATTTATTTTATCGGGATATTTAATTCAAAAGTTTTTAGTATTTTCAAAAAATTTTAAAAAGAATATCAATCTAGCTTCTAAAGTAGGTGGAGCAATATTGCTTACAACGGGAATTTTAATAATAACTAATAAATTGCAATTACTTGGGTATTATATTTTTAATATCTTTCCATTTTTGCAAAATTTCGGTTAATAATAATCATTTTACAAAATGAAAAACCAAAGTTTACTCCAACAAAAATTATTAGATAAAGTTTTTGTATATACTGCGGAAACAACTCCACCAGATGCATCTGATAAAGAAATATTGTTAAAAAATGTGATGCCATTAAAAGGAGTTGCTGATGCAGTTAATGTTACAGATAATCCTGGTGCAAAAGCACATATGTCATCATTAACTGCCGCAATTATTCTTGCCCAAAATGGTATAGATCCAATATTACAATTAACTGTAAGAGATCGAAACCGTTTAGCTTTACAAGGAGATTTAATAGGAGCATCAGCTTTAGGTGTAAATAATATACTTTGTTTAAAAGGCGATGATCCAAAAAATGGTGATCAACCTGAAACTAAAATTGTAAATGATATTGACAGTTTAACATTAGTTTCTACTGCAAATATGATGCGTAAAGAAAAAAAATTTCCATCAGGAAGAATAATTGATCCTTCTCCAAAATTATTTATAGGAGCAGCAGAAGTTCCAACGCAAGGAAAACCTAATCCTAGTAAAATTTTAGATAAAATCAACAAAGGTGTAGATTTTTTTCAAACTCAATACGTTTTTGATCCAAAGCTATTAAATGAATATATGAAAGTTTTAGGAGACGAAGGAATTTTAGAAAAAACAAATTTTATAATTGGACTAGGCCCATTTGCTTCAGCAAAGAGCGCAAAATGGATGAATGAAAATTTACTTGGAGTAGATGTGCCAGATCAAATCATTAAGAGATTGGAAGGAGCAGAAGATCAAAAAGAAGAAAGCAAAAAAATATGTATAGAGCTAATAGATAATTTCCGTAATATTCAAGGAGTAAAAGGAGTTCATCTTATGGGTCATAAAAAAGAAGAAGTTATAAGTGCAATTATAAAAGAATCAAAAAAATTCTAGATTTTCTTTTGTTTTCCAAACAATATCATACTCACACCGATAAGGATAATACCTCCTCCTATAAATACATATTCACCTGGTTTTTCACCAAGTAGAAAAATTGCTGCTAAAAGTCCTGTCAACGGCAAAAGCATTAATACGGGTAAAACTTTATATACTGGATTACGCTTTAAAACATAGTACCAACAACCATAAGCTAATGGCTGCATAATTAAACCTAGATAAGCTACAATCAACCAGCTATTGAGATTTGCTGATAAAACATAATTCATTATATTGCCATCAAAAATTGCTGAAGCTAGTATTAATAAAGGTCCTGAAAACAAACATAACCAAGCAGTTAATGCAAAAGGATTCATTTTTTCACTTAAAGGTTTAGCCAGTACTGCTCCGTAAGCCCATGTACATGCACCAGAAAGTGTCAACAAAACACCAAAAAATTTTCCTTCTAAATTTGGTGCGCCTGTTAAAATGTAAACTCCAAAAAAAGAAACACATATACCCAATAAATTTTTTATTCCTGGTTTTTCTTTAAGTAAAAAATAAGCAACAATGACACCAAAAGGCACTTCAACTTGTACAAGTAAAACAGCTGAAGATGCATCAATTATATTTAAGCCAGAGTATGTTAATCCATATTGTAAAGTGCTGCCAATAAAAGAAACTATAATTAGATTCTTAAAAAGTCCTTTTGGAATAGGAAACCACCAAATCATAATAAATGCTGCTATGCTAAAACGTAGTCCCATTAATAAAAAAGGCGGAAAATATTCAAATGCAGGTTTTGCTATTACAAAACCAAAACCTAAAATAACTGGTACAAGAATGGCTATTATACTATCTCGAAAACTCAAATTTTACTCTCTTTAATAGATTTTGAGAGCATCAGTGTATTATTTTATAGGAATTTGTTTTTTTGGATCGTAGAAAGGCAATGGTACTACCACTGCTTCTAAATTTGCATAAGGTGATTTAATTGTAAATTTAGTGTCATTTTTTGCATAATCTATTGGAATAAAAGCGTATCCAATATTTTTCTCTAATCTTGGCGAATAACATTTAGATGTAACATAACCGATTTCGTTTTTATCATCAAATATAGGCCAATGATCAGGTACAAAGTAACCAGGTGTATACTCTGGTGGAACAACTTTACTTATAGGGTCTCCAAGGATTTCTATGCCAACTAATTTTCTTTTTATTCCTTCTTGTTTAATTTTTTTAAGCGCTTCCTTTCCTACAAAGTCAGCTTCCATTTCAAGATCAACCAATCTATCCATTCCAATCTCAAAAGGATTATCAGTTACTCTCATATCTTGGAAATAAGAAAAAATTCCTGCCTCTACTCTTCTTATTTGAGAAGGACCTGTTGGCGCTATTTTATGTTTTTCACCTGCAGCCATTATTATTTCGTAAAGTTCCGCACCCTTTTTGCCATCTCTCAAATAAACTTCATATCCAATTTCACCACTCCAACCAGTTCTTGAAATTACTACTGGAATTCCTTTTATCTCAGTTTGTTTACACCAGTAATATTTTAAATCATTAATCCAAGATCCAAACAGTTCGCTCATCAAAGCTCTTGATTTAGGTCCTTGTACTTGTAAAGGAGAAACGTCTGGTTCTCTAAGTTCTATGTCATATTTATCTTTGCCAGCAACACCCATTGCCCAAAGTAACAAGTCACTATCAGAAATAGAATACCACCAATGATTGTCAGCAAGTCTTAATAAAATAGGATCACTAAGGATTCCACCTTCATAATTTGTATTTAAAACATATTTACATTGATCTATTTGGCAGCCAGATAAGTTTCTTGGTGTTAGTAATTGAGTAAATTTTGTTGCATCAGGACCTTTAATTTCGACTTGCCTTTCAACAGAAACATCCCAAAGAGTTACATCATTAACTAAACTCCAAAAATCTTCTTCAGGTGTATTATAATAAACTGGAAAATACATGTGATTATAAGTCGTGTATTCTTTACAACCCCATTTTAGCGTAGATTCGAAGAAAGGAGATTTTCTAATCCTAGTTCCAAAGCCTAGATAAGGTTTTGGAGGAGTATTACTTCTTGTTGTCATAAATTTTGCCTAAAAATCGGAACGTGCTTTATTTTTTTTTAAGTGTCAATAAAAATAATTATGATTTTAACATTTTGTTTTGAGGGTCATAGGATGGAGCATTTAAAATTTTTGCTGCTCTTTTTTGTCCTTGAATTTTTACCAAAAGCTCGACCCCATACTTTGCTAACTCAGATTTGACACAAGCAAAGGCAAGGCTTTTGTTAACTCTAAAACCATATGCTCCTGAAGTTACCACGCCAACAATTTTATCATTATGATAGACCGGTTCATTACCTCTTGGGTCTGCGTTACTAGCATCCACTTCAAGATAAACTATTTGTATGTCAACTCCTGATTGCAATTTTTCTCTTAGGGCTTCAGACCCAATAAAATTGCTTTTTTTATTTAAATTAAAAAACCGATCCATACCAGCTTCAACTAAGCTAATTTCTCCAGTTAGTTCAGCTCCCCAACCACGATAAGCTTTTTCCATTCTTAACGAATTTACAGCATACGTTCCAAAGTTAGTGATATTTTCCTTTTTGCCCACTTCATAAATAGCATCATATAAAGATTCCATCTGATTCATTGGATGATGTAATTCCCAACCCAATTCGCCCATATAATTAATACGAAGAGCTCTTACAGGCACTTTATTTATTTCTATTTCTTTTCCTTTTAACCAAGGAAAATTTGAATTTTCTAAATTTTCAGAAGTTAATTGTGATAAAACAACTCTGGATTTTGGTCCTGCTAAAACGAAAACTCCATAATCTTCAGTTACATTCTTTATTTCAACTTTTTCACCTTTGTTAAGATTATGATTAAACCAGTCCAGATCCCTTATTTCAGAAGCCGTTGATGATAGAATATAAAAATTATCTTTAGACAATCTAGTTATGGTTAATTCACTTTGGATTCTGCCAATATTATTTAGTGTATGACCAAGAATTATACCTCCATCTTTTTTTGGAATTGAATTTGCACATAATCGATTTAAGTATGCTTCACTATCGCTACCCTTAATTTCGTATTTTGCAAATGTACTTAAATCTAAAATTCCAACATTGTTTTGAACATTTTCACACTCTTTTTGTACATATGGGAAAGCATTTGATCTTTTAAAACTACACTCTTCTTTCATCCCAGGTTTGCCAAACCATATAGGCTTTTCCCAACCATAAGAGTCTAAATATACAGCTCCCATATCTTTTAATTTTTTATATATTGACGTTGTTTTCATTGGTCTACCAACGTCTATGCTTTCATTTGGCATTGGAGTAACGTACATTCTAGTATATTGATCAGTAGATTTTTCGACTGCATATTTTTTTGTTACCCAACTCATGTATCTTCTTGGTTCAAACTCAAGCATATTTATCTCTGAGTCACCGTGTACTATCCATTGAGCAAGATATTTTCCAATACCTCCACCTTGAGCAATTCCCACACTTGCTGCACAAGCCATCCAGAAATTTTTTAATCCTGGTGCAGGTCCAGCAAAAAAATTATCATCAGGTGTATGAGTAATTGGCCCACAAATAATTTTTTTAATTCCAACATCTTTAAACTGAGGAATTCTGTTCATTCCTATTTCTAAATGTTTTTCAATTCTATCAAGTTCAGGCTCTAATAGTTCCATATCAAACTTCCAATCCATCCCGTCTAAAGCCCAAGCTTTTGCGTCTTTTTCGTATGGACCAATTAATAAACCTTTACCTTCTTGTCTTAGATACGCAGAAGCTTCAGGATCTCTTGTTACAGGTAATTCTTTTTCTAGTTTTTCAATTTCCGGATGTGCTTCAGTAACTAAATAATGATGTATCATATTTATACTAGGTACATCTTTTAAACCAACCATCGCACCAACTTCTGGACAAAAACTTCCTGCAGCATTAACAACATGTTCACAAACAATCTCCCCATTTTCTGTAAATACTTTCCATTCTCCTGAAGGAAGTAATTTAATATCGGTTACTCTATTTTTTCTGTATATTTTAGCTCCACCATTTCTAGCTCCTTTAGCCATAGCATTTGTAGTGCTTGTAGGGTCTGTATGTCCATCTTCAGGAGTATGAAAGGCTGCAATTATTCCATCTAATCTAATAAAAGGGTGAACCTTTTTTATTTCATTTGGAGAAAGTATCTCTGCAGGAGATCCAACATTATCCATTATTCCTTTAACGTAATGGAACCAATCAATATCCTCTTTTTTGTATGCTAATCTTAAACTACCACATTCATGAAAACCAGTTGCTTGTCCTGTTTCTTTTTCTAGTTGCTTATATAGATTAGTAGAGTGTTGATGAACTTTAGCTAAATTATAACTTCCTATCATGTGAGGGCATTGGCCAGCGGCATGCCAAGTAGAACCAGAAGTAAGTTCTCCTTTTTCAATTAAAACTATGTCTTTCCAACCTTCTTTGGTGAGATGATATAACAAACTTACACCTAAAATTCCTCCACCTATTACTACTAACTTTGTGTGTGTTTGAATTTTGTCCATGAATGTTGCTAATTCAATTTTAATTAAATTATTGTAAGGATTATTTAATTTTTAACTTTAATCAAGTTAAATTAAATAGTAAGAGGTGCAGTTCATGGCCAATACAAGATTCAAAAACTATAGAATTTTTTATAATTTCTTAAATTCATTATCTAAGGAATTAACAAAATTTTATTATAAAAAATTAGATAGGCCTTTCAAAATTATAAATAAAAAAAAAGGAAAAGGGTATGACCCAGTAACAAGTTCAGATAAAGCTTTAGAAAAATTTATAAGGTTAAAAATAAGTAAAAGATTTCCTGATCATCAAATTATTGGTGAAGAGTTTGGTCATAAAAAAAGCAAAAGTGATTACTCTTGGATTATCGATCCAATTGATGGCACAAGATCTTATATTATTGGAAATCCAACTTGGAGTAATTTAATTTCTCTAAATTATAAGGGCTATCCAGTTTTGGGTTTGGCAAATTTTCCAAAACTTCATAAATATTATTTAAATTACAACGATAGGATTGCTTATGTTTTTGAGAAAGGTAAAAAAAGAAGATTATTAGTAAATAAAAAAATTCCATTTAGCAAAGCAAAAATAGCAGGCGCATTTCATGGATGGCTTCCAATTAAAAAGCAACTAAAAATTCCTAAAGTTTTAAAACTTATGCGATTTAAATGTGTTGATGCATTGAGTTATGCTCATCTTGCAGAAGGAAGAATAGATATTGTGATTCAATGTGCAAATAAAATTTGGGATATTCATCCAATTATTCCAATCATTAAAGCTGCTGGAGGAATAATAACTACATGGAATAACGGAGATGCAGTTTATGCTGGAAATATTGTAGTCTCAGGAAACATTTTTAATCATAAAAAAATGATAAAACTTTTAAAACCAGCGCTTAAATGATGGAAGTAATTGTTTTACAACATATTAAAATAGAAGATCCTGGCCATATCAAAGATCTAATGATTACTGATGGAGTAAAACTTACAACTATTGAATTGGATGAGGGTGATCATATTCCAGATGATCTTACAAAATTTGATGCAATGTTTTGTATGGGCGGACCAATGGATACATGGATGGAAAAAGATTATCCGTGGCTGATAGATGAAAAAAAAAGAATAAAAGAATTTGTGTTAGGTTTAAAAAAACCTTATTTGGGATTTTGTTTAGGATGTCAACTCTTAGGCGAGGTAATTGGAGGCAGAGTTGTTAAATCAAACAATCCTGAGATTGGGATGTTAGATATAAATTTTTCTGAAAATAAAAAGAGTGATTCATTATTTTCTGAGTTTTCAGAAAAAATTACTTCTCTACAATGGCACTCTTACGAAGTTCAAGGGTTAGAAAATAATAAAGATATAACTTTGTTAGCTTCATCACCTGAAACTAAATATCAAATTTTTAAATATCAAAATCATGCATACGGAATTCAATTTCATATCGAAGTAAAAGACACAACTGTCAACGAATGGGGCTGTGTTCCAGAATATAAGTCTGCTTTAGAAAAACAGTTAGGCGAAGGTGCACTTGAGAAATTTGATAGTGAAGCTCAAGCTAATATGCAAAACATGAACAATTATTCAAAAATTCTTTATGAAAACTTTAAAAAATTAATCAAATAATAATTTTTTTTGTTTATTAGGTTATTAACTGGATATTTTGCACGGTAGTCACACTAAAAAAAGCTTGTTAAAGGGATAAATTAGATTCTATACTGTTCCTTATAGGAGGGATAATGACGATAAAAAATTTAATTAAATTTTTAGTAACTTTACTATTCGTTTTTGGTTTTTCATCTGTTTGGGCAGCAAATACAATTAAGTGGTCAATGAAAGGTGATAGTTTGACACTTGATCCACATGCTCAAAATGAAGGACCAACTTCAATGGTAGCAAGACAAGTATACGAAGCACTAGTGACAAGAGGGATTGATATGTCAATTGGACCTCAGCTAGCAACTGACTGGAAAGCTACAAACCCAACAACTTGGGTTTTTAATCTTAGAAAAGATGTAACTTTTCATAATGGTGACAAGATGACAGCAGAAGATGTTGTATTTAGTTTATTAAGAGCTCAACAACCAACTTCAGACTTTAAAGAGTATATTAGTACTGTTACATCAGTTAAAGCACTTGATGATTACACGGTTGAAATTAAAACAAGAGAACCAAATCCAATTCTTTTGAACCAATTAACAAATATATTTGTTATTTCAAAAAAATGGGCAACTGATAATTTTTCAATTGTTCCACAAAACTATGATGCATCACAAGACAATTTTGCTTCAAGTAATGCAATGGGAACAGGTCCGTTTAAAATTACTCTAAGAGAAGCTAATACAAAAACAGTTTTTAAAAAGAATAGAAATTGGTGGGGAAAAGTTGAACATAATCTTGATGAAATTCAATTACTTCCTATTGCTAATGCAGCAACAAGGGTTGCAGCATTATTATCTGGGGAGCTTGATATAGTTACCGATGCTCCAGTGCAAGATTTAGCTCGTATTGGTAGTTCAGCTGATCATAAAGTTATTAGTGTAGAACAAATGCGTACTATTTTTTTAGGTATGGACCAAGCTGCAGATCAACTTAGATCTGGCAACACAGGTGATAATCCTTTTAAAAAGAAAGAAGTTAGACAAGCGCTTTACCAAGCAATTGATATAGAAGCTATTAAGAAAAAAGTAATGAGAGGTTTAAGCTCACCAGCTGGAATAATTACATTTCCTGGGGTAACAGGTTATACTAAGGCACTTGATGAGAGATTGTCTTATGATGTAGCTGCTGCAAAACAACTTCTAGCAGACGCTGGTTATCCAAATGGTTTTGATGTTGAACTAAGATGTCCAAATGACAGATATGTAAATGATGAAGCTATCTGTACAGCTGTAGTTGGAATGTTTGGTAAAATAGGCGTGAACGTTTCTTTAAATGCTCAAACTAAAAGTAAACACTTTAAAGAGCTTAAAAATGACAAAGGTGATTTTTATATGCTTGGATGGGGTGTTCCTACTTTAGATAGTCACTATGTGTTTCATTACTTATATGACAGCAAAGGAAGTTGGAATAAAGTTAACTTTAATAATGCTAGGGTTGATGAGCTAATTAGAGTTATGGAAGGTGAAGTTGATTTAGATAAAAGAAATGCTGCAATTGCAGAAGCTTGGAAAATTGTAAAAGATGATATTTCTTATC